>LXNJ01001213.1_pt1 | contig 15739 bp, 14 predicted proteins | sample 809081 | NCBI WGS metagenome assembly LXNJ01 (sample SAMN04870510, study PRJNA318959) | sponge metagenome | biome: sponge; feature: marine sponge reef; material: water | host: Petrosia ficiformis | place: Greece: Milos, Mediterranean Sea | collected 2013-05-29 | depth 5-7 m
CCACACCGGACGTCGACGCCTTCACGGCCAAGGCCGAGGGGCTCGGGGGCGGCGTCCTCAACCGGATCGACATCGACGGCGTCGGACGCATCGCCATCGTGAGCGATCCGGCGGGCGGGGGATGCTTCGCGGCCTATCAGCCAGTGGACGAAGCGCCAGGCCACGACCAAGAACCGAGGATCGGCGAGGTCTCATGGCACGAGCTCGCGACCGAAGATGTCGACAAGGCGTGGAGCTTCTACTCCGAGATGTGCGGGTGGGAGCGGAGCTCCGACTTCGAGATCGAGGGGGTGGGGCCCTACATGATGTTCAAGCGGGGCGAGAAGGAGCTCGGCGGCATGTTCGCCCGCCCCCCCGAGATGCCGGCCTGCATGTGGCTCAACTACTTCCGCGTGGAAGACGCAAGGGCTGCGGCGGCGCGGGTCGGGGAGTTGGGCGGCAAGGTCGTCGAAGGTCCGATGGAGGTACCCGACGGCGACATGGTCGCGGTCTGCGCGGATGCGCAGGGAGCGCGCTTCGCGGTTCACTCCACCGCGACCGGTTGAGGGGCCGCGCGGGCGGGAATCCGTCCGGGCCGGGGCGAACCGGACCTGTCGTCGGAGACGCAGGTTGCGGGGCGGGGCGTGATCGCGTTGCGGGACGTGGCATTGGTTGCGGCGGACGACGTGCTTTCGTAGGTTGCCGGACCCGCTGGAGATATTCACGTCCAGCCGTCGTCCACGCACGTTCCCCGGATCCAAGATGACCAACAGCGACCTCAACGGCCGGACCTTCTTCGGGCATCCGGCCGGACTGGCCACGCTCTTCTTCACCGAGATGTGGGAACGCTTCTCGTACTACGGGATGCGGGCGCTCCTCATTCTCTTCATGACGGAAGCGACCACCGCGACTCTCGCCGACGGTTCGCCGCACGCTGGTCTGGGGCTCACGACGGTAACCGCAGGAGCCATTTACGGTCTCTACACGGCCCTCGTCTACATCATGGGGCTGCCGGGCGGCTGGGTGGCCGACAATCTCTGGGGGCAGCGCAAGGCGGTCTTCGTCGGCGGCTGCATAATCACCTTCGGCCACTTCACCATGGCCGTCCCGACGAACTTCACCTTCTTTCTCGGGCTGGTATTCGTCATTATGGGCACCGGGCTGCTCAAGCCCAACGTGAGCACGGTGGTCGGAGAGCTCTACCCGGCCTCGGCGGACGCCCGGCGCGACGCCGGGTTCTCCATCTTCTACATGGGGATCAACCTCGGCGCCTTCCTCGGGCCGCTCGTCACCGGTGGTCTGGCCGAGAACTACAACTGGCACTGGGGATTCGGGGCCGCAGGAGTGGGCATGCTCCTGGGGCTCATCCAGTACCGTCTGACCGAGAGCCGCTTGGGTGACGCCGGTCTTCTGAAGACCGAGGAGCCTCGGGTCGCGATCAAGGCGAAGGAAAGGCGGTTCTTCACCATCTTCGGCGGAGTCGTCGCGCTCGTGGTTCTCCTCGGCTGGCTCGTCTCGAACGGAACCGTCGCCGTCTCCATCGAAGAGGTCGCCCTCTGGCTCGGATACGGCGTGATCGTTCTGGTCGGCCTCTACTTCCTCTACGTCTGGTTCCTGGCAGGCCACACCGTGCGCGAGATCAAGGGCACGGTAGTGATCTTCTGGCTCTTCCTGCTCGTGGCCGTCTTCTGGTCCGGATTCGAGCAGGCGGGCAGTTCGCTCAACCTCTTCGCCCGCGACTCGACCGACAGAAGCCTCGCCGAATGGGTGCCGTTCATAGGGTCCGAAATCCCGGCCTCGTGGTTCCAGTCTGTGAACGCGCTCTTCATCATCATCCTCGCCCCGGTCTTCGGCAGCATCTGGGTCGCACTCCAGAAAATGAACGCGAATCCGTCGATTCCGCTCAAGGCGGCGATGGGCCTTCTCGGACTGGCCCTCGGCTACCTGGTGATCGCCTGGGGCGCGGCCAATGCGGGCGACGACGGGCTGGCAAGCCCTGCCTGGCTCGTGGTGATGTACTTCCTGCACACGGTAGGCGAGCTTTGCATCTCGCCCATCGGCCTCTCCGCAGTCACCCGGCTCGCCCCGGTGAGCCGAGTCGGCCAGATGATGGGCATCTGGTTCGTGGGGGCGGCTCTGGGCAACCTCTTCGCGGGTCTGGTCGCCGGCCAAGGCGTCGAGGAGGTAGGCTTCGCCGGTCTCTTCCGCTCCATCACCTGGGTGGTCGGCGGAGTAGGGATCGTCGCGCTGCTCGCTTCGCCCTTCGTGCGCAAGCTGCTCAAGGACGAATAGACGTTCCGGGGAGACCGGACGGAACAGGGCGAAATCGCGCTATCCGCTCAACCGCTTCTCCAGTTTCCTGAGGGCGTCGGCGATATCCGGGATCGCGGTCAGCACGGGCGCGAGCGGATCGCCGTCCGCTTCCATCCGCTCCACCACCGAGGCCATGTCGTGATCCTTCATGGCCAACCCCGGCACGACCTCGTCCCACCGGAGCGGAGCCGACACCGGAGCCCCGGGCAGCGGCCGCACGGTAAAAGGCGCGGCTATCAGGCTCCCGCGTCGGTTCTGCAGGAAGTCCACGTAAACCTTCCCTTCGCGTCGGTCGAGAGCGCGCTCCACTGTGGCCAGCTCGGGCAGGTCGGCCACCACGAGCTTGGCCAGAAGCTCGCCCAGGAAGCGCGACTGCTCGTAAGTCATGCCGGGCGCGAGCGGGATGAGAACGTGGATGCCGGTGGATCCGCTGGTCTTGACGAAAACCGGTAGGCCGATGTCGTCGCAGAGCTCGCGAATTGCGCCGGCGACGACGACCACGTCCGCGAAGGGTGCGCCCTTGGGGTCGAGGTCTAGTACGCACCAGTCGGGATTCGGAAGCGTTCCCACCCGGCTCGACCAGACGTGGAGCGGGATGGTGCCCAGGTTGATCACGTAAAGCAGTGAGTCGAGGTCGTCGGCGACGAAGTAAGAAAGCTCCCGTCCCGAGCTGTCGCTCCAGACCTTCAGCCTCCTGAACCAGGCCGGCGCATACTTGGGAGCGTCCTTCTGGTAGAAGGATTTGCCGGTGATACCGTCGGGATACCTGGTCATCACCAGCGGACGCCGGCGCAGATACGGAAGCATCCACGGGGCTATCCGCCGGTGGTACTCGACAAGGTCGCCCTTCGTGTAGCCCTCCTCCGGCCAGAACACCTTGTCCAGGTTGGTGAAGGGCACGATGCGTTCTTCGGCCACCGCATTGGGCTCCAGGCCCGCCGGTGCGCCGACCTCCCTGTCGGTCAGAAGCCGTTTGAACACGGGGAGACGCAGGTGCCCCGCCGGACTCAGCTCTCGAAATTCGACCTCCGCGCCGAGCGACGGTTCGACCCAGTGGTGCGACTTGCCCGCAGGCGGGTCCCCCTCGCTGCACGGTGTCGCCGCGACTCCGATGCTTCGAAGGGCCTCCGAGATTTCGCGGAGCGCGGCCTCGGAGAAGCCGCTGCCCACGCTGCCCCGATACACGTATTTCTCGTCCTCCACGCCAGCCAGATGAAGGGCGCCGAAGCCCGTCCGGCTGCCGCCGGGGTCGGTCCAGCCTACGATCACGAAGTGGCCGACGCGGCTCACCCGAACCTTGACCCAGGCCCGGGAACGTCCCGACCGGTAGGCCGAGCCGGACCGTTTTCCCACGATTCCTTCCAACCCCATCGCTTCGGCATGCGCGAACATGGCTTCGCCCTCGCGCTCGATGTGATCCACATAGCGCACCGGCCCCACGCTGGGGAGCAGAGCCTTGAGGAGTCGTTTGCGCTCGACGAGCGGAAGCGGTCTCAGGTCGAGTCCTTCGAAGGAGAGCAGGTCGAAGGCGTAGTAGAGGGCGGGCGACTCGGTGCCGGCGATGAGGGCGTCGGTCGCGTTCGTCACCTTCCCGCGCCGCTGTATCGCGGCGAACGAGGGCAGGCCGTCGGCGCCGTTCACCACCACCTCGCCGTCGAGCGTCAGGGAGTAGGGAAGTCCGCGCACGGCACGAGCGATCTCCGGGAAGGTGCGGGTGATGTCGGCACCGGTTCTGGAGCGCAGGTACGGCTCGCCGCCCGTGCGCTCGGCGACTAGACGATAGCCGTCGTACTTGACCTCGAAGATCCATCCGTCTCCGCTGAAAGGAGCGTCCGCGAACGCGAGCATCGGAGGCTTCCTCCCGGCTCGGACCGCCCCCGGCCGCGCTCCGGCCTTCGTCGCCTCGGCCGCGATCTCGTTCGCCTTCCGCTCCGCGTGGGCCAGCTCCCTTACCCTCAGCCCGGAGTAGATGGAGTCTTCCGGGTAGTCGTCGGTGCCTCCGTCCGGGCGCAGGTGTTCGTCGCGTTCCTTGATGAGAAGCCAGGAGTTGGGGGCCTGCCTGGTCTTCACCAGCGTCCACATGCCGTGAAGCTTGTGACCGTGCAGCGCGAAGAGAAGCTTGCCCTGGTCGAGCCCGTCCGCGACAGAGCCCTCGGGCGTCCAGAACCCCCTGTCCCAGACGATCATCGGCCCCGCGCCGTACTCGCCCTCCGGTATCAGGCCTTCGAACTCGGCGTATTCGAGCGGATGGTCCTCGGTGCGAAGGGCGAGCCTCTTGTCGGCCTGATTAGGCGACGGCCCCTTGGGCACAGCCCACGAGAGGAGGACGCCCTCGTGTTCGAGCCGGAGATCCCAGTGCAGGGCGGTGGCCGCGTGCAACTGGGCCACGAAGACGCTGCCTCCGGCGACCACCTGCCCGCCGAACGGCTCCGGCGTGCGGGCCGCGGTCCGCTTGGCGCGGTATTCGGCGAGAGCGTCCGCGGTCACTCGCGTTCCGACACCTCGCGGTTGGCCCGGATCGCGTCCGCGATGAACGACGCCAGCCCGTCGGCCCTGCCCTCGAAGCGGCCCAGAAAGCGCGGATCGGTCTCGTACATCTCGGCGATCCTGACATGGGTGTGCGGCGAACAGGGGAAGACGGTGTCGAGCAGGAGCCGCGACCGCTCGGCCAGCTCGGCGGCCTTCTCGTCGTCCGACTTCGCTCCGGCTTCCATCAGTTCGGCGAAGTCCGCCACGATTTCGGCGAGAGCCGAGGCCACCTCCGTCGCATCGCCGCGAGCTCCGTCGAGGTTCGTCCTGGTTAGCTTCATGTCAGGAATATCGCCCCCCCGCAACCATTCCGATTATGCCTTCCGTTCGCCCCATCGGCACCTCGCTGATCGCTTTCGGCCTGGTTTCGCTGCCGATCAAGATCTACTCGACCGCCGAGTCCTCCCGTCGAGTCTCGTTTAATATGATATGGAAGGAACGCGGCGTACGCGTTCGGCAACAGTACATCGACCCCGCCGACGGTGCCGTGGTGCCGCGCAGCGAGATCGTGAAAGGATACGAGTTCGACAAGGATCGCTTCGTCACCTTCACCAAGGAGGAGCTGGAGGTGGTCGAGACGCCCATGCGGCCGGAGATCGAGATCGTGTCGTTCGTGCCGGCCGACTCGGTGGATCGGCTCTACACCAGCCGCGCCTACTTCCTCGGCCCGGGAGAGGGCGGCGCCCGTCCGTACCGACTCCTGGCCGAGGCCCTGAGAAGAACCGGCCGGGTGGCGATCGCCAAGCAGGCGGCTCGCGGCAAGCAGCACATCGTCGCCATCCGTCCGCACCGGGATGCGCAGGCGCTCGTCATGGAGCAGCTCTACTATGCCGACGAGGTGCGCCCGGTCGAAGTCCTGGAAATCGACGAAGGCGAGGTGTCGGATACGGAACTCGCCCTTGCGGAGCAACTGATCGCGCAGGGTTCGGCGGACGCGTTCGATCCCAGCCAGTTCCGCGACGAGGTTCGCGAGAAGACGCTCGAGCTGATTCAGGCCAAGGTCGAAGGCGAGCGGATCGTAACGACGGCGAAGCCGAGGGAGACCACGAAGATCATCGACCTCATGGAGGCGCTCAAGGCGTCCATCGCCACCTCCGAGGCCGGATCGACCGACGGACAGGACGACGAAGACGAGGCTGAGACCCGGGCCGTCGGCGCGGCGTGACGGCCGGTCCGAATGCGGCCCGGGAGGACCCGCGTTCGCGTTCCGGCGTCAGGTGAGCTTTCGGGACAGCCCGTAGGTCACCGCGCCGAGGAAAAGAAGACCGGCGAGGAGGATGAGGAGCTCGGTTCGCGCGAGGTCGTCGGCCTCGTCGAGCACGTCGGTGGCGCCGCCCACCACCAGGTAGCCGAGAATGCCCGCGCCTGTGCCGCGCAGAGGTTCGACGGCCATTGCGCGTTCCACCCCGTCCAGGTCCGTGCCGTAGACGGTGCCGGCCACACCGGTGATCATGGCCATGAACTCGTCAGGGGCCACGCTGCCGACGGTGTCCGCGGCGAATCCGGCCGCATCCCGGACTCTGACCATCACGTTGCCGGCGCCGTCGAGGACGGTGAAAGTGGTCGCGACCGGAATGTTCATCGACGAAGCCTCGTTGCCTACGGCGTCGAGGTCGAGAGACATGGAGAGCACCGACTCGACATCCACTCCGTCTTCCGTGTTGATCGGAACGGCCAAGCCCACGATCGGTTTCCCGGTTATGCGGCCGACGGCGTACTCGCCCATGCTGAAGCGGTTGGTGGCCAGCGCTCTCCGGAAGTAGGCGCGGTCACCGATGTATAGGGTGCCGTCCCCAAGCGCTCCGCACATGAGATAGCCGTCCAGCCCGATTAGAGACACCGTGGTGAAGTGCTCGAGGTGCCTCATCACCGCTGCGAGCCGCCTCGAACACGCGGAGCCTTCCTCGGTCACTTCCGGGAACTCGGATAGAACCCCGAGCAAGGCTTCCCCCTGGTGAAGTAATCGGCCGTACTCCACCGCCGATACTCGAGCGAAGCTCCGAAGTTCGTTTTCGTGCTCCGCGATCCGGAACTCGCGCTGCTTCGCCGTCACGAAAAGGAAGAGCACGAGAGCCGGAAGGAATCCCACCAGCGCCACCGCTAGCATTCGACCTTTCACCGTCACCTCCGGTTTTCAAGGGCTGGCCGACGACGGTCCGAATCGAACCGTCACTTCCTATACTGACCAACCGATGGTCGTTGCGCAAGTTCAGGTCATCAGGCGAGATGCCGGGTCACAGGGGATATGAGACCCGGTGCGGCCTCACTCCTCGTTCTGCACCCTCGGAATGGGAGTGCCGTGCGGGTCGTGGCTCGGCGTCCCGAGCGCGAGGGACATTCTTTCGATGAGCTCCTCGGAGGCGGCGTGCTCGAGTCGGCAGGCCTCGGGGTGAACGCTGGCGTGATCGTAGCCCAGCCGCTCGCACAGGTAGGTCTCGAGGATCCGGTGCCGGCGGAGGACGCGCAGGGCCTCGCTTCGACCCCGCTCGGTCAGGCGAACGCCGCGGTAGGGAGCGTGTCTGAGCAGCCCGGATTCCGCCAGCTTCTTGACCATGCCGGTCACCGACGCCGGTTGCACGTCGAGCTCATCGGCGATGGAGCTGGTGGGCACGCCGGCGGCTGAATCGCGCCTGGTCTCCTGGAGCGCGTGGATGACCTTGAGGTAATCTTCCACGGACGGTGACAGGCCGACGCCGGTCTCGCCTTGACCTGAGCCTCGTATATTCACTATATATTGGAGCGTGAACACCTCGGTCGCCGTAGAAGCCAAGCGCATATTGCTCCGGTACGGGGCACCGATAGTTGTGCTGGAGCGGGTTAGCGAGGATGACCGGATCCGGATCGCCCGAGTGATCGCCAAGACCGAGCTTGCCGAACGCGAGGGCAAAGTCAGGGAGCTCCTCGCCAAATACGGTTATCTGAAGTAAACCTAGCATTCGGAGGAGTGATGAGCCACTCCCAGGTGATCCAATTCCATCGGCGAGCGATCATTCACGATTACGTGGGCCGGGTGCTTGTCCTCCGCCTCAACCGACCGTCCAGACTCAACGCGGTCAACACCGAACTCTACGAGACGCTCGAACGCGCCGTGGAACAGGCCGTCACGGACCTCGAGGTGAGGTGTATCGTGCTGACCGGCGAGGGGCGAGCCTTTTGCGCCGGCGCCGACCTCAAGGCGCACTCCGAACAGGGGCCGCCCGTCGGTCCGGCGCGCGCGCAGTACATCGATCTCGCTCAGCGCACCAACTACCTGCTTCAGGTGTGTCGGATCCCGATAATCGCCGCAGTCAACGGTCCGGCGGTCGGGGCCGGTCTCGAGCTCGCGCTCTCGGCGGATTTCATGGTGGTGGCCGAAGACGCCAAGCTGCGGCTGCCCGAGCTGGTGCTCGGCACCTTCGTGGGTGGCGGCGCGGTGTACACGCTCGCCGAACGGGTGGGAGTGGCGAAGGCTCGGGAGATCATGTATCTGGGTGAGTTCTTCTCGGGCAAGGACGCCTTCGAGATGGGGCTGGCATACCGGGCCGTGCCGGTGGAACAGGTCGAGGATTGCGCTTTGGAGCTCGCGAACCGACTCGCCGCGGTAGCGCCGCTCTCCTTCGCCCGCGCCAAGGAGCTTGTCGGTCCGGCCGGAGGCCCCCACCGGCTGGAGGCGCTTGAGGACGAGGCCGAAGCCTTGGACGAGCTCTTCGGCACGAAGGACTGGCAGGAGGGACTGAAGGCGTTTCGGGAAGGCAGGCCGCCCGACTTCACGGGGAAGTAAGACCGAGGTTGTCCGAACCCGGCTGCGAGGCGGGACCCCACCCGCTGGCACCCATCTTCCAGCCGCGCTCCGTCGCGGTCGTCGGGGCATCCACCGACCATCGAAAGCGGGGCAACCGCGTTCTGGTCGCTCTGCGCGAGGGGGGCTACGCGGGCTCAGTCTATCCGGTCAACCCGCGGGGTGGAGTTCTCCGCGGTCACCGAGTCCACACCTCGATAGAGTCGCTCCCCGAGGCCCCCGATCTCGCCCTCGTGTGCAGACCTGCCGAAGCCGTTCCGGAGGTGGTCGCGGAGTGCGGGCGCCGCGGGATCGCCGGCGCGGTCGTGCTGGCGGTGGGATTCGGGGAATCGGGCGAGGAGGGCGAGAGGCTGGCTCGGGCCACGCTCGAGGAGGCGCGCCGGTTCGGGGTCCGCATCGTCGGCCCGAACACCTCGGGCATCCTGAACGCGCATACGGGATTGAATCTGATCGGGTGGAGCAAGCCGGCTCCCGGGCGGATGGCCCTCCTGGTTCAGTCGGGCAATATCGCGCTCGAAATAGCCAACACTCTATGCGCCGGAGGCGGCGAAGGGATCTCGATCTGCGTCGGGCTCGGCAATCGGCTCGACGTTGGATTCGCCGAGTGCCTGGATTACCTCGCCCACGACCCGGCGACCGAGGCGATCCTGGTCCACGCCGAAGGCTTGGGCGAGGCCAGGAAGTTCATTCGGGTGGCCGCCCGGGTGTCGCGGCGAAAGCCGGTGGTCGCCATTCTGGGCGGACGCTCGCGCGAGGGCAGGAAGGCTGCGATCTCGCACACCGGGAGCCTGGGCGGAAGTCACGAGCTTCTCCGCACCGGACTGGAGCAGGCGGGCGTGACTCTGATCGATCGAACCGACGAGATCGTCCCCGTCCTTACCGCTCTCGCGGGCCGGCCGAACGGGGGGAGGGGGGGAAACGACGGCTCGGGCGGACGCGCCCCCGACGACGCGCCCGGAGTGCTCGTGCTCACGGACGGAGGCGGGCAGGCGACCCTCGCCGCCGACCTGCTCAGCGAGCTGGGAGTTCCGCAGGCCGGCCTTCTCGAAAGCACCAGGCTGGCGCTAAGACGAGAGCTGGGCTCGGCGGCGGCCGTGGGAAACCCCGTGGACGTCGCCGGAGCGGCTGATACCGATCCCGAGGCCTTCGCGCGGACCGTGAGAGTGTTGGCCGAGGATCCCGGTGTGGGCGTCCTCCTCGTGATCGGGCTCTTCGGCGGTTACTCCCTCCGCTTCTCGTCGGAGCTCGCGGACGCGGAGGATCGAGCCGCGCGGGTCATGGTGGAGACGGCGGGTCGCAGCCGGCTGCCGGTGGTGGTGCATTCCACGTACGCGAGGAACGACACGCCGCCGTTGCGCACCTTCGCCGGCGCAGGGGTGCCGGTGGTGGAGTCGCTGGAGGTCGCGGTCCGTGCCGCGGCCGAACTCTGGAGGCGAGGAGAGGCGCTCGCGCGACCGCCCTGGCAGCCTCTCGACGCGGCGATGGCTGGCGGACGGCGCTCGAGGCCTCGGCCGTCGCATGGGGGTGCCGTTCGGTCGGAGCGGCGGATCCTGACCGAGCCCGAGGCGGCCGACCTGCTCTCCGGCTTCGGGTTGGTATTCCCGCGCAGGGTCGTCTGCCGAAGCGCGGGGGAGCTTCCCTCCGCTCTCGCCGAGCTGGGTTGTCCGGTCGTGCTCAAGGCCGTATCGGCGCACCTTCCGCACAAGACCGAGGCGGGCGCGGTGGTTACGGACATCGGATCGCCTGCCGAGGCCGAGAGGGCGTTCAAGCGAATCGTGGCGGACGCCGGCGCCCATTTGGCCCGGCGCCCTCCCACCTCCGAGCGCAAGTTGTCGGATCGGCCGGAGATCGAAGAGGTGCTCGTTGCCCGGATGCTCGCCTCGCCGGTGGCCGAGCTGCTGATCGGCGTGCGCAGGGACGAGGAGGTGGGCCCGGTGCTGACCCTCGGGGCAGGCGGTCGCCGGGCCGAGGCGCTGGGCGACGTTGTCCACCGCCTTCTTCCCCTTGAAGAAGAGGACCTCCGAGCCATGATCCGTTCCTTGAGAGTGTCGCGGGTCCTGAAGGGTTATCGCGGAGGGCCGGCCGCCGACGAAACCGCGATCATCCGCGCGGCGCAGGGGCTGGCCGCATCCCTAGCCGCGAGGGAGGACCTGCTCGAAGCCGAGATAAACCCGCTCTTCGCTCTACCTGACCGTGCCGTTGCCGCGGATGCTCTGGTGGTGTTGCGGTCGGAGTGAAGGTGGCGTGCGCCGGGGAGGGTCCCGACCGGTTACCGCACCGTCTTCTCCTCTCCGTGCGGAACCTTCGCGATCCGTTGGACTAGGACGGTAGTCAACTAGTGCGGTAGTCGTTGCGCGGGGTGCGAGATGACGCCCCGAGCGCTGCCCAGCTCCAGGAGGAAATCGAGAATGAGGATCACGAAGATGTACCTGATGACGCTCGGAGTCGCCGGGTTCGGGATCGTCGCGTGCCAGGACGGCGAAAGGGCTCTCGCGTCCGACGCGCAGGAGCCGGTGCCGGAGGTGCGGGAGCAACCACCGGTAGCGGAGAGCCCGGACGCGGACCAGCTCCACGACCTGGTGATGCAGGCCCGCGCCGACCTGCGTCAACTACGGGTCGAGGCGGGACTCGGAATCCATATGGCCGCGCCGCAGGCAGGCCGGGCGGAGAGCCGGGCAGGCGGCGAAGGCGAAGGCGAGCACGTCGGTCGCGAGGGCGGTGAGGAGCGCGGCGGCGACGAACATGGTCATAGCGGGGAGGGAGGCGGAGAGGAGAGAGCCGAGGGGGAGGAAGGCGAGGAGGAAGGCGCCTACGTTCCGAAGATGACGAAGCAGAACCGTCTCTTCGTGAACGGAGCACGCCTGGTCCTGGAGTTCGACCCGCGGACGCAGGTCTTTGTCGGCTCGGTAACGAACACGACCCCCCGGGTCCTTCCGCAGGTGCGCGTCGAGGTCCACCTGGACAACGGCACGGAGCTCGGTCCGACGAGGCGCGTCGATGTCGCTCCCGGGCAGACGGTGGCTGTCGAACTTGGCGCCTTCGGGAACGAGTTCGGCGCCTGGGTCAGCCACCCGGAAGCCGGCGTCGAGGAAGGCCACGGCGGTGGCGGCGGCGAGGAGAGCGGCGAGGGCGCCGGAGAACACGGCGGCGGCGAAGAGGCAGGCGAACACGGCGGGGGAGAGGATTCGCGCCCGGGCGGAGCGGCCTTCCGGCCGGTCTACAACCAGCTTCAGATCCTGCGCGGCGAGATGCAGGCGTTCGCCGTCGATCTGGCGGCGAGGTCCGGGCGGGACGATCGCGAATGAATCCCGGACAGCGACCGCCCGGGCCAGAGCCCGCCTCGAACGCGGAAAGACGATGAGACGGAAACGACAGCTCGGCGACCTTCAGCTCGCGATCATGCGCGTGCTCTGGGAGCGTGGCGAAGCCCCGGCGATCGAGGTTCACCGGGCGCTTCTCGAGGAACGAGGTCTCGCCGTTACCACGATCAAGACGATGCTGCGCAAGCTGGAGGGGCACGGGTGCGTGGAGCACCGAACGAACGGACGGCAGTTCATCTACCGGCCTGCGATCGCGGAGACCGACGTCCGCGCGGGGATGGTGGACGCCCTCGTGCAGCGCCTGTTCGGCGGGGACAGCACGGCCCTGGTCAACCACCTGGTCGAGTCCGGGGAGATCCAACCGGACGATCTGGCGAGCCTTAAGGAGATCGTGGAGACGAAGCGGAATGAGGCCGGAAAATGACGGTGTGGCTCCTGACATTTCTCGTCCACAGCACCCTGTGGTGCGGCGGCGCGTGGCTCGGCCTGCGACTCTTTCCCAGGACGCCGGCGCGTCTCCGGGAAACCATCTGGTACACGGCGCTCGCCGCCAGCCTGATCACGCCGACCGTCCACTCGCTGACCTCGTCGGACTCGGCGGTCTGGCGTCTTCCGGTGTCCGCGTTCATCGTGGGCGGGGAACACGAGGTCGGGCGGGAGCCGGGCCACGAGGACAGGACGGTTTCCGCTTACCCCGAGGATGCGGAAGCCCGCGGCGAGGATGCCCACGACGGGGAAACCGCGGTCGCTCCAGGCTGGTTGGCCTGGGCCGGCACCGTGTGGGTTGTGTTCGCCTTGGGGTCGCTCGCCTCCCACACTCTCCGATTGGAGAACTTGAGACGGCGGCTTGCCGACCGCACGCCGGTCGTCGATCCGCGAGCCTCGGAGGCGCTGGCGTCGATCTGCGGCAAGGCGGCCCTGGACCCGCTGCCGCGTCTCACGGAGAGCCACAACCTGGGCTCGCCGGTTGCGTTGGGCGTTGGCAACCGTCGCGAGATCTGCGTGCCCGTGCGCGCACTTCATGAATTGGACGAAGACGAGCTCCGCGCGCTCCTCGGCCACGAGGTCGCCCACCATCTCCGCCGCGACCCGATCCGGTTGGCCGTGCTGAATATCCTCCAGGCGGTCCTTTTCTTCCAGCCGCTCTTTCGGCTGGCCGTGCGCGAGGTTCGCCTGGCCGCCGAAGAGCTGTGCGACGACTGGGCGGCCAGTCAGTGCGAGGACCGTTTCGCCATGGCGAGCTGTCTGGCGGAGGTGGCCCGCTGGGTGATGCGGAGCGACCGCCACAGCCCCGTCCCCGGCATCGGTGGACGGCGCTCGCAATTGGAGCTCCGCGTTCGGCGTCTGTTGAACGACCGTCGTTCGCTCCAGGCGCCATCGCGCCGCTGGCAACACGCGAGCGCAACGGGCCTTCTCTTCCTCGCCTTGGCGTTCGCTCCGGCGGTGGCTCCCGGTGCGGACCGGTCCCACGAGAGTCGGCACACACCCGAAGTCGCTCGGCCGCCCGAACACGAGCAACCGCAGGCGCATTTGGTCCGCGAGCGCCGGGAGCGCGACTCCGCGTCGCCTGCCCCGGAGGCCCAGACATCCACTACTGCGCAAGGAGAAAACCGATGGCAGGAATGACACCTGCTGTCCGCGCGGCGATCCTGGCCATCGTGGTCTTCCTCGCCGCATGCACGACCGGTTCGACCGAACCGGGGGAAGGGGGCGAGCGTTGGAATCTCGACGAAACCGCCACCGACAGCCGCAGGGGCGTCGACCTGTCGATCTCGTACGATCCGGCGACCAGCGGTTCTACGGGTCCGTGACCAACACGACGACGACGGCGGTCGCGGACGTGCGGGTCGAGATCCACCTATCGAACGGGACGGAGCCGGGTCCGACGCCCCGAGTCGATCTGGGAGCGGGAGAGACGAAATCCGTGACGCTGGACGCTTCCAGCCAGAGCTCGGTCTGGAATTGCCTGGCGCGGTACTGCGAGCCCCAGTCGTGCCGCAGACCGAGACCCAGGGCGATCGCCTTGTCGAAGCCGCCCATGTGGGCTCGCACCCCTTGGCGGACCGGCTCCAGCGCCGCCCAGCGGTCGCCCTTCTTCGCAACGTGCCAGCCGACGACATCCGAGGCGCAGTGGTCGACGGCCGCGAAGAACCAGCACCGGCCCTCCGACTTCGTCCAGAACCGCGACCCGTCCGTACCCCGGCACTCGTCCGGCCTCTCGGTGCGGATCCGCCCGCTATGGCTACGGTCCCAGCGGGGATGTCCTCGCCGCACCGGCGCCAGCAGTCCGTTCACCCACATCAGGCGGAGCACCCGGTTCTTGCCCACCCGGATCCCCTTGGCCGCAAGCCGCGCCTTCACCTTCCAGTGGCCCTCGCCGAGGAACGGACTCGCCTTCAGCACCGTACGGATCTCCTGCAGCAACTCCTCGTCGCTCAGTGCCGTCTTCGGGGCCCCGCTTCCCCAGGCTGCCGGCGATCGGAAAGGATGAGACTCCCGAACCGGGAACGCCTTGGCCTAAACTAGGATCGTCGAATGACCGGAGAAGGTCTCCGGCCGGATCGAAATGGTGGAGTGCATAGCCGCCCCCCCTGGGGTTGACCGAGCCGTTGACGACATAGCTGGAATCGTCCAACACCGCGGCGGACCACACCAACCGGACTTCGAGAGGATTGGTGCCAACCACCTGGAAATCGTCATCGAGATGTGTTCGTCGCATTGACATCGCGTCGAAGACGTGCAGCCCGGATTCGTAGAGAAGGACCCATCGAATGTACCGGTACTCGCCGAGACCCTCTCCTCTCCTTTCGATTCTTCGAGCATCCGTTTCGCCGTCCCCGTACGACACGGTCACGAAGCCGTCGGCGCCGTTGGTTGGGACGAGGATGAAGCGTCCCGAGTCGACCCTAGTGTAGTCATCATCCGCAGCATCCACCCAAAAGCCGGTGAGGGTCGCGTCCCGGTTGAACGAGATGGCCCAGACACCCGAAGTATCGACACGCATCGGGATGGTGGCCTGAGCCGAAGCCGAATTCGCGCATACCAGACCGAGGATGAGGGATCGGATCAACGGTTCCCGCAACCGGACTCCACCTGATGCCACCATCTTACCTCCCATTTTGTTCGTGGACTCCTGATTCTCCAACCTAACGATGCGGCCGCATCTGTCGCCACAGCCTGTCGGGACGCGCCCCCGAGTCCGGGGAGATCGACCCGGACGACCTGGAGGGCCTGGGGGAGATCCTGTCGACGAAGCGGAAGGAGACAGGGACATGACGGTGTGGCTCATTACCTTCTTCGTCCACAGCACCCTGCGGTGCGTCGGCGCGAGCGAAGCGGGCCTTCTTATCCTCGCCCAGTTGTTCGTTCCGGTTGATCTATTGAGTAAAATCACTCAAGAGTTTAGATTTCAAACATGATGCCTTTTGACCGCGCACAGGTGGCCACGTTGAGCCAGCGGTTGGCCGAAGAGCCGCACCGGCTCATCTCGCTGTTCGGTCCCCGCCAAACGGGCAAGACCACGATAGTACGGCGAGCGCTCCGGAAGATCAGCCAGACCCCGCAGAAATATCTGGCGGTCGATCAGCCGTGGCCACCGGCCACTAGCATTTCGCCGTTTGCCGGGGACGTCCTTCTGTCCCCGCCGAGGGAAAGAGACGTGGCCTGGTTGGAGGAACGTTGGGCGGAGGCCCGGGAGGAAGCGGCGCGATATGGCCGATCCGTCCTCGTCTTTGATGAGATCCAGAAGATTCCGGGGTGGTCTGAAGCCGTAAAGGGGCTGTGGGACGCCGACCGCGACTCCGGCTGCCCACTGCATGTG
>LXNJ01001214.1_pt1 | contig 15732 bp, 19 predicted proteins | sample 809081 | NCBI WGS metagenome assembly LXNJ01 (sample SAMN04870510, study PRJNA318959) | sponge metagenome | biome: sponge; feature: marine sponge reef; material: water | host: Petrosia ficiformis | place: Greece: Milos, Mediterranean Sea | collected 2013-05-29 | depth 5-7 m
ACGCACGCGCAAGCGAATCCGCCCGGTGTCCGGCATCCAGTTGGCGGAGTGACTCAAGCAGCAGTGTGAATAACTCTTCTTGTGGCTCCTGCTCCTGCGTGAACCTGTCCACCAGCTCTGCCATATGCAGTCCGTGGAGCAAAGTGATGAAATCCGCACGCGCCGCCTGGAACACCTCCACCGCTTGCGCCTGCGTAACCACGTCCAGCGTCCTGCCCCGCGCAATCTGCACCGAGGCCCGCGTTAGCGGCTCCAGGTGTCCGCCCAACCTGCTCTTCGGCTTGCGCGCGCCTCGCACGCTCGCCCGCAGCTTGCCGTGCTCCGCAGTGAATAGTGTCAGCACCCTGTCAGCCTCTCCCAGGTCGCTGTGGCGTAGGACGATGGCATCGGCGCGATAGAGAGTCGACTGCGGCAGCGTCGAGGGCGGCCGTCCGAATGTCATAGGAACAGTTCAATGAAAGAGCTAGGAGCCGGTCCAGCGCGGTGGGCGCTTCTCCACGAAAGCCCGCCGCCCCTCAACCACGTCGTCAGAGGCCATGACCTCGGAACTGATTGGATCGGAATACTCCTTCAAGTCATCCTCATCGTTCCGTCGTTGGAAGAGCGCCATGGCCTTGGACCCGCGGACGGCAAGCGGGGCGTTCCGCGCGATGAGTTCCGCAATCTCCACCGCCCGCTCCATGAGCTTCTCCGGCTCAAGGACCTCATGCACCAACCCAACCCGATGCGCCTCGTCGATGGGGATGTTCTCCGCCGTCAGCAGGTAGAACATCGCCTCCCCGGGAGCGATCATCCGCCCCAGGTACTGGCTGCCATAGCTTGCCGCGATCCCTCGTTTCGGTTCCGGCAGGCCGAGATACGACTCAGACGACGCGATCCGAATGTCGCAGTCCATCACGAAGTGCATCCCGCCACCGACCGCAAGGCCGTTGATGGCCGCAATGAACGGCTTGGGATTCGGAGAGAACAGATCGAACTTCACTGGGGCCGGCGGCGCAAGCGCGGCAACCTCCGCCTTGTACTCATCCTCGGTAATCTCACCCGCGTCCCGTCGCGCGGCAAGCGCCTTCGTCGCCGCATCGCGGTCGGCGCCCTCGCGCATATCGGCCCCGGCGCAGAACGCCCTGCCCGCCCCGGTCACGATGCCGACACGCATCTCAGAATCGTTCGTGAAATCGTCCAGAGATTCCAGCAGCTCCACCATGAGCCGCCCACCAATGGCGTTCAGCCGGTCAGGCCGATTCAGCGTGAAGACGGCATAGTGCTGCTCAGCATTCTTCTCATACAGGACATCCGGCATGATTGTCCGCTCCTTGCGCCCTCACGATGCTCCAAACCCGTTCACGATGGCATAAGGATACTCCCGTCCATGACGGTCCATATAGTCTCCCGTTCATCCTGAGCCTGTCGAAGGATGAACGGGCCCCTCCCCATGTCATTCTGAACGGAGCGCAGCGGAGTCGAAGAATCTAAAGACCCTTAACGGCCGGACCAACCCCTAAACGCAAATCCGAGCCGTAGGCTGTTCCCCTCATTTCGGCGAAAACACTTCCGTCCGATATGGGGCGAGAACCACCCGATTGTGCCGCCGCTGTATGGGGCAGGATGCCCTATACTGGCACGGTTATGAGCACCCAGCGATCGAATACGCCGGCGCCCACGGTTCCCGCACCCTTTGAACTCGGCGACCTGAGCGATGCCCGGTTCGAGGTATTGGAGCCCATCAAAGTCACGTGGGAAATAGTTAACGGCACATACATAGCCGATGCGCGGGACCTCGAAGAATACGGCGAGGGCGACACACCTGACGAAGCGATCAAAGACCTTCAGGTGTCAATTGTTGAACTTTTCTTTGACTTGGACGAGTATCGGGGTCGGCTGGGACCCGGCCTGCAGCCGATCTATGACACTCTAACGAGAAGCCTCCGCGCGAGGGGCCTAATTTAGTCTCCTTACTTCCGCCTCTCCTCGCCCACCATTTGGCATCTATGCGCCCTTCATTGACACGAACGTCACGCAATTCGGTGAGCGTCAGCTTGTTGCTCTTGAGCCGATTGCATGGGTTGCACAGCAGCGTGTAGTTGTCCCGCTCGTCCGCGCCGCCAAGCAAGCGTGGCTTCTTAGGGCGGGTGTCAACGCGCCTCGCGTAACTGTCCCGAACACATGTGCCATAATGGGATGCGCATATTGCACGGATAGAGACACCGGCACGAGGGATAGAGCAGATGGAGGCATTTGAGCACCGCCACCAGTGGGCGATGGAACAGTGCGAAGAGTTCTGCGAGGGGAAGATGCCTGGGCAAAGAGAAGAGTCCGGTTGCGGAACAGATAGAGGGTCGCTCTCGCGGATCTGACTAGTTACCTGAGATTGGATTGGGCTAAGAGTATGCGGACAATTACGAAATCTCTGCATGTCCTTTGTGTAACCGGATTTGACGTCGTCCGGCTGATATGCCAATTCATCAATGCAATCGCGTTCGCGATAGGCTGGTTAATTTGTTTGGCCACCGTTGTTCTCGTTGCTGGGCTAGCCGTTGCTGCAATGGTGTCACTAGGACCTCGATTTGGAGTAGTGACGGTAGTCGTGGTACTGCTTATCGCGCTCTTTCTTGTAGCCTTCCGATTGCGAGGCAAACCTAACCGTGGCAGAGATTCGCGCAGTTGGTACAAGCGCCGTATGCGTAAATTGATGTTCACTTGGATAGCCATTTTCGCTATGGGCACTATTACGTTGCTGATAGTGGGAGTTCAAATAGGTAACACAATCATTGACCACCGCGCCAGACCACAAGACGCGGAGGCTGCTCTGGAATCATTCGTCGCCGAGTATACGCCAGACGTTGACCAGGCCAGATTGGAACGAACGTTGGCGGAGTTTGAAAGAATTCGCCGCGAATTTGCCGATCAGTGGATGGTGCCTGATTCTAGCCCGAGCATACGCTTACAGTTCTTCCGTGACGAGTATGCGTACGAAGCATACACATCAAGGACGTGGGGAATCAATTGGTCCTCTGGCCATGCAACTTGCTCAGAGGATGGAATAGTTATCGTTGTTCCACTTGAAGAAGCCCCAAATCCCTTAGAAGAATTGCCTATATCCAGTACGCCGCCACACGAAATGGTGCATGCTATGTGGTGTCAGAACTTAGGGGCCAGACTGTTCTGGTCAATCCCACGATGGTTCCACGAAGGGATGGCCGAGCGGTACGGAAATGAAGGGATAAATCGACTTCATGAAAAGGCCTTAAACAGATGGTGGGTTTGGCTCAATCGTGACAATTTGTTGTCATCTACATCGTTTTGTGGCTACCAGCTAGGGGGACGTCCCACTGAAATCGGACTATTCTATGGGACCTCGTGGGAATTTATTCGTTCACTTGAAGCGAGCCACGGAATTCAGAGCCTCGATGCCATTGTGGATGATGTAGGAGCCGGAAAGGGCTTTGAGGACAGTCTACGTGACCGTCTTGGGGGCACATGCGACGAGTTATATGCTGAATGGTCTGAAAGCCTGTAGAACCACTTCTGTTTCCAATGGAGGCTGAGATTCCCGCTTTCGCAGGAATGACGAGATAGGGCTACATGGAACAGGAGGCGAGGCGCAAATCGCCCACCCCCCTTTAAAACTCCTGGCGGCCCTCCAGCGCGCGCGCCACGGTGACGGCGTCCGCGAATTCAATATCAGACCCGGACGGCAGTCCCCGCGCCAGCCGCGTCACACGGACGCCCAGCGGCGCAATCAGACCCTGCACATACATCGCCGTCACCTCCCCCTCCATCGACGGGTTGGTGGCGATGATGACCTCCTTGACCGTGTCGTCCCTGAGCCGCTCGATGAGTTCACGAATGCGCAGATTCTCCGGCGTCACGCCGTCCATCGGCGACAAAAGCCCGTGCAGGACGTGATACCGTCCCTTGAACGCCCCGCTCCGCTCGATCGCGACGACGTCCAAAGGCTCCTCGACCACGCAGATAATCGACTGGTCCTCCGCCGGCAGCGCGCAGCGTGAGCATGGATCAGTTTGGGTGACATTCTGGCAGACCGAGCAGAACCTGACTGTCTCGATAACTCCCAGCAGCGCGTCCGCCAACTCCCGCGTCTCCTCCTTGGGCGCGCGAATCACGTGGTAGGCGAGCCGCTGAGCGCTGCGCGGCCCGATGCCGGGCAGTCGGCTCAACTGCTCGGTCAGGCGCGTGACGGATTCCGCCTGCCCGTCCCGTTGCTCAGGCTGAGAAGTCACGTACAATCCCCGCGCTGTGGCCTTGAAAGACGCGATCTATCCGAAACACGATGCGGACGCTAGAAATTGGGGAGCCCCAACCCGCCCGTGATCGCGCCAAGGTGACTCGACGCGAGGTCCTTTGCCTTGTTGTTGGCATCCGTAACCGCGCCCAACACAAGGTCCTCAAGCGTCTCGATGTCCTCCGGGTCAACCGCCTCAGGCGCGATGGACACGGAGCGGACAGTCTGATGACCGTCCATCACGACCGTCACCGCGCCGCCCCCGGCGGTTCCCTCCACCGTCATCTCGCCCAATTCGTTCTGCGCCTTCTCCAGTTTCGACTGGAGTTGCTGCATCTGGCGCATCATGTTCCGATTCATCCCCATCCGCCTGCCTCCCGCGTCTCTATGAGTCAGCTATCGTCGCCCTCGTCCTTGTCTCCGCCGGAAACGACCCGTCCTCCCATTTCCTGCGCCGCCCGCACAAGGTGACCGCCGCGCTCCTCCTGCCCGACTTTCTCGCATCGGATTGTGTAGTGCTTGCCCAGCAGTACTGCGAAACGTTGCTCCACCAGGTGGCGGTACTTGGGGTCGTCGATCTTGTTCTTCTGAAAATCGTGCGCGAATCCTATGACGATCGTATCGCCATTCTCGATGGCCAGCGGTTGAGACACGCTCCGTAGATAGGCATCCAGATTCCCGCCTGAGCCAACACCCCGCAGACCGTTTACAAGCTCGCGCCAGTTCTGACGGAGGGTCTCAAGAGTGAGTTCGCCCGGCGGCATCTCAAACGGCTCTGCGCCCCCCTGCCGCTGCGCCACCATCGGCGACTGTCGAGTACCCGTGCGCGGGTACTCCGGCTCCGTCCTCGCTGGGCTTGGCCGAGGCGGCTCCTGCCCGCGTTGGGGAGCGCCCTGCCGTGGCTCTGCTTGTGGCTCGGGGGAACGTTGTTGTGGCTCCTCTTGTTGTTGGGGGACACGCTGCTGTGGCTCCGCCTGTTGTTGGCGTTGACGAGGGGGCGGCGGCGCGGTCTCCCGTGCCTCGCCAACCCTGCGCTCCTCCCGGGCAGCCGGTACCCCTTCCTCCGCGCCGCGCTGCACTGCTTCCGCATTAAGCGAGATTCCCGCAAACGCCATCTCCAGCGGCAGCGGCGCACTCCCGCTTGGGACCGACAACGGCGCGACCTGCCCAAGAGCATGGCGAATCACCGGCAACTCAATCTTCTCTGCCAGTTCTCGCGCCGACCCTTTCTCATCATCAGAGATATCCAGCACATCCGCCGCGCCCGCGCGCACCAGCATCAGCGCTCGAAGCTCATTCACCAACTCGCGATGGATCTGCCGCATGTCCACGCCCGCCGCGTGCAGGCCCGAGAGTCCGCGCAGCGCAGCCGCCAGGTCCTTCTCTCCCAGCAGCGACGCGATCAACTCCCGCGCCCTCCCCGATCCCGCGATTCCGAACAGCCGCCGCGCGTCGGTCGCCGTCGCGTCCGCCCCTGCCGTCAAAGCAAGCTGCTCAAGCAGATTCTCGGCATCCCTAAGGCTCCCCCCGGACGCCTTCACCACCGTATTCAGCGCCTCCGGCTCTATCTTGAGCCCCTCAGCGTGGGAAATTTCACCCAGCAGAGAGGCAGCTCGTTCCTCCGGGATGCGTTGGAAATCAAACCTCTGGCACCGCGACGCAATGGTCAGCGGCACGGCATGCGGCTCAGTTGTCGCCAGCAAAAACACCACGTGATCCGGCGGCTCCTCAAGCGTCTTCAGCAGCGCGTTGAATGCCGCCGCCGTAAGCATGTGCACCTCATCTATGATGTACACCTTCTTCCGGCCCCGCGCCGGCATGAACCGCACCTTCTCTCGCAGATCGCGAATCTCATCGATGCCGCGATTCGACGCCCCGTCAATCTCCACAAGATCAAGGAATGAAGCGTCGGTGATCTGCTTGCACGGCTCGCACTCATTGCACGGCTCGCCCGTCCCGCCCGTCGTCTCGCAATTGATCGCCTTGGCCAAAATCCGTGCCGTGCTCGTCTTGCCCGTCCCGCGCGGCCCGGTGAACAGGTAGGCGTGTCCAACCCTGTCCCGCTCAAGCGCGTTCAGCAGCGTCCGTGTGATGTGCTCTTGCCCAACAACCTGCTCCAGCGTCTGCGGACGCCACTTGCGATACAGGACCTGGTGCGGGCCTTGCGTGGCCTGTTCAGATGTCATGGCGTCCGCCCGGAAACCGTCTCGGCAACACCCTGTCCGACTGCGTCGCCTGCCGGTAAGTCCGCCGTGTGTGCCAGGGCCATCGGCTCCGTTCCGTGCACAGGACGCCCGATGAGTTCCATCAGGATGGCGTCCTCTCTCGTCCGCATCGTTGTTTCGTCGTCATCAAGCTCATGATCGTGGCCAAGCAGGTGCAGCGTCGCGTGAACCAGCACGTGCGCCGCCTCTTCCCGCAGCGTCATGCCCGCCGTCTCCGCCTGTCGTGCAATCTGCGGCACGGACAGGACAATCTGCCCAATGTCCCCGCCGGAGTCCCCGTCCACGTCCGGCCAATCGTCGTCATCTGAATCGGCCATGCCGGACGGAAAGGAAATCACGTCCGTTGTGCCGTCCTGCCCCATGAACTCCGCATTCAGGGCAGAAACCGTCTCATCGCCGGCGATCAGGATTTCCACGCGACTGCCGTCCGGGGCCTGTTCCGCCGCGAGCGCGCGCCGTATTACATCCCGTGCCCAACGCTGTGAAATTATCCCGCGCTCAGCATCCTCAGTCTGGATGCTTACGCGATACGGCGACGATGACATAAGAACGTGCTGCCCCCCACCAAGGCATCATACGCACCCACGCGCAGGCGTCACAACCGCTTTCGCCCCTCAGCCTATAGTGGCGGCCGCGGAAAAATAATCAGAATCGCAATAACCGCCACCATCCACGCGATAACGGCCAGCATCATCGGCTTGTCTTGCAGCAGAACGCGTTCCGGCTCTCCGGTGATGTGCCCCAACCGCACCAGCTGTATGTACCGAAAAACGCCATAGATCATAAACGGGATGGTGAGCATCATCTGATCCGGCAGATTGGGCGCGGTGAATGTGTACAGCGCGTACGCCATCAACGCGGACAGCGCCACCACGGCAATCATCTTGTTGAGCAGAGGCAGGGAGTAATGACCCAGCGTGTCGCGGTGGTCGGATGCCCCGTCCTCCATCAACCCAACCTCGCCGTGCCTCTTGCCAATCGCTATGAGTAGCGCGCCCAACGTCGTGCACACATACAGCCAGGGAGAAATCGGTACGTCGATGGCGACGGCCCCCGCCATAACCCGAATCAGGTATGCCGCCGCAACCGCCATCACGTCGATGATCACAACGTTCTTCAGCAACGCCGAATAGCTGATGGTCAGGCTGACGTACCCCACGGCGATCAGGCCCATCAGCCAGCTCATCGCAAACGCCCCGCCCAGGCACACCGCCAGCAGCATGGCGGACACGAAGCCACCAACGACAGGCGTCACATAGCCGGCCGCGATGGGCCGCGTCCGCTTCGTCGGATGCGCCCTGTCCCGATCAGCGTCGATGATGTCATTGATGATGTACGTCGCGCCGGACAGGCCAACGTAGATTGCGGCGCCGATGGCCGCCTGCAATAGCAGTCGGAAAGCCGCTGCCGAATCATCAAGATCCCAGTGGAGATTCAGCGAAAAGGCGAACGCTAGGAACAGCAGCCCGTTCTTTGTCCACTGCGTCGGACGCAGAAGGCGCAGCACCGCCAGCGGCATCGATGGCCGATGCGCCGCTCCAATGCTCCCACCGTCCACCCCGGAGGCCGTTTGGCTCTCGGACATGTTCCTCCCGTCCATGCTGCATGCAAATGATACTGTAGGTGCGAAATGACCCGCCAAAAGCGACAACCACGCGGCAAAGCTGAATCAGCTGCGGCATCACGCAGACGAGTTCGGCTCGATGGCCTGCTCGTCGAGCGCGGGATCGCCTCGGGACGCGACGCCGCCCGCGCGATGATCGCCGATGGCCGTGTGACGGTAAACGGCTCCGTCGTCCTCAGACCCGCCGCTCTCGCCGCCGCCGACGCGGATATCCTCCTCGCGGAGGGTCCAACCTATGTGAGCCGTGGCGGGGTCAAGCTTGCCGGCGCGCTCGATGAGTTCGGCCTGGATCCCGGTGGCCTCGTCTGCCTCGATGTTGGAGCATCCACCGGCGGATTCACCGACTGTCTCCTGCAACGCGGCGCGAAGCGCGTCTATGCGGTGGACGTTGGCTACGGACAGCTTGCGTGGAGCCTGCGGAATGACTCGCGTGTGGTCGTCATGGAGCGCCACAACGCCCGCCATCGGCTCGAAATCGAAGAACCGATCAAGCTTGCGGTGGCGGACGTGTCCTTTATCTCGCTGACCCTCGTCCTGCCCACCATCATTGGAACCCTTGCCCCCGGCGGTCTCATCCTGGCCCTGGTCAAGCCGCAGTTTGAAGCCGGACGGGAAGAAGTCGCCCGGGGCGGTGTCGTCAGATCACCGGCAGCGCGCGCAAACGCAATCGGCAACGTGGCTCTTTGGGCAATAGAAAACGGACTCCGGGTTCTGGGAGTACGCGAGTCGTCGATTACGGGCCCAAAGGGCAACCACGAGTATTTCCTGCTGCTGTCAACGCCGCAATAAACCGGCGTCCGCCAACGTACACCCGCCTGTGAGCGGGGCGAAAATCGTGACGTGTACTCTAGCGGCGGCTTTCCCAGCCCGGCCACTCTCGATTGAGGGCGATGAAGTGGTGCCACTCCTCGGGGAGTTCGCTCTCTTCGAAGATGGCGGTCACCGGGCAAACAGGCTCACAGGCCGCGCAGTCAATGCACTCATCGGGCTCGATGTAGTACATGTTGTCGTCGTCCTCTGTGTGGATACAGTCCACGGGGCAAACATCGACGCATGAGGCGTCTTTCAAGTCGATGCAGGGCTCCGCGATTATGTAGGCCATGCCTGTCTAGCTCCTTCGAATGCAAATGTCAGACAGTTAGTATACCTGTAGCTGTGCAGTCATTATAGCCATCGTCTAAGGGGATAGCGCAACGTCGCGCGAACTACCTTACACCTGTACGTCAAAGAAGAAAGTGATCAGCGCGCCAAGCGCGTACCCGAGAACGGCCGAAACGACGCCGATTGCCAGCATCTCCAGCCCTGAGACAAGCGGGTTTCGCAGAGTGAAGCGCGTCTTGCCGGCGCCCATCACGAACAGTCCGATGGCCGTTCCAACGATTGACGTCCACACGGCCATCGCGCCGGGCATCATGTTGAAGGCAGCGATGATGTAAGGGATGATAGGCACCGCCGCGCCCACAAAGAAAGACATCCCCATCGCGAAGGCGTCTTTCCAGGGAACCGTATCGACGTCTGCGGACAGTCCCAGCTCCTTCTCAATAACGGTATTCAGGAGCGCTCCCTCGCTCTGTGCGAGAGTCTCTGCGACGAGTACGGCGGCATCTTCAGTCAGGCCCTCCCTGCGCAGCAGGACGACAAGGCGCGCGACAACTTCTGAACGGGATTCGTGTAAGTCATTTGATGCGCTGCCGATCTCGGCCATCTTCACTTCACGTTCAGCTTGAGAGCCCAGGTAACTGCCCGTTGCCATCGAAACAACGCCGCCCAGACCACCCGCAAGGCCGGCCACAACCGTCACAAAGCTGTCTTGAGTGGCGGCGTATACGGACGAAACAAGGACGGCGGTGCTGATAAGTCCGTCCTGCATCCCAAAGATGACTTCCCGAATGCGGCCAAGCGCGGTGATTCGCTCTCGCGCCGAGTCGATGTCCTTGGTAGCGCGGGCCATCTCGTCATCGACGAACTGCTGGGATTGAGTCGGGCGTACTTCAACCGGGACAGTGCTGCTCTGCCAACCTGCGCCTGCAAGCGCCTCACGAAAGATGGCCAGGTCACGCTCATCGCGTTCCAACGCCTGCCTGATGCGGCTTGCGGCATCGGTGCGACCCTCAGACTCCGCCTCCGCCAACATGCGGGGATACAGCGTTTCCACGTCATACGTGTGGCTGTCCACAACGGACTGGAGATTCTCACGCGTGGATCGCAGTTCATCCACTGCGGAAATGATGTTGACGGGGAACGCGTCAGGGGCCTGCGCCGCCTGGAGGAAAGCCTCCGCCACCTCAGGGTAGCCGTCCAGAACGGCCTTGGACGCGTACGCGTTGTACAGCCTTTTGGCCCGGGCATGGCCGATGAACGCATTCCAGAGATTCTGGTTCGTGCGGGAAAGGCGTTGGTCGGGCGCCAGTCCCTGATCGTGTCCGTTGGTTGTCATTGTTCAGTTACGGCAGCCCCTTGCGGCTGCCACGTCATGATGCCGGGCTTTCGTGCCCGTTCCATCCGTGAGACGCTCCCCGGCGTGGCTCCGGGAAGAACTTCCTCCAGCTCTCATTCGACCCCAGGAATCGGTAGAAGGTGTGATACGGATTGGGGCGCGGAGGGGCGGGTTCGGTCAGCAGATGCATACCGGCCTCGCGTGGCGTCCGTCCCGCCTTGCGATGGTTGCAGCGCACGCATGCGGCCACCACGTTGTCCCACGTGTTCTGCCCGCCGCGATGTCGCGGCAGAACGTGGTCAAGCGTCAACTCCCGTGACGGCTTGCCGCAGTACTGGCACATATTTCCGTCCCGCAGAAACACGTCGCGTCGCGTCAAACGTTGCGGCTGAATGGGACGCCGCACGTAGCTGGACAGACGAATCACGGACGGCACCTCCACTCGGTCCCGTTCGGCCTGCAGGTGGCCGCGCCCATTCTCAATCATCTCCGCCTTGCCGCGAATCAACAGCAGGAGCGCGCGACGAACGCGTGTGACGTTCAGCGGCTCAAAGTTGCCGTTGAGCACAAGAACCGAGGAATTGAGGATCTTCACCACGCCCTGCCGGGCGGTGTCCTCGACCGTTCGCTTGTCCATATCCCGCATTGTAGCCCTACCCGTCCTGCATCCATTATCTATGCTGCAAGGGACTATGACAGGTCAATTTCCCCGGAAATTGAACGGAGAATGGGAACGAGGAACGCGAAATAGGGCCGCAGCAGGGACTTGTCCAACGCCTCCTGCACGGTTTCTCCACTGAATGACTCCAGAGACCAGAACACCGCGGCAACGATGACACAGCCCAACAGCGCGCCGAAGACAATGCCCCCCACCTTGTCCAGCCAGCCCATCATCAGTACGTTGAGCACGCCCTTGGCGAATACCGCCGCGGCCCAACCTGCCGCGAGCAGGCCAACCAGAATAAGCAGGTAGCCGATCAGCGCGGCCAGATTGTCATCCGGGATGATTACACCGACAATATCTGCGGCCTGCCTCCAGAAGAGGGTCGCAAGTAATGTGCCCGCCGCTATGGCGACCAGGCTGGAAGCGATGTGAATCAACCCGATTCGGAAGCCGAACGCGATCGGCACTGCCACGATGACGATGATGACAATATCGAGCCAGTTCATAACTACGTTTAGTATCTCACGGCGAGAGTCGACCGACGCCTACTCGCATTCTATCTATAGTTGGGGCCGCAATGGAGAGTCGCATGACTTATAGAGGCCCCATCGCCCTCGATGGGCCGGTCGCGTCCGGCAAGACGACCGTGGGGCGAGGCGTCGCGCGCACACTGGGCTGGACGTTTATCGATACCGGCCTGTTCTATCGCACCGTCGGCCTGCTCGCCTTGCGGGCCAATCTTGAAGACTGGAGCAACGAAGTCGTCGCCCGCCTGGCGCAGCAATCAGAAATCGCCATTGACGACACGCGCATAACAATCGACGGCGAGGACGTGAGCGGCGTAATCGGATCGCCTGACGTCGCCGCCGCCGCATCCCGCGTTGCCGTCCTATCCGACGTGCGGCGCGTCCTCGTAGCAATGCAGAGAAAGATGGCAGAGCAGGCGGATGGCCGCGTAGTCATGGTGGGACGCGACATCGGCACCGTCGTCCTGTGGGACGCGCCTGTAAAAATCTACCTTGACGCATCCGCTGAAGCCCGCGCACAACGGCGTCACGCTGAGACCCTTGAACGGGGCGAGAACAGCGACTATAATCGCGTCCTCTCCGACCTTCAGGAGCGGGATCGTCGCGACTCAGAAAGGACGGATTCCCCCCTCAAACCCGCCGACGACGCCCACGTCCTCATCACAGACCCCCTAACCCCCCAACAAGTCATAGAACAAGTCCTCAAACTCGCCGAGCCCCCCACCTAACCTCCGCTCACCCTGAGCCTGTCGAAGGGCCTCGCATATGCCATAATTCCCTCATGCCAACCATCGTCGAACAACTTGAAGACGACATGAAACAGGCCATGCGCGACCGTGATCGCCCCCGCCTGTCCGCCATCCGCATGATGCGCAGCGCCCTCCAGAACGCCGCCATCGCCAAAGGCCCCAACGCCACCATCGATGACACCGAGGCTGCCGATGTCCTCGCCCGTGAAGCCCGTCAGCGCAAGGAGTCCATCGACGAATTCCGCAAGGCCGGACGCGAAGACGGTCTCGAAGACCAGGAGGCCGAACTCGCCGTCGTCCTTTCCTACCTCCCGGAACGCCTCTCCCGCGACGAAATCGAAGCAGAGGCCCGCAAGATCATCGACGACATCGGCGCGCGCAGCATGACCGACCGCGGCCGCGTCATGGGAGCGCTCATGCCAGTCATGAAAGGTCGCGCCGACGGCAAAGACGTCTCAGACGTCGTCCAACAACTCCTCTCCCAATGACAATCAGCTCCCCTCCAAAAACAGCAGTCGTCGTCTTCCCCGGCACCTGGAGCGATGCCGATTGCCACCACGTCCTCACCAACGTCTTTAACGCCCAGGCCGACTACGTCTGGCACACCGAAAGCGACCTCTCCGGCTACGATCTCGCCATCCTCCCCGGCGGCTTTGCCCACGGCGACCACCTCCGACCCGGCGCAATCGCCCGCTTCTCACCCGTCATGGACGGCATCCGCCGCATGGCTGAAGAGGGCAAGACCGTCATAGGAATCTGCAACGGCTTCCAGGTCCTCTGCGAAGCCCAACTCCTTCCCGGCGCCCTTCTCCGAAACGCCCACCTCCAATACCGCTGCCAGTGGACGAACCTCCGCGTCGAGACCACGGACAGCCGCTTCACGTCTCTCTCTCAGATCGGCGACGTTCTGGAGGTCCCCATCTCGCACGGCGACGGCAACTACTTCGCCGACCCTGACACCATCGCCCAGCTCGAGCGTGAGAACCGCATCGTCTTCCGCTACTCCACACCCGAAGGCGAAATCACCCCCGAGGCAAACCCCAACGGCGCGCTCGCCAACATCGCCGGAATCGTCAACGAGAACCGCAACGTGCTCGGCATGATGCCCCACCCGGAGCGGTGCTGCGAGCCGGAACTCGGCGGAGTCGATGGCCGTCCCATCTTTGCCTCCATGCTCCAACACGCCGGCATGACGGTCACCGCCTAACCGCCTCCCGGCGCGCCTCGCATGACGGACACCACACTCGGCATCATCCTCGCCTTCTCCGCGTCAATGTGCTGGGCCGTCGGCGCGATCCTCATCCGACTCGGCATCCACCGCGTCAGCCCCTCCTCCGCCACCTTCATCTCCATCGCGGCCGGATTCATCTTCGTCGCCATCATCGCCGTCATCATGGATCCGTCCGCCTTCCTGGAACTCAACCTGAGGTTGCTCGGAGGTTTTGCACTCGTCGCCCTCCTCTCCTTCATGGGCGGGCGATTCTTCTACTACACCGCCGTCAGCAAGATCGGCGTCGGGCGCGCCACGGCCATGGGTGGAGCAATGCCAATATTCGCCTCCGTCCTCGCCGTGATGTTCCTCGATGAGAGAGTCACCATCCAGCTGGCGATAGGCATCCTCGCCGTCGTCATCGGCGTCGCCCTAATCGTCACCGGCCCCCAACAACAATCATGACCACCACCACACCCACATCCCGCCTCCGCGGCCCACTCATCATCGGCACCATCGCCGCCCTCCTCTCCGTCCTCGGCTACGCCGGAAGCCAGGTCGTAACCCGCAGCCTCCTCACAGCCGACGAGACCCCGCCCCAGGTCGGCTCCACCGTCACCCTCTTCATCGGCATGCTCATCCTCGGCGTGGCCAGCGCGCGCAGCATCCGCAAAGACATCCGCGCCCCGCGCATGGCCCTCCTATGGATCGTCCTTGCCGGCATCCTCGCGTCCACCGGCGCGTTCCTAAGCTTCTTCTCTCTCTCCTTTGCCCCCGTCGTCCTCGTCTCACCCATCTTCACCGTCAACCCGCTCGTCACCCTCGTCCTCGCCGCCATCTTTCTCCGTCAGGTCGAACGAATCACCATCCGCGTCTTCATCGGCGCATGCCTTGTCGTCGCCGGCGTCAGCCTCGTCATCCTCAGCAACCAATAAACCCATGTACCATCGAATGAAGTAGGCAACGCATATGACCACCAACGACTTTTTGTTAGAAATCAACCAGATCGTCAGTCGGGACAACGTCCGGACCGACGACGCCGTCCTCGCCGACTACGCCGAAGACGCCATCCCGACGCGTCCCGAAGAGGGCGTCGAGCAAGCCTTACCCCTCGCCGTCGTCCGTCCCCAATCCACCGCCCACGTGTCAGAGATCCTCAAAGCCGCGACAAAGGCCGGCGTCCCGGTGATTCCCTACGGCGGCGGCACCGGCGTCATGGGCGGCGCGTCCAGCATCAAACCCGCCATTGTTCTGGATATGGCCTCGATGGACAAGATCATCGACGTCAGCCTCCAGGACGGCACAGCCACCGTTCAACCGGGTGTAGTCCTCGGCGACCTTGAAGAAATCGTCCAGCACGCCAACCACTTCGTCGGCCATGATCCGTGGAGCCGACCCGTCGCAACCGTCGGCGGCGCAATCTCAACCAACGGCGTCGGCTATCTCGCCGCAAAATTCGGCCCGATGGGCAGGCAGGTCGTCGGCCTGGAGGTCGTCCTCCCGACCGGAGAAATCGTTCGCACCCGCAATCTGCGCCCCCTCGTCGCCGCCGGTCTGGACATGACGAGCCTCTTCATCGGCACCGAGGGCATATTTGGCGTCATTACCGAAGCAACAATCCGCATCTACCCGGAACTCGAAGAGCGCCGTCACTACGCCCTTGAGTTCGATAGCTTTCAGCAGGGTTTCTTCGCCATAGAGCGACTCTTCACCGAGGGCCTGACCCCGGCGATGGTCGATTTCGCGCAGGAGGACGAGTCCGAGTCCGGCGGCCAGACCATCACTGCCGACGGCCCCGGCCGCTCCCAGCTCCACCTCAGTCTTGAGGGCGGCACCGCTGAGCTTGATTTCCAGGAACAGACTGTCTGGGAAATCGTCTCTGCCTACGGCGCGCGAACGCTGGACCCTGAGGTTGCCCAATCATTCTGGGAAAACCGCCACGCATCCGGCCTCCGCTACAAGGAAGCGCGCGCCTCGGGCCAACGTCACCCGTGGCGAGATCGCGGCGGGCGCGCGGGCAGCTACATCCACACCGCCGTACCCATCTCAAAAG
>LXNJ01001215.1_pt1 | contig 15728 bp, 9 predicted proteins | sample 809081 | NCBI WGS metagenome assembly LXNJ01 (sample SAMN04870510, study PRJNA318959) | sponge metagenome | biome: sponge; feature: marine sponge reef; material: water | host: Petrosia ficiformis | place: Greece: Milos, Mediterranean Sea | collected 2013-05-29 | depth 5-7 m
GGGGACGGTAACGGTTGAGAACATGGGGCTCGGAGGCGTCACTGTCAGGCTTTCCGGCATGGCTGACGGCGAGACGACCACCGACGACACCGGCCAGTATTCCTTCACGGGCCTGCGCGCCGGGACGTATTCGGTGGAGATTTCGAGCTTCGACTCCAACGAAGTCAGCTTCTCGAGCACCTCGGGTGCGGCGACGGTCGGCGTTGGCGAGTCGAAGGTCGTCAGCTTCGACGGCACGTATCTCCGCACCGCGGGGATCCAGGGCCAGGTAAGCGTGGACGGCGAAGGCCTTGGGGGCGTGACGGTGACGCTTGTGGGCGAGGACGAGGATCGCTCCGAGACCACCAACGCGGCGGGCCAGTACGCGTTCTCGATGCTCAAGAGCGGCACCTACCAGGTCGCGATCTCGGGCTTCGACCCGGACGACTACGAGTTCGAGACGACCTCGAAGACCGCGACGATCGCGACGGGCGAGACCGCCAACGTGCCGTTCGAAGGCACGCTGCTGCGGACGGCCGGGATCGCGGGCCGGGTGAGCCTCGACGACGGCATGGGCCTTGACGGCGTGACGGTCACGCTGGCGGGCGCAGCCGAGGCGACGGCGACGACGTCGAACGGCGGGCAGTACGCGTTCGCGGGACTGGCGGCAGGCACGTACGTGCTGAGCATCGCCAACCCGAACGAGACCGCGTACAACTTCGCCGACGACGAGATGCAGAAGACGGTCATGCTGGAGGACGACCAGTCTGCGATCGTGAACTTCAGTGGGACGCACACCCGCACCGCATCGGTGTCGGGGATGCTGTTCATCGACGAAGTGATGCAGGACAAGATGCACACCACTGGTGAGCCGTCGATCGTCGAGGCGATCGCGCCACTGGTCGCGGCGGGCGCGCTGGACGCGGAGGTCGTGGCCGGCCTGCTGGCCAAGGCGACGGTCAAGCTGCGCGGTCCGGATCTCAACACCGAGCACGACATCCCGATCATGGCGGACGGCAGCTTCTCGACGGGCGAGGCCCTGATGGCCGGTTCGTACCAGGTCGAGTTGCCGGTCAACGACGAAGACGTGGCGGCGGGACTCGCTGCGGCCGGCGTCGCGTTCGTGGGCGAGTCGATGGTGGTTACGGTCGATGCCGGTGGTAAAGCGACCGTCAACTTCCCGTTCCGGATCACGATGCAGACGGTGGCCGTCGGTGCCGTGATGGGGAACAGGGAGATGATCACGGATCCACCCCTCCCGGTTAAGGGTGTCGAGCTCGAGCTGTATCCCACCGCGGAGGACGCGGCGGACGGAACGAACATGTTCGGCGCAATGATGGCGACCGGTGAGACCGGCATGGCCGTTTTCTCCTTCGCCCGGGCCGACGATACCAACCCGGCGGGTGAAGCGACCGACAACTTGGTGTTTGTGAAGGTCGCGGGCCACCACGACGACTTGTCGGTCTCCGACAACCCCATCATCGAGATCGAGTATCCCGGCATCTCGCGCCTGCATGCGGCGCCTGCCCACGTCCGGCTGCTGAATACCGCCGTGAACTTCCAGTTCTGGATCAAGAACGACGCGGACGCACGCGGCGGCGACGTGCTGGTGGACGGCTGGCACACCCAGGTGTTCATGGGCGACGGCGAAGATCCGCTCATGATGCCGGACCCCGAGGACGACACCAAGATGGTGAACCTCACCATGCCGTCCGAGAGCGCAGAGGATGACGACGGCATGCAGGGCAGAGTGATGGTCTCGTACGCGGTGACGACGGACCAACTGCCGGCGTCTTTCACGGTGATGCTCAGCCCGGACACGGACGACTGGCAACAGCCGATGGCGATGGGCGAGACGTGGGCGGCAGTGGGAGATGGGCTGACCTACACGCACACAGGGTTCGAGCTTCCGGCGTTGAACACGCACGAGATGAACGACCTGAACCTGAATCCGAAGTTTGGACAGGCTCCGGCCCGCTTCACCTTCACAACGCAGAAGCTCACCGTCGGCGCGTTCCGCGAAGCCGACGACGAGCCGGGCTTCACCGACTACCAGAGCCGGGTGGCGGAGGGTGACCACCGGCCAGCGGCCGGGGTAGGACTAAGCGTTTCGGTCATGGTCGAGGCAACGGGCCGCAGAGGCCTCGAGGTCTACGACGAGTGGGATCACGACCGCGACCCCGACACGGACCCCATCGATGCCACGCTGGCGCTTTCGGGCGGAATGGCAACGTTCGCCAACCTGCCGGCCGACATGGACTTCACGGTCCAGTTCGATGAAGGCAGCAACAGGGTCGCCGTGGGTGGTCCGGACAGCCGGAGCGACCGGGTCCAGGCCTTTGGCGACGACCTCGAGCTGGGCAAGTCGGTCGGTGCCTTTGGCGAGGCGAGCGGCGCCGGTCCCGAAGTGGAGCTGTGCCCGCTCACAACGGACATGCGGCCTTCCAGCCTGGGCGACGACGACAGCGACTGTGCGACGTTCGCCTACCAGTGGACGACGGGATCGATCACCGGTGGCCTCAACAAGGCCGTCGAGGATCTGGACGTCGACATTGAGGCCGAGACTGACGTTCACAGCGAAGCGCCGCGCGCAACGGAAACAGACGATGACGGCGACTTCAGCTTCAGCGGCGTCCAGGACGGTGTCTACACGATCACCATGGCCTCCTCGGATGACTACAGAGTCATTCCTGCTGGCGGAGTCCGGGTTAACGTCTACCACGACGAGTTCGAGGACGACGACGACGAAGACACGAAGTACGTCGGTACGGCCGGCTCGGACGAGGCGGACTTCTCGGCCACGAGGCTGCGTCTCTCGATCAAGGGATACGCGGCGAATATCTCGCACGAGAATAATCAGGTCGTGCGCGGTGACGAGACGTACGAGGGCGCGATGCTGGAGCTGTACGCCTACGACAGCAAGTCCAAGGCCGACATCAAGAAGAAGGGCTCCGTTGTGGCGACCGCCGCCGTTGGAGCGGACGGACTCTACGAGTTCGACGACCTCGACGAGGGCAGCTACACGATCGTCGCGGACAACACTGACGATTACGAGATGCTCCTCGAGGCGGGCGTGCACTACAAGAACAACGTCACCGCACATACCTACGGGGATGTGGGCGAGCAAGACCTGGACCTGCCGTATTGGGACTACGCGACCAGCGAAGCCATGAATACGACCAGCGCCCATACGACCGGGACCGGAGCCTCGGCTCTCAGCTTCACGTTCCACAACTTCGCGCTGCTGCACGGGGACGGCGACTTCTCCGGCCGTGTGATCGAAGCGCGTGGTGATCCGGCCGGGATCGCGGTCGAGCTGCGGCGCTGCGTGACGTACACGGAAGCCAGCGACGGTCCTGATGGCACTCCGGGCAACGACGATGACGTTGCCGAGACCTGCCGGGAGGAAACAGACTTCGACGCGCAGACTGAGAACGCGGCGAGTTCCGGCAGATGGGATTTCCCCAGCCTCCGCGAGGGCTGGTACGTGACCAACATTGCGGCGACGACGTACAACCGTGCGAAGTACGGCGATGATGGCATCGACGACGATGCGGCCACCTGCGATGGCACCGCTACAGCGACCACCGGCGACCGTACCAACGCTACCGACGAGAACTGCGACACGGTTCGGACCGATGACGTGTACGGCATGCTGGAAGGCAAGCGCGCGTTCAACCGTGGTGGCGCCACGTTCTACGTCTACAATGATCGGCTGGACGACGAGTCCGACGCCACCGCTGTCCTGGTCGAGGGCACGCTGGACATTGATGACGGCGAAGTCGAGCTGGTGACCCAGCCGACCGACTTTGCCAACAATGCCGGTCCCGGGACCAGTCTGGGTACCGTCACCTGGGCGTCTGAGACCATCACGATCACGCCGGACATCCCGGCGAGGGCAACCTTCACGGCCAAGGTGATGGACGGTACGAAGCTCGTTTCCAGTGCAGGCGGCGGGGATGGCGACGACGTCACCCTTACGCTCCTGGCCAACGAGACCAGTGCCGCAACCGGTGCCCCGGGTGCAGCAGACGCCGCGGAGAGCACCATCGAAATGACGGTCACCGCCGAGAATGGCTACAATGACACTGAATTCAGCTTCATTGTAACGCGGGCGAATCCCGTGGACGCCCAGTTGGGCGGATTGACCATAGGCGATGCGCGCGGAGGAGCGGACGGAGTCGCCCACACGTTCGACGCAGCCGAGGATGAGCAGTCCGCGACCGTAGCTGCCGGTACCGGCACTGGCGCCAACATGTCGGTGTACATCAGAGTGACCGCAAAGGCTCTGCAGGAGGGCCTCGAGGTCATGCACAACGGCACGGTGCTTGCGGCTCTGACTCCCCAAAGCGATCAGGCTGCGCTGGCGCACGACTACAGGATCACCGTTCCGAGAACCGGCTCACTGCAGGGTCATGTGGTCGACATCACAGTGACGTCGGAGGACGGTGAGGACTTCAACTACCAGGTCACTCTGGAGCGCTAATGGGGTGACACTCGAAGTCGATTGCTGAGCCGACAGGCCGGCAAGCAATGCCCCCGCCCGGTTCGCCGGGCGGGGGCTACTTCCTTAATGTCAAGCACCCGACGCCAGGAGAGTCCGCATGCGCGGCCGATACCCGTCTCCCTACGACCGCCCGTTCGAGTAGAATTTCGCGACGGCCCCACGACCCGCCGACTGCCCCCGGCTGTAGTACGCCGGCATGCGCTCCGATTTCCAGCGCCCGGCCACCATCAGCGCCGGCAGGCCGACGCCCGCGGCGGTCAGGTCCTGCGCCATGCCGATCCGCGGCGAGTGCCCGCTGAAGCCCTCCCCCAGCCCCGCCGCCCTCGCCATGGCCGCGATCCGGTTCGCGATCGAGCGGCCGGAGCGAAGGCCGAAGACACGGTCGCCGGGCGCGGCGCCGTCCGGGCGGATGTGCCGTAACGCGCGCGCCGCGCGCGCGCCTACATACAGGACAACCGAGGCGTTGCTGGTCTTGGAGTGGCGGATGACGACACGCGCCGAACCATCCGACCAGAACTCCACCGCGTCCCAGCGGAGCCGCGCGGCCTCGCCCCGTCTGAGCAGGGCGTCCCGCATGACCGATGCCAGGGCGATATCCACGTCGCCCCGGCGGCGCGCGGCCTCGACCGACTCCGTCCGGCCCGTGGGGCCTCGTCGCGGCCGGTGCGCGGTCCGCTCGATCGCCCGGAATGCGTCGGCCGTCAGCCCACGCGCCTGTTTCGGGTCGCCCCGACCGTCCTCGGCGGCCTGGTTGCGGAGCCCCGCCAGGGTGGCCTTGACCCCTTCGGAGGCCGTGGGCGTCGGGTACCCGCGCTTGCCGTGGTGGTGGCTGATGGCCTTGCGGTCCATCGCCAGCGTGGAGGGAGAACGCCCGATGCCCGCCCTGTACGCCAGGTAGGCCGCCACGGTCAGCGGATCGGCCGGAAGCGCCTCCAGTCCCTCGGACGCCGCCCAGGTTCTGAACCGCTCCCAGGCGCGCTCGTAGGCGCGCAGTGTCGCCGGGCGCCGGCTCTTGTCGAGTGCGGAGGCGATTGCATCGATGTAGTGATCGGCGAGGCCGGGGCTCGGTCCGGAGACGGCGAACATGCCGTGGTCCATTCGGGATGCCTCGACATTTCTGCCCGCGTCCCGTACGCCCTCCGCCCCGCCGCTCGCGGTATGGGTCACCGGTCCGATGTCGCCGCCCTCCTTCCCCCCTCCTCACCGAAGTGCTCTGCAAACCACTCGAACATGCGCCGCCAATGGTCCGCGAAATCGGCTGCCGTACTGGCGCGCCCGGCCCCGTGGCCACCCGAGGTGTAGTGCACCCAAACGACCTCCTTCCCCAGCCGCCGCAAAGCGTAGTACATCTCGCGCTGATTGGTCGCGGGCACGTTCCAGTCGCCCTCGCCCGACAGCATCAGCAGCGGCGTTTCGATCCGGTCCGCGAACATCACCGCCGAGTGCTCGATGTACTTGTGCGGCTGCTCCCAGAGCGTCGCGCCGATCCGGTCCTGACCCACCTCGGCCGCCGCGTAGTTGCGCGTCGTGATCTTGGGCGAGTCGCCGAGGAAGGAGATGATGTTGACCTTGCCCGACACGTTGGCCGCCGCCGCGAAGCGGTCCGTCTGCGTGATCAGCAGGTTCGTCGCGTAGCCCCCGTAGCTCTGCCCGTAGACGCCCACCCTGTCGGGATCGACGAGCCCGCGCTCGATGATCTTGTTGATCGCGTTCGGCACCGCCTTCAGCCACGCTTCGCCGGGAAAGCCCTCCTCGAAGCGCACGGATGGGCGGAACCCGAACCACCCCTGCGCGGTGATCAGGTTCATGTTCTCGTTGAAGCCGTTGTCGAAGAACTGCTCGTAGATCTCGGCCACGAGCGGGTACTTGCGCCCGGGCTCGTAGTCGGCGGGGTAGTAGAGGATGCCGTAGAGGGTGTTGCCGTCGACGTCCAGGAATTCGACGAGCTCGCTCCTGGTGAGCGCGACGTCGTCCAGCTGGGGGTTGGAGGCGGTCAGCTGCCGGGCCGCCGAGAGGTCGCCGCGCGCGACGTGGATCTCGTCGGGGCGGTCGCCGTCCGACATGGTGTAGACGATGGTGCCGCCGTCGCCGGAGACGTTCCAGGAGCGGTAGAGGTTGCCGTCCAGAACCAGCGTCTCGACCTCTCCGGTGGCCACCTCGAGCCGCTTGAGCCCGCGCTGCCAGCGGTCCCGGGCCGAGAAGCTGAAATGGAGGTGGCGGCCGTCGTCGCTCCAGCCCTGGACCTGGCGGCGGGGTCGGGCGTCGTCGTCGTCCTCCAGTTCGAGCAGCGTGCGCATGTCGCCGCTGCCGAGGTCGAGGAGGTGCCAGGCATCCTGTGAGGCGAGCAGCAGCGCGTCGCCGGACGGACTCCAGCGCTGGACGGAGAAGCGGATGCGGGTGGAGTCGGCGCCGGGGTCCTCGTCTTCCGCCGCGTCACCCCGATGGCCCGCCGTCACGTCCACCGCCTCCGCCTCATCCAGCCGACGCACGAAGACCGACCCGTCGTCACTGTAGGCAAACGCGTCGCGCGCGTCGTTCCACGTCACGTCCATCCGCTCCTCGCCGGTGTCCCGCAGCAGCTCGGGCTCGCCGCCGGCCGCAAGGTCCAGCCTGAACAGCGCGTACTCCGTCCCGTCGCGCCGCGTGTACGACGTCTTCGTGCGCGTGGCCGTCGAGTACGTCAAATGCGAGCCGTCCGCCGAGAATCCCGGTCCCGCGGGCGTCACCCCGCTCAGGATCTCGCGCACGCTGCCGTTTTCGGGGGAAACAAGCGCGTTGATCTGCCGCGCGGCGATGTTCCTCACGCGGTCCCAGGCCAGGAAGTCGTCCCGGGAATCCTGCACGATGACCGGCGCCTCGGTCAGGGCGACGAACGCCGCGCGCGCCTCCGCGGCCCACCCGTCCGGCCGCAGCCCGATCAGCACGGTTGCGCCATCGGGAGCCCACACCAGCGGCGACGACGACGCGATCTCCATGTCGGTGCCGAGCGCCACCGTCTCGGCCCGGCCCGCCCGCGCGTCAAAGACCCGGAGGCGGTACTCCCCGGCCTCGACCGCGAAGTACGCCAGCCGCTCCCCGTCGGGCGACCACGCGAAGCCGCGCAGCTGCGCCGGCTCCTCGTGCACCCACGCGCGCTCCCCGCTCCGCGTGTCGATCACCATCAGCCGCGTGGAGGCGGGGGAGATGTACGTGGGGTCGCCGAAGCGCTCGTGGTCGACATCGGTGCGGTCGCGCCGGGTGCGCACCGTTGCGGCGACGCGCGTGCCATCGTCGGTCACCGCCGCGATGCCCACCAGGTTTACGTCAAGGGCAATCTCGGTGGTGAAGGCGCGCTCCTGGGCGTGGGTGGGGAGGGCGGCAAGGGCGGCCGTCAGAGCTGTGGCCGCGGTCACGGCGGCACTCCGGAAGGCGCGCGGGAGGGTGGTCGCGACGAAGTTCGCGGGCGGGCGCGTAAGGGCGGCACACATCGGGGTCGACTCCTTGGCCGGAGGACGCAAGCCGGATGTTTCGGCGCCGCCAATATGGGGAAGCGCTCCCCCGGGGACAATACGCTGTTGTGTGTAACCCAGAGATTACACAATGTAAACTATACTTTACATATCGTCTCAGGACGGTTCGAGCGCGACCCGGATCGATGCCAGCTCCTTCACCAGCATCCACATCCCCGCGGCTACGCACAGGAACGAAGCCGCCCAGACCCAGTAGCCCGGCAGGAGCGACGATACGGGGTCGCCTTCCGACACAAGCCAGATCGGCCAATACGCGAGGTTCAGGACGCCTGCTCCCCCCACAAGCCAGCGGAGCCGGCGGCCGCGGCCGCGCCGGGAAGTGCGGAGGATCAGCAGGCTGCCCAGCATGATCAGGTTGGTCACGGCACTGAGCTTGCCGAGCAGGTCGCCCCAGATCAGCGCGCTCCAGAACGCGTCCCATCCCGACATCTGGCTGGAGGGGAACCCGTTAGCCTCGTGATACGCGGGCAGGACGAACGACACCGCGAACAGGATCCATCCAGCGTAGATCAGCCGCCGCCACCTCGGGCTTCCGGCCTTGGCGAATTCCCTGAACATGGCTGCCTCCCCGGGACATCTCGAGTGCGTCGTGCGCGGTTCCTGCAGGATTATACCACAATGTCTCCGCCCGGATCCCGTCGGCGCAACCGGTCGAGAGCCGCCTCCGCCTCGCGCATTCGGACCCTCCGCAGCTCTTCGTCCACCTTCGCGGCCTCCCAGAGCGGCGCCTTGGCCTCCTCCGGCACGCGCAGAACCATACCCGCCCGGATGCCGGCCGGGAGCCGGGCCAGCGGTACGTCCACCTGGCGCTCGTCGTCGTCCGCGACCACGACGGCCACCGGCGGCTCCACGCGGTCCACCACCCAGATCCGCATCGCCGCGTTGCCTCCGCTCCCGGGAACCCCGTCCTGCCCGCTCAATGGCTGTAGGCGATCACGACCGCCCCCCCGCAGCCACCTGCTCCCCCAGTGCAACGCCGAAGGCCCCATGCTCGTATCCGAGAATCGCGACGTGCCCGGCCAGATCGGTCCGCAGCACGGTCGCGCCCGTTTCGGCGTAGGCCCGCAACGCGCCCGGCCGCGGGTGCCCATAGCCGTTCCTGCCCACCGAAATCACCACGACCTCGGGCCGCGCGGCCGCCAGAAACGCCGGCGTGAACCCGTTGTCGCTGCCATGATGCGGCGCCTTCAGCAGCGTCACCGCAGGCACGGCGCCCTGGCCCACCAGATGCGTCAGCTGCCGCACCTCCGAGTCGCCGCTCAACAGGGCCGTGAAGCTCCCGAAACGCACCACCAGCGCGACCGAGCGGTTGTTCAGGTCGGTCGTCGCGCGCTGCAGCAGCGGCAACACCTCGATCTCGGCGCTCCCCAGCGTTATCGTCCGCGGGACCGCCTCCAGGTACGTAATGCCGGGCCGCGACTCCAGCGCGCCCAGCAGCCGACGGTACGTCGCCGTCGTGTGGGGCTGCCCGTTGTCCATGTAGAACCGCACGGGCATCGACGCGATCACCCCGGCCATGCCCCCGATATGGTCCGCGTGCGGATGCGTGGCCACCAGCAGGTCGATCCCGTCGACCCCCATCTCGCGCAGCAGCGGCACGATGTCGCTCCGCCCCGCGTCGACCAGCGCCGTCTGGCCCTCCGGCGCGCGGATCAGGACCGCGTCCCCCTGGCCCACGTCCAGGAAGGTGATCGAAAGGGTGGTATCGGTGGGGGAGGGAAGCGCGGTGTTGGCCGGCGCTGCCCCCGAGCCCTCGCGACCTGCGCCGTCCCCGCCACGGGCCGCCTGCGGGAGAGCCGCGGTGGCAAGCCCTGCAAGGACCGCGCACATCCCCGACGCCGCCGCGAGCCAGGATGCGGACCCGGTCGAGGCCCGCGCTCGCCACCCGCGTCGGTTGCCGGCGCCAGCCATGCCGGTTGTCGGGATGCTCGAAGGAGACATGCGTCCCAGAGTAGGGACGCGGCCGACCCGGGGCTACCGTGTGGGTCCGGGCCGCCGAGGTCGGCGAGAACCGAGTTGCCCGGACTGACACCTTCGCCGTCCTGCCAACGAATGGTTGGGAACGGCACGCGGGTCGCTCGCGCACCCGGCGCCGGGGTCGGTCCAGCGCCCGACAGCGGTGATTGACACCCCCGCCGGGCCGGGCCAACTTTAAGGGCTGGCGTCGGGGTGCGCAACGCCCGTGGCGCCATGATGTCGACCGCTTCCGGATGGCGAGCACCGCCCGCGGTCGCCGAGGGTTCACGAAGGGGTCAGGACGCACATGCTAAAGTCATTTCGGGGCCGGATCATCATCATTCTGGGGGTGATCGGTCTCTCGGTGGGTTATCTGTGGACGAGGGGTCTCAAGCTGGGTCTCGACCTTCAGGGCGGGATTCACCTGGTCCTGGAGATCGACGACCCGGATGGGACCCTGACGCCGGAGCGGCGTGCGGACGCGATCGACCGGGCCGAACGGATCATCCGCACGCGGGTGGACGAGTTCGGCGTGGAGGAGCCGCTGATCCAGAAGAGCGGCGACGACCGGATCATCGTCGAACTCGCCGGTCTGGACGACGAGAGCCGGGCCAAGGAGATCATCAACCAGCAGGCGTATCTCGAGTGGAAGCTGGTCCTGGAGACGACCGAGATCGACCCGGCGCTGGAGCGTCTGGACCGGGCCGTCGTCGCCGCCATCGGGGAGGAGGGGCTGCGCGAGATGGGCCGGGCCACCGAGGTCACGGAGACCACCGCGTCGATCGAGCAGCTCCTCTTCAGCGAACCCGGCGATACCGTCGAGACGGCTGACAGCGCTGCGGCGGAGGGCGACGCGGCGATCGCCGAAGACGAGTCTCCCGACAGCGTCCAGCCCGAGGAGCAGGAACTGAACCTCCGTCCCTTTACGGGTCTCCTCAACCGGGGCGATGCGGGGACGTACACGGTCGACGCGGCGGATGCCGAGACCGCGAGCGACTTCATGGCGCTGCCCGAGTTCCAGCGCGCCATGCCCAGGAATGTCAGCCTGCAGTGGGGATGGGATTCGATCCCGATCGGCGGACGCTTCTATCGCGAGCTCTACGTCCTCGAGGAGACCGCGTTCCTGACCGGCGACCAGCTCGACGACGCCACGGCCAACCGCGACCAGCAGTTCAATCAGCCGCAGGTGCTCTTCGAACTCAACCGCCGCGGGGGACGCGCGTTTCAGCAGCTCACCGGAGCGCACATCGGCGACCGCATCGCGATCGTCCTCGACGGCGAGGTCGTCAGCGCGCCGGTGGTGCGCGACCGGATCGGGTCCCGGGGCTCCATCGACCTCGGCACCGCCGACATGAACGAAGCGACGGACCTGGCCCTCGTGCTGCGGGCGGGCGCGTTGCCGGCGCCGCTCAGGATCATGGAGGAGCGCGCCGTCGGACCTTCGCTGGGACAGGATTCGGTGGACCAGGGGAGGATCGCGGGGATCGTGGGGATCATCGCCGTGATCGTGATCATGATCCTCTACTACAAGGTCGCGGGGATGCTGGCGGTCACGGCGCTCGGGATCTATCTGGTGCTGGTGCTCGGGGGACTGGCCGTGCTCAACGCCACCCTGACGCTGCCCGGGATCGCGGGGCTCATCCTCTCGATCGGGATGGCCGTGGACGCGAACGTCCTGATCTTTGAACGCGTGCGCGAGGAACTCGCGGCGCGGCGAGCGCCCCGGACGGCGGTCGACGAGGGTTTCGGCAACGCCGTGTCCGCCATCGTCGATGCCAACCTCACGACCCTGATCACCGGGCTCATCCTGTTCCAGTTCGGAACCGGCCCCGTGCGCGGCTTCGCGGTAACGCTGTGCATCGGGATCGTGGCATCGTTCTTCTCCGCCCTGTACGTGACCCGCACGCTCTTCCTGATGTACCTGTCCGGGAAGCGCGGTTCGGATCCCGTCAGCATCTAGCCGCCAGCGGCACCAGTAAGGGATCAGCTAAGCCATGTGGCTCTTTCACGAAGCGAAATACCAGTTCATCGCGATGCGCCGGAAGGCGTACGTCCTGTCCGGCATCCTGCTTGTGGTCGGAATCGGCGCGATGGGCTTCAACATCGGACTCATAGGCTCCTGGCAGAACTACGGCGTTGACTTCACCAGCGGCGCCCTGGTGCACGTCCGGTTCCAGGAGCCCACCACCGACGACCAGCTGCGCGAGGCGCTCGGAGGGGTCAACGCCCCTTCCATTACCAGCTTCGGCCAGAGCAACGACGAGTTCGTCGTGCGTGCCGCGCTCGCGGAGGTGGATATTGACGAAGTCGCGGCGGGCATCGCGGCGCAGATCGCGGCCGAGTACGGGGACGACGGCTTCGAGGTGGTGCGCCGGGAGCTGGTCGGACCGAAGATCGGCGCCGAGCTCGAGCAGCGGGCGGGTCTGGCCATCCTGTTTTCGCTCGTGCTCACGCTGATGTACATCGCGATCCGTTTCGAGCTTCGCTTCGGGGTGGCCTCCGTGATCGCGACCGCCCACGACATGCTCATTACCCTGGGCCTGCTCGCGCTCTTCCGCGTCGAGATCTCCCTGCCCACGGTCGCGGCCATCCTGACCATCCTGGGGTACTCGCTGAACGACACGATCGTCGTGTTCGACCGCATCCGCGAGAACCTCAACAGGAAGGGCGGGCGGCGTGAGGACCCCTATCGGCTCGTCAACCGCTCGATCAACGAGACGCTGCCCCGCACGGTCCTCACCTCCGGCACGACTCTGGCCGTGCTGATGTCGCTCCTCGTGCTGGGCGGAGGCGTGATCCGCCCCTTCACGATGGTCCTGATTCTCGGTGTCCTGATCGGCACCTACTCGTCCATCTTCATCGCCGCGCCGGCGCTGCTGGAAATCCAGAGGCGGTACGGCACCGGCGAGGATCAGAGGAAGCAGCGTGCCGCACGGAGGGCCGCGGCGGTGTAACGGGGTGAGGTTCGCGGACTCCCACTGCCACCTCACCGACCGCGCTTTCGGGGCGGATCGTGCAGCCGTTCTGGCAAGGGCGCGCGATGCCGGGGTCGCGCGCGTCGTGACCATTGCGTCGGACCCCGCGGACTCGCTCGCCGCGCTGGAACTCGCCCGCGCCAACGACGACGTGTGGTGCTCGGCGGGGATCCATCCCCACGCCGTCGACGATGCCTCGGCCGCGTCGCCGCTGGACGCCGTCAGAGATGTCGCCGCGCACCCACGATGCGTTGCGATCGGCGAGACCGGGCTCGACTACTTCTACGACAACGCTCCCCGGGACGCCCAGCGCCGGAGCTTCGCGCGGCATGTGGAGCTCGCCGCCGAACTGGACCTGCCCGTCGTGGTCCACTCGCGCGAGGCCGAGGCCGACACGGCCGCGGTGGTCCGCGAGGCCGCGGGGCAGGTGACGGGCGTGCTGCACTGCTTCACCGGGTCGCAGGAGCTGCTGGCCGAGGCGATTGCGGCGGGATGGTTCGTCTCGTTCACCGGGATCGCCACCTTCAGGAACTTCGACGCCGGTCTGGTGCGCCAGACCCCGGGCGACCGCTACATGATCGAGACCGATGCGCCGTACCTGGCGCCCGTGCCGAAACGCGGCCGCCGCAACGAGCCCGCCTTCGTATCGCATGTGGCCGCGGCCCTGGCCCGGCTCCGCGGGGAGGCGCCGGAGCGGGTGGCCGAGGACACCTGGGCGAACACGGCTTCATTCTTCCGTCTGCCGGACGGGGCGTCGTGAAGCGGATCCGGATCCTGCCGGACCACGTGGCGAACCAGATCGCCGCGGGCGAAGTCGTCGAGCGCCCGGCCTCGGTGGTGAAGGAACTGGTCGAGAATGCGCTGGATGCGGGGGCGGGCGAGGTGCGGGTGTCGATCGAGCGGGGAGGGAAGGGACGGATTCTCGTCGCCGATAACGGCTGCGGCATGATGCGCGAAGACGTCCTGCTCTGTCTGGACCGGCACGCCACCAGCAAGATCCGGCACGCCGAGGACCTGCGGGAGATCCATACCCTCGGGTTCCGCGGCGAGGCGCTGCCGTCGATCGCGGCGGTGTCGCGCATGGTGATCGAGACCGCGGTGGCCGGCGAGGCCACGGGCACCCGGCTGCGGGCGCTTGCCGGCAGGATCCAGGGGATCGACGACGCGCCTCGCCGGCCGGGGACGACGGTGGACGTGCGCAACCTCTTTCTGAACACGCCCGTGCGCGCCCGCTTCCTGCGCAGCGCGCGCGTGGAGACGCGGGCGGTCTCCGAGGTGCTGCACGCGCTCGCCCTCGCCGACCTGGGGACGCGCTTCGTATTCGAGGTGAACGGGGCGATCGTCTTCGACCTGCCCGCGGACCGCTCTCTCGCGGCGCGGATCGGCGCGATCTGGAAGGACGCGGGTGAAGCGGGGCTCATCACGCTCTCCGCGCAGCGCGACGGTCTGCAACTCTCCGGCGTGGTGCAGCGGCCCGACCTGGCGCGGCCCGGATTCCGCCGCGCGGGACTCTACATTAACGGGCGGCCGTTCCGCGACGGCGCGGTCATGCGCGCGGCGGACCGGGGATACCGCACCACCGTGTCGCAGGACAAGCGGCCCTGGGTCTTCCTCTTCCTGACCGTCCCGGGCGGCGAGGTCGACGTGAACGTGCACCCGGGGAAGGCCGAGGTCCGCTTCCGCGACCGCAACCGGATCGAGCAGTTCGTGGAGGCCTCCGTGCGCAAGGCGCTCGAAGGGGTCGAGTCGGCGGCGACAATGGGAAGACCGCGCGCCGTTCAGGTCGTGCGCGAAGGAACGGGCCGGGGGCCGCGCGACGCTACGGGCGAGGTTGAAAGCGACATCCCGCAGATGCACCTCTTCCGGGGCGGGGCTTCGGGGGAGGGCGACCAGGTGGCGCCGGAAGAGGGGCACGCCCGACGGGCCCCGCGTCCCGAGCTGCTCCAGATCCACAACAGCTTCATCCTCGCGGAGACCCGGGACGGCGTGATCATCGTCGACCAGCATGCAGCGCACGAACGAGTGCTCTACGAACGCATCGTGGCGGGTTTCGAACGCGGGGGCGCGGAGGGACAGCGGCTGCTCTTCCCGATCGCGATTCGCCTGACGAAGCCGGAAGTGGAGATGATCGAGTCGATTCTCGAGCCGTTGGCGGGTCTCGGCTTCGAAGTCTCGCCCTTCGGGACCGACGCGATCCTCGTACAGGCGGTGCCCAGTCCTCACCGGTACTTCGATGCGGAGCGGTGCGTGCGCGAGATGCTGCACGAACTCACCCACGGTTCCGACCTCATGAACTCCGCGCGCAACCAGAACGAGCGCGTGGCCATGAGCTTCGCGTGCAAGGCGGCGATCAAGGCGGGGCATGACCTCTCGCACGACGAGATGCAGGAACTCTTCGACCAGCTCTTCGCGACCGAGTTGCCGTACCACGACATCCACGGCCGCCCGACGATCGTGCGCCTCGGCCTGAGCGAACTCAGGCGGAAGTTCGGCCGGACATGACGTCGGCGAATGGGTCGACCGCCGGCGGACCCCGTTTTCTCGCCATCGTGGGGCCCACGGGGGCCGGGAAGACCGCGCTCTCCCTCCGCGTTGCGCGGAAGCTCGGCGGCGAGATCATCTCGCTGGATTCGCGTCAGATCTATCGCGGCATGGATATCGGCACGGCCAAGGTCAGCCCCGCCGAACGCGCGCTGGTCCCTCATCACGGCCTCGACCTGCGCAACCCGGACCAGCGCTACAGCGCGGGGGAGTTCGGCCGTGACGCCCGCCGCTGGATCGACGCGATAGAGCGGCGGGGGC
>LXNJ01001217.1_pt1 | contig 15713 bp, 6 predicted proteins | sample 809081 | NCBI WGS metagenome assembly LXNJ01 (sample SAMN04870510, study PRJNA318959) | sponge metagenome | biome: sponge; feature: marine sponge reef; material: water | host: Petrosia ficiformis | place: Greece: Milos, Mediterranean Sea | collected 2013-05-29 | depth 5-7 m
GTTCGACCCCGTTGGCACCCTCGCTACCACTCTCGCCTCTTCCAAGAACCGCAACACTCTGTCAACTGGTCGCTCTGTGCCCGCACACGAAAGACGAAACTCCGGATCACGATCCCGGCCCCAATGGAAGGCCGCCCTCGCATCGCCCAGCAGGAGTTCCGCCGCTTCCATGACGCCAAGGCAGGCGAACACTTGACCCGGATTCCGCAAGTCGACAGGGATTACGGAGTCAGCCATAGCCTTACCCGTCGTGTGGATTGTGTGGACGTGACGCCCATTGATCCGCTGCCCTTAGAATCGCCTCTCGCCAAGCCAGTCCCCACGGGCCATATCGTCTCTGGAGGCAAGCAAACCGCAGCGCCACATCTCCTGCCTTGGATTCGAGCAGGGAGGGCAGCCCTACCTCCCAGCCATCGTGCCTGATGAGCGGACGCGCCCAGCCGTGGTGTGCCGCGATCAGGTGCAACACGAGATCGCGAATGCCTTCCGGCAAATCCTCTCGTTCTGCTAACAGCAACGACCCAAACTCGTGACGATAGCCCTCCAGCAGTCGCAAGTTTCCCGCACGGGATGTCTTCGCGTACGGTCGCCCTTGTGGTGGAGCATTCATCGCTTCCTGCCACCTGTCGGCAGTCTTGCCGTTGTCGTGGAAGCGCGCCGCGAGGGTGATCGCCTCAACCTCCTCGTCGGCTAGCTTCAGCCTAAGCGCCAGTTCTCGAGCCCGTCTCTCAACCTCAACCGCATGATCGCGAAGAGGCTGAGGTGCCGTGACGACTGAACGTGAGTCTTCCGTGGTTGGGTCATGGGCTGATCTGAATACCGCCAAACCACTTCTGACCACGCCTCCCTGCCCAGGATGAGTCTCGAAGGTCTGAATGTGTTGCCACCCTGGAAATTGCGGTGCTATCAAGCCCTCACCGTCGTCGCTAGTCGTCACTTCCTCCACCCTGAAACCAATAGCCGCATGGCCTGCTTCGGCAACATTGTCCGCCACGTCCGTCTGCCATCCTTCGTCAGCGTCGGCTGACGCCGCTTCCGATTCGCACTTCTCGTCGAGTAAGCCATCCCTGAGCCCACAGATTCTCGAATCAACGACTAAGGTCGCTCCCGGCAGTAGCCGGTCCGTCCACACGGCCCTCCGCCGGCTTCTCTGCCTTCTTTCCTGCTCGCTCAAGACCTTAGCCGGCGCGGCTAGCCATTGGAGCTCGCTCAACTTCGTGGCCGCCAAGTGTTCACCCGCGTGGTCAAGCAGAATCGCTACGATCTCGGTCGCATCTACTGCCAATTCGTGGTAGTCGTCGCGTTTGGACACCTCCGCCGACCGGTCAAGCAGCCAATCCATCACTCTGCTCGATCTGGCCTCCAACCTTTCGGTCAGGTGAATGGGCGCAGCTTGGAAAAACTCCGTCACCGTCTGGGGATTGGCGGTTGTCCCTGAGCCCGAGCGAATGCACGGCAGGTGCCTTCGCCACACGACATTGGTGTGTGGCTCCTCCGTGTCCCAGCCGCGTAGCCACGGGGCTACCTCTGGTCGGCCTTCGTGTCGCTTCAACGAAGTCATCGACCAGGCGTCCAGCAACGGCCGAGTCAACTCGGGACGTAGGGGAGCCGCCGTCGTGGCTGCGTCAACAACCGCACGGTGCTCTCTCTTGAGGGTCATCAACGCATGAGGGCTGGCATCGTAACGGTCGTCAGGCCCACGGACCAAGAGATCCAGCGGTTTCCGGTGCGCGCGAAGAGTCTCAAGCGCGTTTTCGGCTTTCACTCTTGTCGCCTTTCTCCCGGCGGGCTTTACAACAGGTCGTATCGCAAGAACGTCCACCAGCGATGTCCGCACTTCTCCCCGTCGGTTCACTCTACCCAGCCGCTGTACGGTGCGCTCCCATGACACCAGATCGCAAACCATATGGTCGGCACAAAGATCCACTCCAACCTCGCCTGCCGACGTGGCGACAAGGAACCTCGGGACGTCGGGACGATCACACGAACTCCCGAGGAATCCGTGGTCCGTTAACCAACTTTCCACGCTAGTTCGCTCGTAGACCCTGCGCTCACCAACCAGCAACTCCGATTGGTGGCCTGTCCTTGCGATCTTACCGGACTTGCGCCCTAGCAGGCACGCGGCGTCAATGCGGGACTTGACAGCCACGGCGTCTACGCGGCGATCGCAGTAGACGACGATGCGGGCGGGACGTCCCTCCGAAACACGGCGAACTGCAAGATCAGCGAGGCGTCGGGCTAGTATCTTCGGATCAGTCAGTTCGGTCACGCGGAGTCGCTTATTCGCCTTCAAGCGCATACGTACTTCATGCTCCTCGTGGTCCGCTGGGTTAAGAGAGAAGACGGAACCTGGGGGTAAGTCGGGTTGCTCCCGACCCGTCGCGGACAGTGACGTCAGACGAAACGCTGGCGTCTCGAGCCCAGAGTCCGGAGCCGATCCGAACTTCCCGTCGCGCTCTTTGACGATCTGTCGCAACAAGGCTTCGAACGGCGGGCACAGGTGAGCTTCGTCGAGCAAAACGAGTGTGTCTACGCCGAGAAGGCCAGCGTGATAGGGCCGCATGCGCCTCGACACTCCGTAACCTTCGAAGAGCAATCTGGATCCCACCATGTCGATAGTCCCGACCACGATTGCGGGTTTGGAAGGATTCTCAAGCCATTTGCGATTGTCAGCGAAACCACCGCGCAGCGTAGATATCGGTAGCCGCCCTGAACCATGCCCGAGGTTCAGAGCATTAGCCAACTGGCCAGGCATATTCGCGCGTAGGCGTTCGGCAAAACGTGTAGCTTGATCGACCACAGCGCGCCGGTCAACGACGTAGACGAGTCGCCGCGGGAGCGTAGCACCCCTTGCCAAGGCGATGAGCCACAGTGCCATAACCGACGTCTTGCCAAGACCGGTTGGGATATCGATCACTTCGGGCAGACGGGAATCGAGCAACTGACGGCCGAGGCGGGCCTGCCAGCCAAAAGGTTGGTGTCCGGTAAGCAGGCTAAAGTGTTGATCGAACGACATGACGGTCTCCGATCTTGACCCGCCGAATCCAGATGCGCTCATCCGCAGCGGAGTGACTGGCACTCCCCCCCTACCCGTCCGTAATCAACAGCAGCCCCCGCGTACGCAGCATCTCGTTCAGCGCCGCCACGTCCTCCGCGATCATCGTCTCCACGGCGGTGAGGTGCAGCTGCAGCTGCTCGTGCAGGATGCCCTTCACCTCCGTCTCCTGGTCGGTGGGCGGGAAGTCGGCGATCGAGAGCGCGTTGGTCAGGTAGCCCAGCTTCGACAGCAGGCGGGCCTCGAAGCGGACCGCGTCCTGTCCCTGGCCGGTCTGGCGCAGGTCCACCAGGGTTCCCTGCAGCTCCGCCAGCTTGTCCTCCAGGTCCGAGATGGCGTCGGAGAGGGACTCGTCCTCGGCGAATCGGGCCATGGTCTCGAGCTGGACCCTCAGCGCTTCCACCCGGTGCACGGCCTCGCCCGCGGTCACCACGTCCGCGCGCACATCCTTCAGGAAGGCGATCTGCTCCGCGATGTCCGCCTCGCTCCCGGCTGAATGCGGATCCTTGATGACGGTAAGCGGCTGCTCGTGCGTCGTCCCGTCCACGTTCAGGCGCACGGTGTACTGGCCGGGGGCCATCAGGATGGAAATCCGGGCCGCGCCGGGAGCCGGACGTCCCTCCTCGCCCACCGCGATGTGCTCGGCGTACATCGGTCTGGTGTACAGCATGATGGGATCGTTGGGCTCGTCCCGGAGATCCCAGTAGATGCGGTTCACGCCCGCATTGTTGCTCCCGTCCAGGGTGCGCACCACGGCGCCCATGCCGTCCACGATCTCGACGGCGGGCGCCTCTTCGGCCGGAGCCGCAAGCCAGTAGTTGAGGTAGGCCCCGTACTCCGGATCCACCCCGACGGTGGGATCGTCGTAGGGCACCGAAGGCGGCGTGATGGGCCTGAAACGATATGCGTCGCGGGGCGCGAACAGGTGAGAACCGGACGCCATGACCTCCGGGGTCAGCTGTTGCAGGGGCGCGAGATCGTCGAAGATCCAGAAACCGCGCCCGTACGTGCCCACCACCAGGTCGTTGAAGTGCTCCTGGATGACGATGCCCGACACCGGGGCCGCGGGCAGGTTGTTCTGGAGCGGCTGCCAGTTGTCGCCGTCGTCGAAGGACACGTAGATGGCGTTTTCGGTGCCGACGTAAAGGAGGCCCTGCCGCTTCGTGTCCTCGATGATGATCTTCGTGTAGCTCAGCATGCTCGGCGGTATGCCGTCGGTGATCTTCTCGAACGACGCGCCGTAGTCGCGCGTCCGGTAGATGTAGGGATCGCGCACGTTCATCTGGTGCCCGTCGATGGCCACGTACGCGGTGCCCGCGTCGTAGCGGGAGGCGGCGATGCTGCGCACGGCCAGCCACTCGGGCAGATCGGGCATGTTTTCGGTCACGTTGGTCCAGGTGGCGCCGTTGTCGCGGGTGACGTGCAGCAGGCCGTCGTTGGTGCCCGCCCAGATCAGCCCCTGCTCGATGGGCGACTCGGCGATGCCGAACACCACGCCCGCGTATTCGACGCCGATGTTGTCGCCCGTGAGCCCGCCGGAGAAGCCCATGCGGCTCCGATCGTTGAGGGACAGATCGGGGCTGATGACCTCCCAGCTCTGGCCCCTGTTCTGCGTGCGGTGCACGTGCTGGCTGCCGACGTAGACCGTGTTGTTGTCGTGCGGGGAGATGAGAATCGGGGCATCCCAGACGAAGCGGTAGCGGACGCCCTCCGCCGCGCCGCGGCTCTGTTCCGGCCACACCTCGACGCCCCGCCACTGGCGCCGGTCCTCTTCGTAGCGCACCACTATGCCGCCGACCATGCCCGACCCGGAGGCCGAGGACCAGACGATGTTGGGGTCGACCGGATCGGGGGTGGCGAACCCGCTCTCGCCGCCGCCCACGTGGTGCCACATGCCGCGCGGAATCCCGGTGATGCGCCGCTGGCCCTGGATGCGGCTGTTGCTTGGGCCGCGGTAGGTGGGCTCGTCCTGCTTGTTGCCGAGGACGTTGTAGGGGATCTCGTTGTCCACCGTCACGTGGTACATCTGCGCGTTGGTGAGGCGCTGGCGGAACCAGGTCTTGCCGCGGTTGATGGAGATGGAGAGCCCCTGGTCGTGCGCGACGATCATGCGGTCGCCGTTGCCGGGGTCGATCCACATGTCGTGGTGGTCCCCGCCCGGCGCGTCCTCGCGCGGGATCACGTTGATGGCGCGGCCGCCGTCGGTCGAGACCGAGAAGGAGGCGGTCAGGAAGTACGCCTCGTCCTCGTCGTCGGGCGAGACCACGACCCGCGAGTAGTAGTGCGGGCGGCCCATGGCGTTGCGGTTGCGGGTGATGCGGGTCCAGGTGCGGCCGCCGTCGGTCGAGCCCCAGACCTGGCCGTCCTCGGTCTCGCGTCCGTCCCACGGAATCCCGTCGCCGGTCTCGAGCATCGCATAGACGCGCTGCGTATTCGAGGGCGCGATCGCCACCGCGACCTTGCCCACCGGGAGGTTGGGCAGCCCGATGCCGTTATCCGGACCATTGAGCTTCTCCCAGCTGTCGCCGCCGTCGCGCGAGACGTGCAGGCCGCCGCCGGGTCCGCCGCTGGTGCGGCCATACGTGTGAATCTCCAGCTGCCACGTCCCCGCGAACAGGTTGCGCGGGTTGACGGGATCGAGAGCGATGTCGGAGCACCCCGTGTTCTCGTCCACGAAGAGCACGTGCTCCCAGCTCTCGCCGCCGTCCATGGTGCGGAAGACGCCGCGTTCGGGCTGCGGCCCGTAGGAGTGCCCGAGCGCGCAGACGTAGACGATGTCGGGATCGGTCGGGTGGATGGCGAGCCGGGGAATGCGCCCGGTCTGCTCGAGCCCCATGAGCGTCCAGGTCATCCCCCCGTCGGTGGACTTGTAGACCCCCTGCCCGACGGAGATGTGGCTGCGGATCTTCCCCTCGCCGGTGCCGGCCCAGACGATGTTGGGATCGGTCAGGGACACCCCCAGCGAGCCGATCGACTGCACCGGCTGGTCGTCGAAGATGGCGTCCCAGTTAACGCCGCCGTCGGTGGTCTTGTAGATGCCCCCGGAGGCGGCGCCGACGTAGTAGGTGTAGGGGTCGCTGGGCAGACCGGCGGCCGCGGAGAAGCGGTTGCCCTCGGGGCCAATGTAGCGCCATTCGAGGTCGGCGTAGGCTTCAGGAGCAGGCGCCTGCTGGGCGGCGGCGGGCGCAGGGGCGGCGGCCATGGCCAAGAGAAGGAGGAAGGCGAACGGGCGGGAAGCGAAGGCGTTCATGGCAGGTCTCGTGGGAGATGGGGAAGGATTAAGACGTATGCCGGAGAACGGCCCCGGAAACCTCGGTCTCCAGGCGCGTTCAAGTCAGGTTCAGTTTCAGGGAGTGGCCGGTCAAGACACGGAAGAGGTCGCGTTACGGGAAGAATCGGACAACGTGCTCTTCACGGCAATCGGGCATGCACTGGACATTCGGCAGAAACCGGCATTTGCCGGCGCCATCAGCATCGCACGGGGACTGCGCGGGACTGGTCGAGCCCTTGCGACTCAACTGCTTCTCCCGCCCGCAGGGGTCAGGCGGGACACGACGGCGGATCGCGTCGCCTCGACGATCAGGTCGATTTCGGCGGAGGTGACCGCGAAGTGAGGCGTGTAGCGGACGGAGTTCCTGCCACCGTGAATCACGCCCACGCCGTGGCGGCGCATCTCTTCCTCCACGCTTCCAGGCCCGTGGCTCCTGATCCCGGGCTCGAAGGCGCAGCTGACGAGGAGGCCGGTCCCCTGCACCCCGGTGACGGCGCCGTTCAGTTCGGCTGCAACGCGCTCGAGCTTCGCCACGAACTCGGCGCCGCGCGCGCGGATGTTGTCGCGCAGTTCCGGGGTGAGCGAGGACAGCACGGCCACCGCCACCTCGAGCGCGCGCGGGTTGGTGGTCATGGTATTGCCGTAGACGCCCCGCCGGTACATCGCGGCGGCCCGCGGCGTCATCGCCACCACAGAGAGGGGGTACTGGCCCCCGTTCAGCGCCTTCGAATACGTCTCGACATCAGGAGGATCGGCATCCTCGAAGCCGGGATAGTCAACGAGCGAGAGGCATCCGTGCGCCCGCAGCCCGGCCTGGATCGAATCGACCACCAGGAGTCCGCCGTGGGCACGGGACAGCGCGCGCGCCGCGTCGTAGAAGTCGCGGGTGACGGCCTTGCCGGGATTCCCCTCGCCCATCACGGGCTCCATGTAGAAGGCTTCGATGAACCAGCCCTGCTCCTCGGCGAGAGCGTAGAGGTGGCGCAGCTGGCCGATATCGTTCGCGGGCACCGTCAGGGCGTCGTGATCCCGGAAGCTGGCGAGGTGCTCCTGGTAGTAGCAGTGAGTTGAGTCGGAAACCTGGGCGGGCCGGCTGGTGCGGCCGTGGAAGCCGCCCTCCAGCGCGAGGGTCCGGATGGGCGCCCCGTCGCGGGGTCCGCCTGGATCGGTAACCTGCTTCGCGCGAATGTCCGCGAGACGGGAGGCGAACGTCATCGCCTCGGAGCCGCTGTTCAGGCACACGAAACGCTCGAAGGGGCATGCCCTTCCCGTGCGATGGCCGATCTCGGTTTCCAGCGCCCGGACCAGTCGCGCCTGGCTTGGGCTGGCCGTCATGACGTTGGCCATGACCCGGGGCTCGCTCATCGCGTCGAGGATCGCCTGGGGCGCATGCCCGAGCCCGAGCATGCCGTAGCCGCCCGAATCGTGAATCACGGCGCCCGCGGAGGTCACGATCCAGGGTCCGCGCGCGGCGAGGGCCACGTACGGGTTGACCAGATCGTCCGGGTAGAAGTTGAGGTAGCCGCGCTGCATCCGACTCACCTGGTCGGCCTCGTCGAGGTCGGAGAGGTGCGGCAGATCGCGCCGGAATCGCCGATGGCATTCCGCAGCCTCGGCGACGGCCTTGCGAAGCAGGGCGTCTCCCGCGGCGAAGCGCTCGATCACGTCGTCCGGCAGGCCGGGCGAGGAGCTCGTCCCGCTTTGATCCCGGATTTCGCGAAGGACCGCCAGGGTGTCGCGGGGGGTCGGCATCAAGCTCGCTCCGGGATGAGGGTTACGCTCATGGGCGGACGCTCAAGCTAGAAAGCCGGGGGGTGATTGAAAACTCCCGCGTCACCCGGTCCTCACGGAAAATGAATCCCTGAAGGTCGCCCGGCGGGTCGGCTCGCGTACCTTGTTGGGGTGTACCAGCAGCAATGGCGATTCTCCGGCCCGGCCCGGACCCACCAACCTGGAGTTGGACTCATGACGCGTTGTGCCCTCGCCCTCCTGACTGTTGTCGTACTGGCCGCCGGTTGCGGAGGGTACGCGGAACCCGCACCACCGACGCCCGCTGGCGCCGACGAGGACGCCGCCGCCCCTTCGACGGCCGCGTTGCCCGACCAGGCGGTCGGCGTTCCCGACCTGAGTCCAAGCCAACTGGCGGCGATGGTCGCGACCATTGAGATCGTTCCCGCGTCCATCGAGGTGCAGCGGGGCGACTCCGTAACCTTCCGGGGGATCCTGCGCGACGCGGACGGCAACCAGGTGGACGGTGCGCTCTGGGGCGTCGGCACGGTCGGCCCCTTCGAGTTGCGCTCGATCAAGGACGAGGTTCCCGACACCTACGTCCTGCGCGGGACGCAGTACGGCGAGACGGTGATCGGCGTGTTTCTCGGCTTGGCCGGGCCGACCGAGGACCAACCCAACTGGACGCCGGCCGCCGAGCTTCCGGTGAAGGTGAACGACTACCCGGTGGCGCGTATTGACATCGATCCGCCCGGGTACGCCAGCTATGCGGGGACGTCCTTCGCGCTCACGGGGCGGGCGATCACCACGGCCGGGGAGGAGCACGCCGAGGCGGTGGTCGAGTGGTCGTCGGCGGACGAGGCGGTGGCGACCGTTACGGCCGACGGCCGGCTGGAGCTGCACGCGCCCGGGACCGCACGCGTCGTCGGGGAGGCGGGCGGGGTGCGGGGCGAACTCGCCCTCGTCGTGGTCCCCAACCCGGTGGAGGGCCTCACGGTGGCGTCCCCCGAATCGCGCGTGCGCACCGGCGACGTGGTGCGACTCGCGGTCACCGCCTCCGACGCCTCCGGCTCCGCGGTGGACGACATCTCCCTGGCCTACCAGGTCACCACGGAAGACGGCACCGCCGCCACGGCCGCCACAGCCTTTCCGGACGGCGCCTTCGTCGCGGAAGAGCCCGGCAACTACCGCGTCAGCGTGGACGCCGGCACCACCGCCGAGGCGGTCGACATCGAAGTCTTCCCCCGGGAAGCCACCAGGGAGGTCACCCTGGTGGGGCAGGGCCCGATCGGCACCTCCACCTCGGACCTGTGGGTCTTCGAGGGCCTCGACGGGCGCGACTATGCCTACACGGGCACCATGTCGGCCGCAACCATGTACGCCTGGGACGTCACCGATCCCGCCGCGCCCGTCATCGTCGACTCCGTCAAGGTCGACGGCCGCCGCGTCAACGACGTCAAGATCAACGACGACCGCACCATCGCCATCGTCACCAGCGAAAACGCCTCCAACCGCCGCAACGGCGTCACCCTCATCGACATCACCAACCCTGCCGACCCGGAGACCATCACCCACTACACGGAGGGCCTCACCGGCGGCATCCACAACATCTGGTTCGTGGGCGACCTGGTCTACGCCATCAACGACGGAACCCTCGACGTCCACATCATCGACATCTCCGACCCCGCCAACCCCTTCGAAGCCGGGCGCTGGGGCCTCGACAAGCCGAACAAGTATCTCCACGACGTGAGCGTGGTCGACGGCATCGCCTACCTGTCGTACTGGAACGACGGCCTGGTCATGCTCGACGTCGGCGACGGGCGCTGGGGCGGAACTCCGACCGAACCTCAGCTGATCTCCTCCTACAACTACCTCTACGACATCAACGGCGCCCTCTTCGGCAACACGCACCACGCCATCCGCTACGGCGACTACGTGTTCCTGGGCGACGAGATCTTCGGATGCCCGGGGTGCGAAGGCCCCCGCGGCTACATCCATGTCGTGGACGTGAGCGACATCGAGAACCCGCGCGAGGTCGCGGAATACAGGCTGCCCGAAGCCGGAAGCCACAACCTCTGGGTCGAGGACGATCTGCTCTACATCGCCTATTACCAGGGCGGGCTGCGCATCGTCGACATATCCGGCGAGCTGCGCGGGGACCTGCTGGCTCAGGGCCGGGAAGTCGCGTCCTTCATGACCACCCCCGAGGATGCGAACTCGACCATGGCCTGGGGCCCGCAGCCCTACAAGGGCAACATCTTCGTCTCCGACATGCGCACCGGGCTCTGGGTGATGAACCTGGCCCCTGCGCGGGTGATCCCATAGTCGCTCATCCCCGAACCAAAAGGATTTCCCATGCGCCATATCGCCGCCCTTCTCTTCTGCCTGATCGTCTGGACCTGCGCCGAAGCGCCGGAGGCCGACCAGGAGGCGGACGTTTCAGCTGAAACGCCCTTGCCGCCGGGATCGATGTACGAAGGCCCGGCCTTCGAGTTCGAGGAAGTGGTGCCGGGCATCTTCCACGCCCGCGGAACCGGCTCGTTGAACGTCGGCTCCCACGGCGCGGTGGTGGTCAACGACGACCACGTGCTCCTGGTCGAGTCGCACATCTCGCCTGCAGCCGCGCGGGCCGCCCACGACGAGGTGATGGAGCTCACGGGCAAGCCCCTGCGCTACGTAGTCAACACCCACTTCCACTTCGATCACGCCCACGGCAACAGCGCCTATCCGGACGAGGTCCAGGTCATCGGCCACGAATTCACGCGCGAGATGATCGAGAACGGCGGCTCGATGGGACGTTCCTGGGAGAACTTCGTGGGCGGGGTACCGGACCAGATCGCCGAGCTTGCGGACCAGGTCATGCGCACCGACATCGAGGAGGAGCGTCTCGAACTCGAAGACCAGCTCGCCTTTCTGGAGAACTACTACGCGAGCCAGGAAGGGCTGGACCCGGAGAGCCCCAACACCACCCTCTCGGAGCGGATGACGCTCTTCGCAGGCGACCGCGAGATCCGCATCCTCTTCTTTGGCCGCGGGCACACGGGAGGCGACGTCGTGGTCCACCTCCCCGGCGAGCGCGTGCTCATCACCGGCGATCTGCTCCTGCCGCGGCTGCCCTTCATGGGCGACGGCTACCCGGCCGAGTGGGCGGAGACCCTCGAGCATCTGAAGAGCCTTGACTTCGACTGGGTGCTGCCTGGCCACGGCGATCCCTTCCAGGACCGCGCGATCATCGACCATCTGCAGGCCTACCTGCGCGACTTCCAGGAGCGCGCGACGGCGCTGCACGCCCAGGGGCTCTCCTACCAGGAGGCCGCGGCGCAGATCGACATGACCGACCACGCCGGCAACTATCCGCAGATCACGGGGCCGGGCGTCGCCGAGATCGCCATGCAGCGGATGTTCGAACTGCTGGACGGAACGGCGGGGTAGGCATCCGAAGCAGTAGCCACCTGAAGGGGCGAACGAGCCCCGTGGGAGTCGGCGCGCCTCCCGGCCCTGCGGAGCAAAGTCTGATTCTGTGCCAGTGTTTCGGACGCCAGAAATGAGGCGTCAACGACTCTTCTCGCTTGTCGCGGCGACGCTGTTGGCCGCCCTGTGGGCCTATGCCTGCGGGGATGGGGCCACGGAACCGCCGCCCCGCGATTCCCCGCAGCCGACGGTTATCTCGGTCCTCCCCCAAACCGCCCGGCTAGCCGTCCGGGGGGCAACCCTGCAACTGAGCGCGCAGGTGCGCGACCAGTGGGCCCAGGTGATGGCTGACGTCGCCGTTTCCTGGTCGAGCAACGACGCGTTGGTGGCGTCGGTGGACGGGTCAGGGCTGGTGACGGCGGTCGCCAACGGCACGGCCACGATCACGGCCGCGGCCGGGTCCGCCTCGGGCCGCGCAACGGTGGTGGTACTCGACAGCCCGGACCGGGCGGTGCTGGCAGCGCTCTACGACGCGATGGACGGCCCGAACTGGGCCGACGCCGAGAACTGGCTGACCGACACGCCCCTGGGGGAATGGTACGGCGTGGACACCAACGAGACCGGACGGGTCGTGGAGCTCGATCTGGGTGGCCGATGGGACGGGGAAGCCCAGGTGCCGAAACCCCATGGTCTCTCGGGTTCGATTCCCCGCGAACTGGGAGACCTCCGGCACCTGGTCTCCCTGGATCTCGGAGTCAATCATCTCACCGGCCCGATCCCGTCCAACCTCGGCAACCTCGCCCAACTGCGGTACCTGAACCTTACGAGAAACAATCTGACCGGAGCCCTGCCGCCCGAACTTGGCAGCTTTGCGCGCCTCACCGTTCTGGCACTCGGCGGAAATGCACTTACCGGAGAGATCCCCAGCGGACTCGGCAATCTCGTCAACCTGACGCACCTGTATCTCTGGGGAAACAACCTTACGGGCCCGATCCCGCCGCAGCTAGGCAACCTCGTCGACCTCACGGAGCTCTACCTCAGCGACAACAGACTCTCGGGCCCGATCCCGACGGAACTGGGCAACCTCGCCAACCTGGGCAGCCGCGCCAACCTGAGGGAACTGTCTCTTTGGGGAAACCATTTGACCGGCCCGATCCCGCCCGAATTCGGCAACTTCGCCAGCCTGACGCACCTGTACCTCAGCGGCAACAATCTCACCGGCCCGATTCCGCCCGAACTCGGCAACCTCGCCAACCTCACGGTACTGTCACTCTCGGGGAACAATCTGACGGGCTCGATCCCGCCGGCGTTCGGCAACCTCACCAACCTCACGTCACTGACACTCCGGAGCAACGATCTCACGGGCACGATTCCAGGCGTCCTTGGACAGCTCGTCAGCCTGGAACACCTTCGGCTGAGGAACAACAATCTGACGGGTCAAATCCCGGCTCAACTCGCCGGCCTCGACACCCTCCGGACCCTGTCGTTGGGCGAAAACCAGCTCACCGGGCCTATCCCGCCGGAACTGGGCAACCTTCCAGTCCTCGAATGGCTCCACCTGGCGTCGAACGAACTGTCGGGAGCGATTCCCGCTGAACTGGGCAACCTCTCCACGCTGGAAGCACTGTTCCTGGACTACAACGACCTTGAGGGCGCGTTACCCCCCGAACTCGGAAGCATGTCGAGCCTTCAGGAACTGGGTCTCTCGTTCAACGGAGGTTTGTCGGGCGCCCTTCCGGTCGAACTGACCGAGCTGCGGCTCGATGCGCTGGTTGCCGACGGAACCGGCCTGTGCGCTCCCGCGGATTCCGCGTTCCAGAACTGGCTGGCAGGGGTCTACAGGCGCCGCATCGCACCCTGCGTCGAAGAAAGCCCGTCGGAGGCCTACCTGGTCCAGGCGGTCCAGTCGCGGGAGTTTCCCGTTCCGCTGGTTGCGGGCCAGGAGGCGCTGCTGCGGGTGTTCGTGACGGCCCGGGAGGCCACCAGCGCGGGCATGCCGCCGGTTCGGACCCGCTTCTACCACGATGGCCGGGAGACGCATGTGGTGGAGATCCCCGGCACCTCCACGCCGATCCCGACCGCGGTGGACGAAAGCAGCCTGTCGAGTTCGGCGAACGCCGGGATACCGGGCCATGTGGTGCAGCCGGGACTCGAGATGGTGATCGAGGTGGATCCGGAGGGTACGCTGGACCCGGAGCTGGGCGTGGCGAAGCGGATCCCCGGGACGGGACGTCTGGCAGTGGATGTCCGGGCGATGCCGCCCTTCGACCTGACGCTGATCCCGTTCGTGTGGAGCGCCACCCACGATTCGTCGATGGTGGACGTGACCCGGGCCATGGCCGAGGACCTCGCGAGCCACGAGATGTTCGGCGACCTGCATCTACTTCCCATCGGCGAACTGCGGGTGACGGCGCACGAACCCGTGCTGAGCTCGAGCAACAGCGTATTCGACTTGCTGCGCCAGACCGCGGCGATTCGGGCAATGGAGGGCGGCGCGGGCCACTACATGGGCCTGATGGGGAGGCCGATCACCGGTGCGAGCGGAGTCGCCTATCGGCCCGGCAGGTCGAGCTTCTCGCGGCTCAACCAGGGCACCATTGCCCATGAAATCGGCCACAACCTGAGTCTCCGCCACGCGCCATGCGGCGGCGCCGGCGGCCCTGACCCTTCGTTTCCGTACTCCGACGGGTCCGCCGGGGCGTGGGGCTACGACTTCCTCCACGGCGGCCGGTTGGTGCGTCCATCAACGCCGGACCTGATGTCCTATTGCGGCCCACCCGACTGGGTCAGCGACTACCACTTCACCAACGCGCTGCGCTTCCGCCTGGACGAAGCCGACAGCGTGACGTTGCGCGCGCCGCCGCTGGTCTCCCCGGCGGCCAGATCCCTCCTCCTGTGGGGCGGAATCGGCTCGGACGGCGTGCCTTACCTGGAACCCGCCTTCGTGGTTAGCGCTCCGGCGTCGCTACCGCGGTCCGCAGGGGACCATCGGCTCATCGGGCGCTCCGGCGACGGAACCGAGCTCTTCTCGCTGACGTTCGCGATGCCCGAGGTGGCCGACGGGGACGGAAGCTCCAGCTTCGCCTTCGTGGTTCCCGTGCAAGCCGGATGGGAGGGCACCCTCGCGACCATCACGCTCACCGGGGCGGGCGGCTCCGTCACCCTCGACGGCGAGACCGACCTCGCGATGGCGATCCTGCGCAACCCCCGCAGCGGGCAGGTGCGTGGGATTCTGCGCGATCCGCCTCCTGCCAACCAGGTGGCCGCGACCGTGGCGCCGGGCGCCCCCGCACCGGCCCTGGAGGTGCTGTTCAGCCGGGGAATGCCGGGCGCGGCGGCCTGGCGGCGGTAGCGACGTACCGCTGGCCGCCCAGCCCCTGGGCGTGGTCGGCTCGTTTCATGAAATATGAACTCTGGATACTCATATTTCTTGAAGCACTAAAGCGGGGTGATTTCGGTCACAATGTCGTGCCCGCTTACCGCGCGAATCCCTTCGGCCATCGGAAAAGTGTGCGCTCCCACATGCACCACGTCGATTTGGCTCAATCCAAGCACCTCCCGAGCGGTCCGTATCGATGACGTGACCTTGGGCGAATCCGTTCGTTTGAACTCGAATCCACGCCGCTGGCGTCCGCGAACGACCAGGAGGTCGAGTTCCGGCCCGCCGTGGACCGACCAGAAGTAGCATTCGTCCGGCCGCGCTCCGATGTGGCGCATCACCTGCTCCAGGGCGAAGCCCTCCCAACTGGCTCCGACTTTCGGATGCCTCGCCAGGTCGCGGGCGTTCGCAATGTCGAGCAGCACGTGGAGCAAGCCGCTGTCGGCGATGTAGGTTTTCGGCGACTTGACGATTCGCTTGGCCACGTTTTCCCGCCAGGGGCGAAGAACACGCATCAGATATGCGCCGGTCATTCGGTCCAGGTAGCGACGCACCGTCGTGTGCGCCAGTCCGAAGGCACGTGCCAGCTCCGACCCGTTCCAGGTCTGGCCGTGGTAGTGGGCGAGCATCGTCCAGAAGTCCTGCAGCAGGACCGGCGGCAACGAGATGCCGAGCTCTGGCAGATCGCGGCCGGCGAGCGATCGAACGAAATCCCTGCGCCATTGCTCGCTCCGTGCGTCGTCCTCCGCGAGCCACGCCCTCGGGAAGCTGCCCCGCAGCCAGAGCTCCCGCCAATTCTCGCCACCGACTTCGGACAGGTCGAAGCCCGGCAGTTCGTGGTATGCAATGCGCCCGGCGAGCGACTCCGA
>LXNJ01001219.1_pt1 | contig 15699 bp, 12 predicted proteins | sample 809081 | NCBI WGS metagenome assembly LXNJ01 (sample SAMN04870510, study PRJNA318959) | sponge metagenome | biome: sponge; feature: marine sponge reef; material: water | host: Petrosia ficiformis | place: Greece: Milos, Mediterranean Sea | collected 2013-05-29 | depth 5-7 m
CTCGACCGCGACGCGCAGCCCACCCATATGCCGGAAGCGGGCCGCGTCGATCGCCTGCTGCGGGTCCATCCCGAACTCGATCATGTTGAGGACGACCTGCGTGTGTCCCTGCGGCTGCATCGACCCGCCCATCACCCCGAACGCCATCAACGGCTCTCCGTCGCGCGTCACGAACCCCGGGATGAGCGTGTGGAAGGGCCGCTTGCCCGGCGCCACCCGGTTCGGGTGTCCGTCCTCGAGCGTGAAGCCGGCGCCGCGGTTCTGTAGCACGAAGCCCGTCCCCGGAACGACCACGCCTGAACCGAACGCGCCGTAGATGGAGTGGATGAAGGAGACCATGTTCCCGTACCGGTCGGCGACCGACAGGTAGATCGTCTCGGTGGCGGTCGCGAATTCGCCCGGCTCGATCCGCTCGGCGGCTACGGCCGGGTTGATGAGCGCCCGGCGCGACGCGAGGTAACCGGGCTCGAGGAGTTGCTTCGGGTCGATCTCCATGTGATCGGCATCGCCCACGTGCCGGGCCAGGTCCGCGAAGGCCACCTTCTTGGCTTCGATCAGGTGGTGGAGGTACTCGGGCGAGTTATGCCCCATGCCCGCCAGATCGAACGGCTCGAGCATCCCCAGCATCTGCAGGGCAGCGACTCCCTGGCCGGCGGGCGGCAATTCCCAGACCGTCCACCCCTTGTAGTCCATCGACAGCGGCTCGACCCAGCGCACCTCCATCGCCGCCATGTCCTCCGGCGTGAGATAGCCGCCGAGTTCCGCCAGTCCCTCGGCCACGCGCGCCCCCAACTCGCCGCCGTACATGGCGGCCGGGCCCTCCGCCGCGATCGTGCGCAGGGAACGCGCGAAGTCGGGGTTCCGGAACCACTCGCCCGCTTCGGGCGCCCGCTCACCGTCGATCAGGTAGGTCGCGGCGGCCCCGGGGTCGGCCTGCAGCTTGCTCAACTGCCCCCGCCACTGGCCCGCGATGATCGGCGTGACGGGGAAGCCCTCCTCGGCCAGCGCGATGGCCGGCGCCACGAGTTCGGCGAGCGCGCGGCTTCCGTACTTCTCGTTGAGCGCGCCCCAGCCCGCGATCGCCCCCGGCACGGTCACCGCTCCCGGCCCCGACCCGGGCACGCGGTCGTAGCCGTCCGCCCGGATCCGTTCCGGCGTCATGTGGGTTCCGGCGCGGCCGGTCGCGTCCAGACCGACGAGCCGACCCTCGTCCGCAGACCAGAAGAGCGCGAACAGATCGCCTCCGAGCCCCGTCATGTGCGGTTCGACGAGCGAGAGCACGGACGAGGCCGCGATCGCAGCGTCAAAGGCGTTGCCGCCGTCGCGCAGCACGCCGAGCGCCACGCTCGACGCCATCGGCTGGCTCGTCGCGACCATCCCGTTCGGAGCGTAGACGGTGGATCGCCCCGCCATGGACCCCGGAGCATTCATCGCGGCCTCCTGACCTGACGAGTTCCTCAAGCTCTCCGCGTCCGCGGTGCCGCAGCCGGCGGCGGTCACGGGAAGTATGCCGAGGACAAGAGTCGTGGCTACGTCGCGCATGCACATCATTCGGCTGATCCCGCAAGGGTTGACTGTGGCCCCGTACCCGGGCCTCGTGTCGCGTCGCACACTACGGCCTCCATGCGGCCATGGCATCCCAGCGCGGGTTGCGCGTGATGTTGACCGGCCCCGATCCGTCCGCCCGCATCGCGTAGATCTCGGAGTTCCCGTCCCGTTTCGTCGAGAACACGATGTACTCCCCGTCGGGCGACCAGCGCGGCAGTTCGTCCACGCCGGCGCGTCCGGAGAGATTCGTCTGGCCGCTGCCATCCGCCCGCATCACGTAGATCTCCGCGTCGTCGATGTCCCGGTAGGAGGTGAAGACGATCCGCGATCCATCCGGCGACCAGGCGGGCGAACGCGCCCCGCCCTCGACGGGAAGCCGCGAGAGCCCCGTCCCATCGGCCCCCATCGTCCACAGCGAGAACCGCCGCCCCCCGTCGCGGTCCGACGCAAAGACGATCCGCGTGCCGTCCGGCGACCAGTCCGGGTCCACGTCGAACGACGATGGACTCCGGGTGAGGTTGACCGGATTCGATCCGTCCACGTCAATGACCCAGATGTCCGGATCCCCCGTCCGCTCGGAGACGAAGACCACGCGAGTCCCGTCCGGAGACAGGCGCCCGGACCGGTCGTAGGCCGTATCGCGGGTCACGGGCCTCCAATTCGCGCCGTCCGCGTCCATCACGAAGATGTCGGGATTCCCGTCGAGCCAACTCGTGAACACGATCCCCGACCCGTCCGGCGTCCAGCTGGGCTCGAGGTTCGTTTCGCCCTCCTCCGTCAGGGGCCTCTGTCCGGTCCCGTCGGCGTTCGCCACCCAGATGCGCATGTATTGCTCGCGGATCGCCGTGAAGACGATCTCACCCGTCGGGGGCGGCTCGGGACCCGTCGCGTCCCCGCACCCGAGCGCCACCAGCGCGACGAGCGCCGGGCGAGGCAGCCGGCCGGGCACTTTCAAGGCACCCATGACGTTCGTCCGTCCTCCAGGGCTCGGGATATCTCGCGTGGCCTGACCCTCGTTGCGTCTCGCCGGGACGCGGACGAGCTTGCGCCGCAGCGGTTCGGACCGACCAAGGAGTCAAAGATGAGACAATTCGCACGCTCGCACCAAGCCCTCCTGCCCGCCCTGTCCCTCTTCCTCGCCCCGTTCCTCGTCACCGGCTGCGGGGAGTCGACGGATGATGGGGAGGCCGCCACAGGGGAAGAAATCCCCATGGACGAAGCCGAAATCGAGCGCCGCGCGCGGGACATCCACGAGAGCGTGCTCACGATCGATACGCACGACGACATCCCCTACAACTTCGCCACGCCCGAGGTGGATCCGCTCAACGCGGACCGCCAGGTGAACCTCGAGAAGATGCGGGCCGGCGGGCTGGACGTCGGGTTCTTCATCGTCTACGTGGGGCAGACCGAGCGTACGCCGGAGAACTACGAGGCGGCGAAGCAGGGCGCGATCACGAAGTTCGAGGCGATCCACCGCATGGCGAACGAGATGTACCCGGACCAGATCGGGCTCGCGTACACCGCCGCCGACGCGGAGCGCATCCACGCGGAGGGCCGGCTCGTGGCTGCGATCGGGATCGAGAACGGCTACGTGATCGGGAAGGATCTGTCGCTGCTCGAGCGCTACCACGGACTCGGCGCCCGCTACATCACGCTGGCGCACAACGGGAACAACGACATCGCAGACTCTGCGCAGCCCAACTTCGCCTACGGCGACACGCCCGAGGAGAACGGGGGGATCAGCGACTTCGGCGAAGAAGTGATCGCCGAGATGAACCGGCTCGGGATCATGGTCGATGTCTCCCACATCTCGAAGGCCGCCAGCCTGGAGGCCATGCAACTCTCCCGGACTCCGGTCATCGCATCGCACTCCGGCGCCCACGCGGTGAACCCCCATCCCCGCAACATGGACGACGAGCAGTTGTACGCCCTGCGCGAGAACGGAGGCGTGATCCAGGCCGTGGCGCTGGGTGCGTTCGTGAAGTCGCCTTCCGGGGAGCAGCAGGCGGAAGTGACCGCGCTCCGCGAGTCGATCGGCTTCACGAGCTTCTCCCAGATGACGGACGAGCAGCGCGTCGCCTTCCGCGACGGGATGGCCGAGATCCGGTCGCGCTACCCGGCGGTCAACGTGGCGGACTTCGTCGACCATATCGACCACGCGGTCAACCTGATCGGCCTCGACTACGTCGGAATCAGCTCGGACTTCGACGGCGGCGGCGGGATCGAGGGGTGGAGCGACGCCTCGGAGACGCTCAACGTCACGATCGAACTCGTGCGACGCGGCTACTCGGAAGATGAGATCCGGCAGCTCTGGGGCGGGAACACGCTCCGCATCTGGCGCGCCGCCGAGGAGGTGGCGGCCGAAATGCAGCAGGCCGGGGGATGATCCGCCGCATGGAGACGCCCCGCCCGCGCCGTCGCCGCCCCCGGACCGCGAACCCCGGCCCACGGGCCACGGTCCTCGCGCGGGCGCCGGCAGTGGCCGCGCTGGCGATGGGGGTGGCCGCCTGCGGCGAATCGTCGGGCGAAGCCGGCGGGGCCGATGCACCCTACCGCATCGGGGCCACGATCGAGGTGGGAGCGGCCCCGCACGGCATCCGGTTCAGTCCGGATGGGGACACCGCCTGGGTAGCCCTCAGCGGCGAAGGCCGGATCGCGGTCGTGGACCTCTCCGAGTCCGCCGTCGTGGCGCGCTGGGAGGCCGGGGACACGCCGCTCGACCTCGTCCGCGTCGACGGCGGCTGGCTCGTGAGCCAGTTCCGGGATTCGACGCTCATCCGGCTCGACGACGAGGGGCAGACCGTCCCCGGCGCGGTGTGGGGCGTCGGGGCGGGTCCGTCGCTGTTCACGCCCGGGACCGTGCGCGGGGAAACCTGGATCACAACCGAGTTCTCGGACCGGCTGTGGACGGTGGACACTCGCCGGGGGGCGCCGCGTGCGTTCCACACCACCGGCGATCGCCCCTATCCGGCGGACGTGATGTGGGACGGGTCCTACGCCTTCGTGCCCAACCTCGATGCCGGGACGGTTTCCGTCATCGACCTCCTGAACGGGGAACTGGACGCCACGGTCGAGGGGTGTCCCGGTCCGCCCGGGGGCGCGCTCACGCCCGACCAGGTCACGTACGTCGTCGCCTGCGGCGGATCCGACGAGGTGGCCTTCATCAACACCGCATCCTTCGCGATCACGGGCCGCGTGTCGGAGGGTCTCGGACCCCGCCCGTTCTCGGTCGTCGTACCCGGCGATGGTCGCTACGCGCTCGTCAACAACGCGGGCGGGAACACCGTCTCGGTCGTGGACCTCGAATCGCGCACGGTCGTCCAGCGTCTGGAGGTCGGGGATCAGCCGATCGTCCTGCGCGCGCACCCGGACGGCGAGCGCGTGTTCGTGGCGAATGAACTCTCGGGTACGCTGGTCGAACTGGCGCCGGCCCCGGCAGCGCCGGAATCGCCTGCTCCCTCCGAGGTGGAGACGACGCTGAACGAGGTCGTCGTACTCGGCATGATCCACTCGGGCCACGAGACCAGCGAGAGGTTCAGTCTGGAGGTCGTGAGAGACCTGGTGCGGGAGATCGATCCGGACTACTGGCTGACGGAGATCCCGCCCAACCGCTGGGACCGGGCGTGGGCCGAGTACGAAGCCACCGGGACGGTCGAGGAGCCGCGGGTCCGCCGCTTCCCGGAGTACATGGATGCACTCTTCCCCCTCTCTCGCGAACTCGACTTCGAGGTCATCCCCACCGCGGGGTGGACGGAGCCGATGTCGGACTTCCGGGCGGCCTGGCTCGACGCCTATTCACAGGACCCGGACCGGGCCGAAGGGTGGGCGGAATACCGCGCCGCCGCGGAGGCTTCAGCCGACGCGCTCGCCGCGGGCGCGGCGGACGACCCGCGCTGGATCCACACCGATGCCTACGACGAAGCCTACGACATCCGCATGCGGACGTACGCCCGCCTGTTCGACGCGGATCTGGGCCCCGGTGGCTGGGAGGCGATCAACGCCTCGCACTGGGCGTACATCGAGGACGGGCTGGACCGTCACCGGGGGGAAGGCGTCCGTTTCCTTCTCACCTACGGAGCGGGACACAAGGGGCCGTTCCTCCGCGAACTCCGGAAGCGCGACGACATCGTGCTCCTGGACGTGGGACCGTTCCTCGATCGGGTAGCCGCAGCCCGTTAGTCCCCGAGCAGGTCGAGGATCGCGGACTTCGAGATCAGTTCCGAGAAGACGTGCGGGTCTCCTCCCGGCCGGTAGAGCACGTAGAAGGGGATGCCGTAGCGGCCGAAGTCGGCGAGGTAGCGGCCGATCGAGTCGTCGCGCCGGGTCCAGTCGGCCCGCATGGCGATGACGCCGTGCCGCTCGAACGCCCCGGCCACCTCCTCGGTCTCCAGGAAGAGCGTCTCGTTGACCTTGCAGGTGAAGCACCAGTCCGCCGTCACGTCGACGAACACATAGGTGCCCTCGGCGGCGAGTTCCTCCGCCCGCTCGCGGTCGAAGGGCTGCCACGCGATGAGACGGTCCTCCGGCGCGACGCCGATCGTCGATGGCCCCGCTTCGGATCGCCCCGCGGCCACCGTGGAGACGGCCACGACCATCAGCCCCGCCGCGGCGACTCCGGCGAGGCGGCGCGCCGGCCGACCGCGCTGCGACCGGCTCGCGAGCCAGATCGCGAGGGCCACGGCCAGCAGGCCGATCTCGAAGAAGGCCACGCGCGGCGCCGACACGAGGCCCGACATCACGAACAGGAGCCACACGAGCGTCGCCGCGAGCAGGAACCCCATCACCACGCGGAAGGTCGCCATCCACGCCCCGGGCTTCGGCAGCACGCGCCCCGCCGCCGGGAAGGCCGCCAGCAGCAGATACGGAGAGGCCATGCCCGTCCCGATCGCGCCGAACATCGCGGCCGTCGTGCCCGAATCCTGCGTGAGCGCAAAGCCGAGCGCCGTCCCCAGGAAGGGGGCGGAGCAGGGCGTCGCCATCAGCGTGGCGAAGAAGCCGGTCACGAGGTGGCCCGCGAGCCCCTCGGATGGACCCGTCGAGCCCACCCTCGCCAGCGTCCCCGGCAGGTGGATCTCGAACAGCCCCCACATGTTGAGCGTGAAGAGGAGGATGACCACGGCGAGCGCGCCCACGAAGAGCGGTTCCTGGAACTGGATCCCCCAGCCCACCGCGACGCCGGCCGCGCGCGCCCCGATCGCCGCCCCCGCCAGCAGCAGGAAGGAGAGAATGATGCCGGCTGCCGTGGCAAGGCTCCCCGTCGTGAGGGCTCGCCTGCCCCCCTCCGCGCTCTTCATCAGTCCGAACACCTTCAGCGACAGCACGGGAAGGACGCACGGCATCGCGTTCAGGATCAGCCCGCCCAGGAAGCCGAGGAGCACGAACCACAGAAGCCCGCGTCCGGCGGCGCCGCCGAGCTGCGATCCCCGCCCGCCCATCGGGGTTTCCGCCGCCGCGAAGAACTCGGGGTTCGCGACCTCACCCCCGGCGGCGATCGTCAGTCCCACCGTGGTCGGCGTCGTCACCGGCGCGAGGCACATCTTGTCGTCGCACGCCTGGTAGGTGACGTTCGCGCGAATGGGGTACGTGCCGGCCGCCGCTCCCGCCGGCGTCGGCAGCGCGGTCCGGATGAAGATCTCGCCCTCGTACACGGAGATGGCCGTGGGCGCGAACTCGAATCGCTTCATCTCGCCGGGGGGATAGCGAGGCGTCTCCGGCGCCGGCCAGTCGGGCGGCCCCTCGATGTCGATCTCCGTCGCGATCAGGTAATCGTAGGTGGGTTCGTAGCTGTTCGTGTGCCAGCCGTCCTCGATGGTGAGGCGCACCGCGAGTTGCGCGGGCTCGCCGGCGAGGTAGGCGGTGCGGTCGAGGGCGATGGCGATGTCCCCCTTCTCGAGATCCAGCGCCCCCTGTCGGGGAAGCTGCGCCGCGCCCGGGCCCGGGAGGAGAGATCCCGCGACCGCGGCCACCAGCGCCGCGCGCGCCAGCCACGCCCCGCCTCCGTATGTCCTGCTTCTCGAACCGACCACCATTCGTCCTGACCCCTTCCGACCCCTTGAATGCGAGCTTCCGACGACCCGGCGGGAAATTAGCCGTCCGCCGCCTGCGTCAAAACACCCGTCACCCCCGCCGCGATTGACGCGCGCAAAGGCGGCGGACCACTCTGAAAGCCACGAGGAACGTCCCGCGACACCGGAATCCGGAGGCCGACATGAAACGCTGGGGTCTGTTGCTGCTGAGAGTGAGCACGGGGTGGCTGCTGGTGATGTGGGGTTTGGACAAGTTCCTGAACGTGGAGCACGGCCAGCGGGTCGCCGAAAGCTTCTACCTCGGGATCGGTTCGCAGGCGGTCGTCCAGAACGTGTTCGGCGGCCTGGAGATACTCCTCGGCCTGCTCGTGGTGGCGGGCCTGTGGAGGAAGCGGGCCTACCCGGTGACGTTCGTCGTCCTCCTCATCACGGCGCTCGCCGTGTGGAAGTCGATCCTCGATCCGTGGGGCTGGGTCCTCGACGGATCGCAGGTCCTCTTCTATCCCTCGATCATCATCTTCGCCGGCGCCATGGTCCTCTGGGGCACGATGGATGAGGACGAGATGACGGTCGACGCCCTGCTGGGCTGAAACGGGCTGAAACGGGGCTGACGCCGCGCCGGCCGGAGCAGGGGATCAGCCGTGCTCCGGCTCCGGCTGGCGGACCCGTCCGAGCCGCCACATGCCGACCGCGACGAGCACCGCGACGATGGGCAGGCCGGCCGTCCCCGTGAGGACGATGAGGGAAGCCATCACGAAGGCGACTGCCGCGGCGATGAGTCCCGTGAGGAGCCAGCCGCCGAGTACGACCATGATGCCCGTTACGCGCTGGCCGCCGTCCGTCATGGTCCACGTCCGGTCCCCGAACGAAGCGCCCATCGCGGCCATGAACGTGATGTAGGTCGTCGACAGGGGCAGCCTGTTCGCGGTCCCGATGGAAATGAGCAGCGCGGCGACCGTGAGATTCACGCTGGCGCGAAGCAGGTCGTACGGAGGATCCTGGGGGTCCGGCGGGGGCGGCGCGGTCTGCTCTTCGATATGCGCCCGCATCCTGCGCGGCGTGAGGCGCCGCGCCGTGAGGAAGCCGGAGTAACCCCACGTCGCGATCGACGTGCCCAGCTTGCTGTCGCGGAAGCGCTGCGGCGTATGGCTTTGCGCGGCGAGCCGGATCTCCGTGTCCGTCACGCGCCGCGCCTTCCGGGACCTGATGAGCGCCACAGCCATGATGATGCCCGCCAGCAGCAGCGCCCAGGGCGGCGTCGGCACCCGGCCCGAGAGGTCGACGCCGTCGACGAGCACCGCTTGGAAGGCCGCCACCGAGGGTCCGATGAAGTTGACGAGATCGTTCCCGGCGAACGCCATGGACAGTGCCCCCGTGCCCGTGAGGACGATGCCGGCGACCACCGTCTTGGGTCGATGCCGGAGCGCGAGCGCAAACACGCTCGACAGCGCGAACACGCCCACGAGGATCAGGACGATCTGACCGCGGAGCATCGCCATCGTCCCTTCACCGAGGATCGCGGCGCCCTGGAGACCCTTGAACAGCACGAAGTAGGACATCGCCGAGAACGAGACACCCGTCCAGAGCCAGCCCCAGCGCGGGAAGCTCTTCTTCAGATCGAATCCGTACAGGACCCGGACCAGCCACATGATCGCGGCGGCGCTCACGAAGGCGGTGATGACGGAGAGAAAGATCGCGGTGTAAATGCCGAGCACGGGTCCGGTGTTGATCACCGCCAGTGCCTCGCGGAACCCGCCCGCCGTGGTCCAGAAGGCGACCGCGATCGAGGCGCCGACCAGCTCCGACACGATGGACACCGTCGTGCTGGTCGGCAGCCCGAAGGTGTTGAAGAGATCCAGGAGGAGGACATCCGCCGCCATGACCCCGAGGTAGAGGGCGAGGATCGAGGTCAGGATGATCGTCCCGTCTACGTTGGTGAAGAAGCTGGGGTCGAATACGCCGCGCCGCGCCACTTCCATGAGTCCGCTCGACGTGAAGGCGCCGAGAAGGATCCCGATCGTGGCGATCATCATGATGAGGCGCCGTCGAGCCACCCGGGACCCGAACGCCGAGTTCAGGAAGTTCACGGCATCGTTCGCGACCCCGACCCAGAGGTCGAAGGTGGCGAGCCCGAGAATCAGAAGCAGAGCAATGGTTTCGAACAATGAATCAACGCCTGGCTGGGGCTGCCTACGTCCGGAATACGGTCACGCCGAGGTGCCGCACAAAGCGCTTTTCAGCGCCAACCCTAGGCCGATTTCCGCGCGGGGCAAGCGTCGTGACGCGACTGTTACGTCAGCGCCCCCCAACCTCGTCTTCACCAAGGCGATCCGACGCGTGAGGCGGCTCGCCGCCGGATCGTTTCAGGAGCTGTCGCGCCGCCTGGATGTCCGCCTCGTCCGAGCGCTCCGCAAAGAACTCGGCGGTTCTCATGGCCGTGATCTTCTCCGCAACAGCCGTGGCCACGAACTGATTGATGCTGGTGCCGTCTTCTCGACTGATCTCGCGGACCGCCATCTTGAGAGATGAGGGCAGACGCAGGGGGTAGGTGCTGGTTTGTTTCTGTTTCTGCGTCATTCTCGCATCCTTTGAAGCACTTGTTGGGGCGACAACAACTCCATCCCGAATCTCTGGGCGGCGTCACCGAAGTCCCGCCGGTTGAAGGTGACCAGTGCGTTGGCGTTTCCGTTTATCGCGGCTTCCAGCACCATCTCATCCGCCGGATCACGAAGCTGCGGACGCCAGAGAAACCGGGACCGCACGGGCTCCGCCACCGCACACAACGCGGAAACGATGGAGCCGACCTCGGACTCCTCGAGGCCTGAGGCAACTCGCTGCGCCGGAGCTTTGCATATACTCTCGTATTCGAGTACGAGTGCGACCGAGAGCAGCAGAGTGAACTCCCGGCCCAGCGCTCGGTCGAGCAACTCTGCCGAGGCCCCCGCGGGGCTTCGTAAACCGGCAACGATGATGTTCGTGTCCAGAACAAGACGCATCATCCACGATATCACATCTTCTGCGATGTCGCCACGGCCGCCCGGATCAAATCAAAGGAGGAGCACATGCGTGTCCCCCCATTCCTGATGGAGCGGTGGCAGTCGACGTTCGAGCACCGCGTGGACTACAACATATCCGAGAGCGGCGTGCATCCGCTCACCCTCTCCGAACTCCTGGACCTCATCGACCTGGACCCGGCGGACGTTCACCTGGAGTACGGCCAGAGCGACGGTTCCGATCCGCTCAAGGCCGCGATCGCGGACCTGTACGAGGGGGCGGCGCCCGACAACGTCATCGCCACGACCGGCGGGGCCGAGGCGAACTACGTGGTCCTCTGGAGCCTCGTCTCGGCGGGCGACCGCGTGGTCGCGCTGGAGCCGACCTACGGCCAGACGCCGGGACTCGCGCGTGGCCTCGGCGCGGACGTCGTATCGTGGCAGTTGAGGGAGGATCTCGGCTGGCAGCCGGAGCCGGGAAGCGCCGCCGACGTCATCACGCCCGGAACGCGTCTCGTCATCGTCACGAACCCCAACAACCCGACGGGATCCGTCCTCACCGAGGCCGCAATGGACGAGATCGTCGCGGCGGCGGAGGCGGTCGGGGCCTGGATCCTGGCGGACGAGGTCTACATCGGGGCGGAGGTCGAGGGTCCGGAGACGCCGAGCTTCTGGGGCCGCTACGACCGGGTGATCGTGACGGATTCGCTCTCGAAGGCGTACGCGCTTCCGGGGCTCCGGCTCGGCTGGATCACGGCGCCGGCGCACATGCACGAGGAGTTCTGGAGCCGCAAGGACTACACGACGATCACGCCGGCCACCCTCTCGGACATCGCGGCGCGCCGCGTCCTGAGCGCCGACGTGCGCCCCCGCGTGCTCGCACGGACCCGCGGGATCATCCGCGCCAACCTCTCCCGCGTCACCCGCTGGCTCGATGACCGCGCGGACCTGTTCTCGTACCGGGCCCCGGACGCCGGCGCGATCTGCTACGTGCGCTACGGTCTCGACATCAACTCCACCGAACTGGCGGAGCGGCTGCGGGCCGAGAAGGGAGTGCTCCTCGTGCCGGGGGACCATTTCGGCATGGACCGCTACCTGCGGATCGGCTTCGGGAACCCGGCCGCGGAACTCGACGAGGCCCTCGACCGGGTGGCGGCCCTGCTCGAGGAGACGTACGCGGCGGTGGCGTAGCGGCTCATGAGTACGGTTGAAGTCGAGGTCAAGCTCACCGGGCGTCCCGCGGAGTTGTCTGCGGCCTTCAACGACCTGGGCGGGAGTCGACCGGCACGCCAGCAACTCACGACGACCTACTACGACACGCCGGAGGGTCATCTCCGCCGCCGCGGGTACGCCCTCAGAATCCGGAGCCGGCGCGGCGTCCGGGAACTGACCCTCAAGAAGGACGAGGGGGATGGACTGACCCGTGGCGAGTGGACGTCGCCCTTGCCGCCCGCGACCGGGGGCGAAGGGACGCCGGGGCTCGATCGACTCCCCGCGGAGGCGCCCATCGACGACCTCGGGGTCACGTCGACCGACGCGCTGGACCCCACCTTCCTCACGGACATCGAGCGCACGAAGAAGGAGATCAGGACGGGCGACGCGCTGGTCGAGGTGTCGCTGGATGCGGGCCGGATCTCGGCCGGCGAGCGTGAGACAGCGGTGGCCGAACTGGAACTGGAACTGCTGAGCGGGCCGGTGGGGGACATGCTGGCGGCTGCACGCGCGCTCCTCGAAAAGCGTCGCCTCGCGGTCGGAACGCGCTCCAAGGCGGCGGGGGGCGCGGACCTGCTTCTCGGCACGTCGCCGCCCGCCGTCCGGGCGACCAGAGTGAAACTCGATCCGGCCGATTCGATCGACGGGGCGCTCGCGAAGGTGGTCCGGGCGGCGTGCGTCCACGCAATGGGGAATCTCGCCGCGGTTCTGGAGGCCGGCGATCCCGAAGGCATCCACCAGCTGCGGGTCTCCCTGCGGCGGCTGCGCTCGGCGCTCCTCTTCCTCGAGCACCATCTCGGACCCCGGGCCGCCGTCCTGAACCGCGAGGCCCGTCGGGCGCTCAAGCGGCTGGGTCCGGCCCGCGACTTCGATGTCTTTCTGCTCGAGACGCTGCCCCCCGTGATCGACGCGAACCCGGGAATCTCCTCGCTGCTGCGGCTTCGTGACGCCGCCCGGGAGCGGAGGGAGGCGGCCCAAGCGTCGGCTCGAAGGCTGCTCCGGGGCCGGCGGTTCAACCGCTTCGTCCTGGATCTGCTGGACGTGGCGCACGGCGGCGGGCTCGTCGTCGGGGACAGCGGCGAATCCCTCATGGAGACGGCGAAGGGCAGACTCGCCGCGAGATACGGCACCCTGATGAAGGCGGGAAGCGGCTTCGATCACCTCGGCGAGCCGGAGCGCCACCGGGTCAGGATCGCGCTCAAGAAGCTCCGCTATGCGTGCGACTACTCCCGGAGCCTCTTCGCGGGCCCGGCGGTGGGCACCTGCCTGCGGCATCTCTCGTCGCTGCAGGACGATCTCGGACGCCTGAACGATGCGGCGGTCGCGCGGCAGATCTCGCGGGAGTTGACCGCGGCCGATCCGCACGCCGCCGAGGGTGCGTCGAGGGTCCGCGACTGGTGCGACGAGCGGGTCCGCGCGGCGGAGCCCGGCCTCATCGAATCCTGGCGGACCTTCGTCGCGACGGAACCGTTCTGGTAGCCGTCCCCGTATCCGTCCCCGTATCCGTCAGAGCATGATGCGCGGACCCAGCGAACGGCGATGGTTCCGGACGCCGCGCGCAAAGAGGAGCAGCGTGAGCAGGAGTGCGGCTCCGCCGATGACGAGTCGCACCGGGTTGTCCGAAACGCGGTTTCCGGGGCTGTCGAGCAGGGCGTCGAAGAGCGTGGGCGGATCGTACAGGACCCCGCCCTTGCCCACGCGGGAAACCGTCTGCGTGAGCGAGATGTCCAGGCGCGGATCGCTCTCCAGAATGAGAAAGTCCCCCAGCTTGCCCGGCTCCAGCGTACCCCGCGAATCTTCGAGTCCCAGGTAGCGGGCCGCCTCACGCGTGGCGGCGTAGAGGGCGTCTTCCGCCGTCAACCCGGCCGCGACGAGCGCGTCCATCTCTTCGTGCAGCGCCAGCCCCGGCGCGAGCGCGCCGTTCGTGGCCGTGGAGACGGATCCCCCGGCGGCGTGGAACTCCCGCACGAACTCGCGGAGCACCTCCAGCGCCGCGCTCAACTGATCGGCCTCGGCGGGCGTGCGGTCGGGAAGGAGCCGGTCCTGAATGCGCTCCGTGACCATCGCGTACTCGAGGAGACGGTTCATCCCGTGCGGGAGCCGGTAGGGCGCCGCCCAGCGCTCCTGCTCCAGCAGGCGTGGCGCGAACGCGGCGCCCCGGGCCCCCATTGCGCGGGCGGAGTCCAACAGCGCCCCGCGGTCGGCCAGCGTCGACCGCGATCGCGCGTAGACGAGGAGATCTCGCTCCCCGCGTCCCGGTGGCCCGGTGTCGAGCGGGATCGTCGCCGCGACGGCCTGGCCGAAGAGACCGAGCGGGTACGACGGCTCCTCAACGGGAGTCGCCGACCGCGGCGCGGGAATGCGCCGGTCATCGCTTCCCGTGGGCGGCAGCGGCTCCCCCTCGGGTCCCTCCGGGATCTCCGGCACAGCCGCCGTCGTGACGCCGAGCAGGAAGGCCAGGTAGGCGGCCTGCTCGTTGCTCGGCACTTCGACGGCCTCCTTCACATCGATCAGCCCCGGCACCACCCAGAAACCATCGGCGTCGAGCACCTCCACGCCCGCCGGCTCGGCGCAGTCGGCCTGCGCGCCCACGCACGTCAGCAGGCCGTCGACCACGACGAGCCGCCCGGTCGGCCACACGGCCCCGGTGCCATCGATGATGTTCGCGTTATCGACTACGATCGACCCCGGCCCGCCGCACGCCGCGAGCCCGACCAGAAGTGCCGCCCACGCTCCCGGACGTCGGTTGATTCCCGTCATGAGGTTCCCGTTCCGTTCAGGATCTCCATCGCCTTCCGGTGAAGCGCCGGCGCGGCCGCCACCGTCGACGCGCCGCCGATGGGATCGTCCCCTTCCCACGTCGTGATCACGCCGCCCGCGCCCCTGATCACCGGGACCAGCGCCGCAATGTCCCACGGGTGCATGATCGGATCGAGCATGATGTCGGCTCGCCCCGTCGCGACCATGAGATATCCGTAACAGTCGCCCCAGCCGCGGTACAGCGCCGTTCTCGACCACAGCGCCTCGAACCCGGCGAGGTCCCGGTGCCGGCCGACCGCGCCCGGATCCGTCGTCAGGAGCGTCGCCTCCGACAGCGAGCGGTCTTCGCGCACCCGCACCGCCTCCCCGTTGAAGGTCGTCCCCGACGCCGTGCCGATGGCCAGCTCGCCCGTGATCGGCTGGTGGATGACCCCCAGAATCGGCTCCCCGGCGCGCAGCAGCCCGATGAGCGTCCCGAACAGAGGGACTCCCGCGACGAAGGAGATCGTCCCGTCGATCGGATCCAGCACCCACACGTATTCCGCGTCGTCGTTCTGCGGGCCGAACTCCTCGCCGACGATGCCATGGTCGGGGAAGCGCTCCAGGATCCGGTCGCGCAGGAGCGTCTCGGCGTAGCGATCCGCCACGGTGACGGGCGACGCGTCCGCCTTGGATTCCACGGCCAGGTCGGGATGGCGGAACATGCCCGCGATCGCCCGGCCCGAGGCCTCGGCCAGCTCCGCGGCGAATTCTCTCAGCGAATCGGGGTCCACCTCTCCTCCGGTTTCGGGGTTCGGGTTTGAGCGCACTCCGGCCCACAGGATAGGTTGCCGGACATGCTCAGGCTTCATCCGTACGAATACCACATGCCGCGCGCGCTCGACGAGGCGCTGTCGTTGCTCGCCACTCACGGCGACGACGCGATGCCCATCGCCGGCGGGACCGACCTCGTTCCCAACATGAAGCACGGGCTGTTCACGCCCGGCCACCTCGTCGCCCTCAGCCGGGTGCGGGAGATGCGCGGGATCGCTTCCACCGGGGACGAGATCCGCATCGGGGCCGCCGAGACGCTGACTTCGGTCGCGACCCACCCGGAAGTCCTCGCGCAGGTCCCCGGTCTGGCCCGGGCCGCCGAACTCGTGTCGGGGCCGCAGTTGCGG
>LXNJ01001220.1_pt1 | contig 15692 bp, 12 predicted proteins | sample 809081 | NCBI WGS metagenome assembly LXNJ01 (sample SAMN04870510, study PRJNA318959) | sponge metagenome | biome: sponge; feature: marine sponge reef; material: water | host: Petrosia ficiformis | place: Greece: Milos, Mediterranean Sea | collected 2013-05-29 | depth 5-7 m
TTCTCAGATCGTATCCCTTGCGGGCGCTGACGATCACGTCACCCGAACGGGAGGATCCGATGATCTGCAGGAGTTGGTAGGGCGCATCCGGATAGTCTGTGTCGAACGTGGCGGAAAGCGCCTGCTCTACGGACAATTCCGATGGCATGTCGCCGTAGCCGAATGGATCTTCACCCTCGATTACCCGGTAGGAAATGCCGTTCTGTTTCTCCCGGATCTCGGCCGTTCCCCGGCGTCCACAGACGATAACCCCGTCGTCGGAGTCTCTGACCGCCACGAGGTCGATCGCTTCCTGCGTGAGCAGGGCTTGAACCAAGTCCGTACCCGCCATGGATCGAATCTCGTCGTAGGAAGGCCTTTCCTCCCACGAATCGCCTTTCTTGAGATAGATATGGGCCATCCCGTTGCCGGAAACCATCGAGGCCGCGTTACACCCGTTACGCAGGATCTTCGGATAGTAGAGCGTGCTGAACCCCAGTTCGTCCAGAAACGACCAGAGTTCGAAGTGCGTATGGGTGGTGGTCAAACCGTGGTCGCTGGAAACCACGATCAACGTGTCATCCAGTCTGTCCTGGCGGTCGAGCCGTTCCGCCAACCTTCCGAGGCCTTCGTCGAAGGCGCGGTACGCTTCCAGTGTCTCATCCGAAAAAGGATCGGTGTAATGCGAATACTCGTCCACCGCGGGGAATACGACCGACAGGAAATCGGCCTCCCGGTCCAAAGCCCGGTCCACGTACCGCCAGGCCGCGTCGTCCACTGCCTGCCAGCAACCGGAGTAATGGGCGTAAAGCCAGTACCAGCTCTTGACCAGCAGCGTCTTGTTCTCGAAAACACCCAGTCCCCGGTTCAGAAAACTGAATACCCCGGCCGGATGTTCGAAGTATTCGAAGATGGTGCGGACATCTTCCCTGAGGTCACTGTCCATAAACAACCCACCCGGTCCCACGTAACTGCGCGACTGGTTGAAATGGGTGAATCCATGGGGCTGGGTCCGGTCGAACCAGCGTATCCCGGGCAGATTGGACGAACCCGGCGTACAACCCGTCAGGAATGGGACGTGGGCCGGACCGGTCGTCGACGGGAAGGAGGTGACCGCCTTCCGATAGTCCCCCCTGTCGAGCACGAATCGCCGAAGGGACGGAAGCTCACCTGACTGGATGAACTCCTCCATCACATCCGCGCGGGCGCCGTCGACCAGTAAGAAGACACACCGCTTGTACGGCGTTTTCGCCATGCTTTCTCCTAAAAACTTAGGACATGGGTCTAATATGCGTCCATATCTACCATACAGGCTGGTGAATATACATTCTTTCTCATTCAGTTTCAAGGGTTTTCGCACGGAGGGTGCTGAGGAGATCCGCATAGGAGGACTTGCTGATCTTCTTGTAAAAGGCGTCCCGATTGGCCAGCGCCACGCTCGCTCCGTCAATCACCATGTCATAGATGAGCCAGTTCCCCTCCTTAAGCTCCATCTTGTAATCGACGAGCGTCTTGGTACCCTTGTACCACACCGTGGTCCTCACCAGCGACCGGCTGCCCCGCGTTTCTTCTCCGTCATAGGTGGTTTCATCCGATCGCTTGCGCAGCTTATCGAGGGCCCTGTTCTCCGTCCATTGACGCAGGACCGAAACGAATTCGTCCCGCTCCGCTTCCGTCCGCTCCCGCCAGTACCTGCCGAGCGAGATCCGGCTGTGCCGTTCGAAGTCGAATCCCGATACGACGGCCTGGCGCACCAGGCTGTCACGGACGGCTTCGTTCGTCGACCCGTCCAGGGCGCGCAACGCGGCATCCCTTTGCTTCAGCGTCTCGGTGGGCGATGGTACCTGGGCGTAACTCCCCAGGGCCAGCAAAGAAACCGCCGCCCAGGCGGCCATGCCGGCCATCCGGCGAATCTCGCGGCGTAGCGAATGCATATTCTTCCTCCATCTGTCAGGCCGGGTCAGGACCCGGTCCCACGACGATGAACCACGAAGTCGTCGTAATCCCCCTGCGAATCCGTTCCCGTTGCGTTTCCATCCGTCAGAATACCAATCCCGACAGCTTTCCGGGGCGGTTTTTTTCCGAAGATCCGGACATAGTCCGCGTGCACGTCCACCGACTCCTCGACCCACTGGCCGAGTTTCTCTTCTCCGCTTTCGAGCACGATCACGTGGGGCCGGCCGATCCCGTCGCGGCGATGGTGGGTGCCGACGGGCAGGGTGGTGCTCCACACGTACTTGAGGGTCTTGGGCACACCGACGAAATTCTGATCCAGGACCACGTATACGGCGACGGAACTGTCGTTCCTGGAACCGATACGTTCATCCCCGCCTGCGGGAAGGACCCTCGCCCTCCAGCGCCAGGAAAGTACGGGGAATTCGTTCGCATCCCATTCGCCCAGTTGCTTGCGAATGATGATGGAGGAACCGTCGTCGGCCGCGTGGAGATACCGGTTGCCGTTTTCTTCCCGGATCGAATACGAGTTGCGGGCCAGGCCGTCGTCTCCTCGCCAGGCTTTCCAGGACAGGGGAAAACCGCCCAGGTCCGAACTGTCGAAATCTTCGATGATGATGGACGTCTGAACGTCATCGCGGCGCTGGGGCCGGTCCGCATAGTCCGCACGGTCTGCACGGTCCGCACGGTCCGCATAGTCTGCCCACGCGGTAGCGGGGACGAACAATTCTGCCCGCGGCCACGTGGAAACGGGTGCCGGTCGCACGTCCTTCGAATCGGACCGGAGGACGGAAGACGGATCGAGGATCGCGGCGCAGCACGCGAAAACGCCTCCGGCCAGCAGCCAGAACGTCCTGCCCGCCCCGGCGCGTGGTTTCTTCATGTCTCTGCTCCGGTCTGTGCGCTAGCGCCGCGCAATTGAGACCCCGTTTCCCGTTACGTGGTCGAGTTCGGCCAGTGAGACCCGGTATTCAAACAGGGACTGCCGGTGCGCATGCTGCATTTTTGCGTGCGCGGTGAAGGCGTCCAGCAGTTCCGAACTGTCGCCGGTCACATCGAAACCCAGTGTCGCAGCCGTCAGCCAGGCCCTGGCAGAGCGGAGCGCCCGGTCGCTGTTGGTTACGTTGGTACGGGCCTCGATCACGTCCCTGTAAGTCCGCTCCACCTGCAGTTCGACTGCGTTCAACACCTGCGATTCCCTGCTCGACAGGGACTCCAGCTCCGCTTTCCGCGCAAGGTACTTGGCGCGGGTCAGGCCGAAATTGAAATTCTGCCTCAACGTGATCACCGCGCCGCCGCGAATGAAATTGAATTCGTCCCTGAGGAATGGATTGTCGAGTTCCGGCCTGTGGGGCGCGATACCCCACTGGAGAGACCCGGCCAGGGCGATCTGGGGGTAGAAGTCGCTCTTGGCCACCTTCAGCAGTGCGCGGCGGGCCAGCACCCCTGCCCTGAGCTGCCGGATGTCGTGCCGCCGGTTCTTCGCCTGTTCGATGTAAACGTCCAGTCCATCGAGGTTGGTCGGATCGGTGCCGCCGGCCAGGTCGACGATATCGAAGTCGCTGAAGCGATCGATTCGAAGCACGGCCATCAGCGCCGCCTTCCCCACTTCGATCGATTTCTCGACACGCGCCCGGCTTTGTTGCACTTCGAATTCGAAGACATCGATTTTCAGCAGATCGTTCTGTCCTACGTCTTCTGAATCCTCCTCGATCATCTCGTTAACACGGTCCCGGGCCTCCTGTATTTTCTCTTCGCTTTCCAGAATGATCTCTCTGAGTTCCCTGGCCAGCACAAGTCCATAGAACAGCTTTTTGACCTGTAGCACCACGTCGTTCTTCTTCGATTCCACGGCCGCCTCGCCCGCTTCGAGGCCGAAACCGGCCGCCTTCTTCGCGTTGGACAGCTTTCCGAAAGTATACAGCGGCTGGACCAGCTCGATGTGCGTCCTGGAGAAAACGCCCAGGTCGGAGAGATCGCTCCGGATGGTCTCGATCTGTTTCGTATCGCCTTCTATTCCGGGCGCCGGCCCGAATATGTTGGTCCATTGCAGTTGAGGCGTTATGCCGGCGAATTTCGCTTCGCTCAGCCTGGCTTCCAGCCCCTTTACGGCAAGGACCGCCTGTTCGATATCCGGACTGACCGTCAACGCGCGGTCCACGCATTGTTCCAGCGTCATCCGGACAGGCTGGCCCGGTCCCTGCGCAATGACAGATCCCGTAATCAGCGATGTCGCCAGCAGGTAGGTCAGATAACGGAACACGATGCCTCCGCATGGCATAGCCGTCGATTCACTTCCATACATAAAGTATATTAAACGCAGCCGTTCTCCAGTTGATCCAATAAATAAAACGCGGCCGCTCACTAGTTGATCCGCCAGCTTCTTGATCCCTGTACCACCGTCGGCCTGATCATGGTGGCCGGAGATCTCGCCCGGCGGGCTTAAACGGACCGGTTCGCCTCGTCAGCCGGCGCATGTTTCGACAACAGCCAGATCGCCCGCGTCCAGTGGAAGGCCGCCGTAATCACCGTCCAGATGGCCACGAATGTGAAGGCTTCTTCCGCCATGCCGGCCAAAGCGCCTCCCAGCAGCAGGAGGACGTTCGTGTTGCGCCGGGCGCCGATGCGACGGAAGAAGCGATCCACGGGTTCGTAGTCGAACAGTTCGATACCCTGCCTGGACTTGAACATTCCCGTCGCGGTCTTGTCAAGCAGATAAAAGAGGGTGATCACGGTACTCAGCACAAAGGGACCGGCCCCGTCTCCTCCGCCGCTGAGCATCCACGCCAGGGCCCAGTACCAGGTCAGTTCCCAGACGACGTCCAGGATGTGTTCGTAGCGATCCCCGAACCGGGTGCAGCGCACCGTCACGCGGGCCAGCTTGCCGTCGACTCCATCCAGAACGCCGACGACGAAGGCGATGATCAGTCCGGCGAAGAGGTAACCCGCGGCCACTTGTCCCGCGGCCAGCAGACCGGTGGTCAGAAAGGCGAGCACGACGGTGAGGGTGGTTACCTGGTTGGGCGTGACGGTACCGGCCGAAATCCATTTCGTAAGCAGGTTCTCCAGGGGCGGGTGGATGAACTCCGCCGGGAAATCCAGTGTACCCTTCTGCGCGGCGTCGATCAACCGTTCTTCCGCCCGCCGGACTCTCCGGTCCGAATCCAGGACCAGCCACCAGGGGGGCAGGCGGCGGCGGAGATCCACGATATAGGGGTCCATATCCCGGAGGTCGTAGACCGAACAGACCGATTCCGGGATGGTGTCCAGCACCGACCACAGCGTATCGGAGCCGGTCCAGGATGCCGTGAGTTCCGTGAGCAAATCCGCGTCAACCGCCAGGAGCCTGCAGGATTCCCGCACCGCCGGGTCCACGGCCCGGCTGTTAGAACCGCCTTCGATCATGGCCCGTAATACGCGGGGATCATACAGGTGGTGGGCGTCCAGGACCAGGGCTGTTTCGTCCTTTTCGGGCAGCCAGCGGGCGGGACTTTCGTCTGACCGCACGCAGTCGACGGCCTGCAGCTTCCGGAACCAGCGCGCGTCGAAGCCATCGACCCCGACGGGCGATCCCTGCCCGGGTGGCGGTCCGATCACGGAGACGCGCCGGGCCCCCAGGGACGAAAAGACCCGAAGGTGCCGTTCGAGCAGGGAGATGCCATAAACCTCCCGCGCGACTCCGGCTGCGGCTGCGTCCGTATCGGCGAACAGGATCACGCTGAATTTCAAAACGATTCAAACTCCCTTTCGACAGGCACCCGGGGTACGCGCTCCCCTTCGGTTTTCCGGCTTGCGTCCGGCTTCTTTTTAAACAAAGGCAGGGAGCCGCGCAAGCGCCGGAGTACGATCCGGTCATCCTCTTCCAGTCCCAGCAGGCACAGAACGCCCAGGTATACGGCCAGGAAGATCAAGGGCAGCAGGGCCATGCGCAGCCATGGGGCGTCGGGGGCGTATACACCCGCCAGAAACGCGCATCCGAAGGCGAGAACCGCGGCGGCGCATGGCTTCAGAATGCGCCAGGTCAGGGGATGGATCCGGAACAGATGATATACTTCGACCAGGCGGATCAGCGTGAGCAGCGTGAACGACGCCAGCGTACCCAGGGCGGCGCCCAGGATGCCAAGAATCGGAATCAGCCACAGGTTCAGGGCGAAATTCACGGCGACGACCACGATTGTGTTGACGAGATTGAGCCAGGGCCGGCCCGACATGATGAGCACGGTGTCGCCCGAACCCATGGCGGCGTATGCGACCTGGCTCATGGCCAGGACGACCATCGCCAGGTACCCCGCGCCGAATTCCGGGCCGAACAGACCGAGCAGTTCGTCGCCGATCAACGACACGACGCAGAGGAAACCCACGCCGATGGTCAGCACCCACCGGGTGACCAGCCTCAGGTTGAGTTCCAGCCGTCGCAGGTCGTTCCGGTGATTCAGTTCCGCGACGATGGGACTGAAAATCGGGTCGAACCACTGGCGGACCTTCTTGGTCAACAAGGCGATTTCGACCGCGATCACGTAAATGCCCACCTGCGCCGCCGGCAGAAAGTACCCGACCATGAGCACGTCGAGCCGGATCATGACCATGTAGACCAGTTCATAGCCCATTACCGGCAGCGAGAAGCGGGTCAGCGGGGTGAACACCCGCAGTTCGCGCAGGTGGACGAGACAGGCGCGCCAGGAATAGAATCTGGTGAACACGTATACGGCGAACAGCAGGCCGGCGGCCAGCGCGGCCAGGTGGGCCGCGGCGATGCCATAGGTGCGCCAGCCCCAGTAGAACAGGGCACAGGCCGCGCCGAACAGCACCAGCGGCTCGACAACGCCCCGGACCATGGCGTCGTACTTCATGACCTTGTGGGCCCGGGTGACGCCCAGGATGATATGGGTCAGGGCGATCAGCGGCAGGGCGGCCGCCAGCAGACGCAGCATGCCGGTGAGCCGGGGCTTATCGAGCAGTCCCTCGGCCAGTGCGGGCGCGCTGACAAAGAGCGCCGCGCCTGCGAAGGCGCTCAGCAGCAGCCCCACGCCCAAAGCCTGCGCAATGGTTCGGTGGATGGCGTCCGTGTGCCCGTCCTCGCGCAATCGCGGGATGAAATTGACCAGTCCCTTGTCCAGCGAGAACTGACCGATTTTTCCCACGAGGTCCACGATGACCCACCCGAGCATGTACAGGCCGAAGACCTCGGCGCCGAACAGCCGCGTAAGGACGATGAACGTCACGGACTTCGAAAGCCGCGCCACCGTTCCGATGAAATTGACGGCCGCGCCCCGGACGATCGTCAGTGCGTCGGACGCGGATTGGGCCGGGACCGGTTTATCTCGGGTACGCGTCATGATGGGGAATCCGCCGGCCGGGGGGACCTCCTGCTCGCTTCGATCAGCAAGGTCCACCCCCGGTGGTTTTTCGAAAACAGGTTAAACGCCGCGGACACCATCCTGCCAATCGTGACCAGCCCAAAACGGGTCAGCGCCGCCGGTATCGCGTGCATGCGCTCCGCGGCATAGCTCAGCCGGATCAGCGCCAGGTCCGGCCCGGAACGCAGCAGGTACCGGTATCTTTCCAGTTTGAATCCACACGCTTCGAGCAAGGACCCGATCGCAACGTGCGTATAGAACTGCCGGACGCTGTGACGTTCCCTGTGCTTGTCGCGCCACGCCTCGCCGACCCCCTCGAGACTCAGGCTGTCCAGCGTCAACAGGATGCGTCCTCCGGGGCGCAATACGCGCCACATTTCACGCAGCGTCTGCCGATCGTCGGGCAGATGCTCGAAGACACACAGGCTGATGACCGTGTCGAACTGGCCCGGGCGGAGGGGGAACGCGCCGGCATCGGCGCAGAAGAAGCCCGTGCCGGGCGTCTTGTGACGGGCCGCGGCGCGGCGCAACTGGTCCCGGTTCAGATCGAAACCGAATACCCGGGCGCCCCGCAGGGCGATCCGGTAATCGTAGGTCCCTTCTCCGCAGCCGATATCGAGGATACGCTCGCCCCGTCCCGGCCTCAACCGGCGTAAAGCCGGGACCGTTTCCTGGACCCTGCGGAAGTTGAAATCCTTCCTGACCCGGAGGGAGAGGAAACCCCGGAGCCGGTACATCAGTCCGCTCATGTGCGCATATCCGTATCCGCCCGGTCCCGCGCCAGCAACCGGCCCGTCGAAATGAATATGGCCAGGCCCATGGCCAGGCCTCCTGCCGTAACGGTCCAGAACATCCAGTTCAGGAGTCCCAGCGCGGCGAAGCAAAGCAACAGCATGGTGAAGAAATCCCGCTTGCTCATCATGCGAAACAGGTTGAGCAACCGGGCGGCCAGGCCGCGCCGCCGTCCGACGGCGTGCCTCTCGAAGGCCCGGTTGAACCGCACGAGACTGCCGCTTCCGCCGGTCTTCAGCAGATAGTAGTACATCACGAGTATCGACGCGGCCACTACGGCGACGGATCCCATGCCGAGGGAACGGATCACGGTATCATCAGTGTCGCCCGCGTAAGCCCAGACCACGGCGGAAAAGAACGCCAGGTAGGTCAGGTTGTCCGTGATCGTGTCGAGCCACGACCCGTATTTCGATTCGCGGAAGGTCAGGACAGCCACCTCCCCGTCGCATCCGTCCAGGATGGATGAAACCTGGAAGAGCAAGGCACCCAGCAGGACCGGCCAATAGGCGCCGTCCAGCACGAACCACGCTCCGAGCAGGCCCGATAGAAAAGTGACCAGGGTGACCGCGTTGGGGGTGACCGGCGTCCGAACCAGCCACCGGCTGATGCGGGTCGAGACCGGCCGGTTGACATACCGGGAAACCCAGCCGTCGGTGGGCTTTACGAGACGCCTTGCCAGGGTCTTTTCTCCGTGCGCCAGCATTTCGGGGGTATCCACGTCCTGCCAGAATCCCTCGCCGATGTCAAAGGCCCGCATCTTCCCTTCTCCGGCGAGCGCCCGGATGCCGTCGCTCAACGCGCACCCCTCGGGGCCGTCCACGGCATCGAGGGCGTCGAACAGGGCCGGCGTGCAAAGAAACATGCCGGTGTCGACCGCGTTGAACTCCCGCAGTCCCTTGTCGATACGGACCACCCGGTCTTCGCGCACCTCCACCTTGGTGGCGTCGTCCAGGTCATACACCCTTTCGATTTTCCGGTCCACGGCGAGCAGGCACTCTCCTTCAGCGACCGGTTCTTCAAGCAGTCGTTCCAGGGTCTGCTTCTCGAACAGGTGATCCGCCATGAGCAGCACAAAGGGCTCGGCCAGGCGAGACCGGGCGGCCAGGACGGAAACTCCGTTGGGCATATGCCACCGTTCGTTGTGCACCCATTCGATCCGGCAGCCGTCCAGGCCGGGATCATGCGACAGCATCTCGTGAAAGCGCTCCGCCTCGTACCCCGTAACGATCACAAAGCGCGTTATGCCGGCCCTGCCGGCCGTCAGTATGATACGCTTGATCAGCGGCACGCCGCAAAGCTTCATCAACGGTTTGGGAGCCGGGCCGGTTACCGTCTGAAGACGCGCGCCCGCGCCGCCGGCGATGATGAGCGCCGAAGTCGCTCTGTTCGTATGCTGATCCATTTGTCGAGATTCAGAGGGCCATGTAGACGATTGAAGGAGCTAGAAGATTGCGGAAAAGCCCAACGTCATCTCCGGGTAGGGACGGGAGGTGACGTCCAGTTCCTTCCGGTAGGCCGCCTGTACGACCAGGGCGACGTGACGCTCCCAGAAGTAACGCAGCCCCACACCGGCGTCGACCATGGTCATGTGGCGGTTTTGAGGTCTGATCTCCAGACCGGTGCCGCAGCCGAAGAAGGGTGTGAAGGAACCGCCCGGGACGGGAAGATTATAACGATAGAAGGCGCCGATCCGGGTAATCCGGTCCACCTGCTCTTCTTCCCGGGTTTCAAGCGCCTCCCCGCGCAGGGCCGTATTACCCACGCGTAAGGCCGTGTCGTCGAAACCGGCCAGTCTCCTGGTTCGAAGCAGGTTGCCGCCGTATGAAGCGCCGGGAGACTGCCGGGAGTCGTCGAACTCCTCCGTGTCGTTCGGCCGCCGGATGGAAAACACGCCGCCGAACTGGTGGGTGGGCGTGAGGAAATAACCCGCGCTCAGGGAGACCGTGCCCGGATCGAACAACGCGTTACCCGTCTGCCCCACACCCTGCACCTCGATTCGTCCCTGTCTGAGCCTGTTTCCCAACGACAGGGGTCGATCCGGCATGAGCACGGCTACTGAAGGTCCGAGCGCGGCGGAGTCTACGCTCCGGTGTCCCGCGGATGCGATGACCCCGCCTGATGGACGGACATTCGGATTGGTCATCATGGCGGCCATGGATCTGCGCGGCGCGGGCCGGCCATCGACCATAGGCCTGAAAAAGCCGTCACGGGCGGCCGATTCCGTCCCGCGCTCAACCAGCGAATTCGACACGGCGGATTCCTCGGCGTTTTGGCCGGAACCGGCCGGAACCGGATCGTTCCAGCCGGGTTCGATACGGGCAGTAGAACCGCTCGGGGGCACCGTGGCGGACCTATGGACCAGGCCGGCATGACCGACCGGGTCGAATGGAGCGACAAGGCCGACCGGGCCGATCGGGCCGACCGGGCTGACCAGGCTGACTGGGCTGACCAGGCCGACCGGCGCATTCAATCCGGAACGGAACAGGGGCATGACCGCGATCAGCGAGCAGAAACCGACGGCCAGCAGGGGGAAGAGGGCGCTTTGCTTCTGGTTCACCGCCGAACCGAGCAGGTCCCGGATACGCAGGGTAACCAGGGAGGCCGATCTCGCCAGTTCAAGGACCGCCTGCCAGTGTGTCCGCACCTTGCTCCCGGCAACCTTCAGCAGGGTGGAAGCGTAGCGCTCCGGATGTTTGGAAACACGGATGACGGCCGCGTCGCAGGCCCTTTCCGCTTCAATATCGATTCGTCGTGTTGCGTACCAGACGGCTGGATGGAAGAAGAAGAAGATCCTGGCGAACTGTGCCAGGAGGACCGTGAGGTGGTCCCGCCTGGCGTAGTGCGTCAGCTCATGGAGCAGGACCTGCCTGAGTTCCGCGCCGGAAAGCTCCAGGATGCACCATGAGGGGATCACGACCACGGGGCGCCCCACGGCGATCAGCGCGGGCCCTTCGAACTCGTCGGAGACCCGTAAGGCCACGTTACGCTTCAATCCCAATTCGGCCAGGCAACGGACGAACAATGTGCGTACCCGGGGAACGGTGACCGGAACGGCCCGCCTCTTCTTTAGGGTCAGCATGATGACCGCGGACACGATGCGGATCAGCCCGAGACCGACAAAGGCTATCCAGGCCAGACCCGCACCGGCGTAGATATAGTTTTCAAGGATAAAATAACCGCTCGAGGCGGGTCCTTCAGCGTGGACCACGGGCGCCCACGGGATCTCTAGAAGACCCGGCCAGGGCAGCACGACGGAGAACAGCAGCTTCGCCGGCACAAGCAACCAGAGCAAATGCCTTATCCTGGGCGGACAGCCCCGGTTCGACAAAAGCAACACCCAGACCAGACCGCCCAGAAGCAATGCTTCCAGGCTCGGAAGCCACAACAGGTCCACGACCTGCCGGCCCAACCCGTCGAAGAGCGTGATTGCGTACCCCGGGTCAATCATCCGATTCCTCCGAGGCTACCCGGTCCAGCAGGTTGCGCAGGCTTTCGGCTTCTTCCGCGGTCAACGCGTCCGATTCGATCAGGTGCAGCACCAGGGACTGGGACGATCCCGCGAACAGTTTGTCCACGACGGCCTGTATGACTTCCCGGCGCACGCCTTCCGGCTTTACAATGGCGGTGTATACGAAGGCCCGGCCTTCGCGGGTATACCGCACTACGCCCTTCTGGTTGAGTATGGACAGGACCGTCTGCACGGTCGTGTACGCCAGGGGACGCTGGTCTCGAAGCGAATCGACGATCTGGCGCACCGTCGCCCGTCTCAACCGCCAGACGATATTCATGATGTCGATTTCAAGGTCCGTCAGCGAAGAAAGCTTCTTTCTGGCCATTCGGTCCCTTCTCGGATTCACCGCGGGCGTATGCCGAAGCCGCGGGCGGCGCGACTGAGTTTTTAGTAGTTAAATATATGGCCCCATGTATCTTAATTAACGCGCGGAAGGTGAATTGTCAATTCAAAGTTGCTGCCCGGGATGCCCGGGAAACCGACCGGTTCCCGGCAATACCAGGACCTGGTACAGGCCATGATGGAAGATCCCGTTTACTTCATTTCCGATGCCCACCTGGGGCTCGAAGATTACGCGGCAGAAAAAGAACGACGAGCGCGTATATTGGCCTTCCTGCGAAACCTCAGGGGCAAGACCCGGCAGTTGTACATCGTGGGCGATCTGTTCGATTTCTGGTTCGAGTACCGCACCGTGGTACCTCGCCAGCACTACACGGTGCTCCATGCCCTGAGCTCGCTGGTCGAGAGCGGTGTTCGGGTAACCTACCTGGCCGGCAACCACGATTTCTGGCTGGGTACGTTCCTGGACGAGCAGGTCGGCGTGGAAACCGCCGGCGGACCGCTGACCGTCACCCACCACGGGCGGAAGATCTATATCGCCCACGGCCACGGGCTCATTTCCAGGGACCTTGGATACCGGCTGTTTTCGAAGGTCCTGCACAGCGCCTTCAGCATCCGCCTGTTTCAGCTGGTTCACCCGGACTGCGGTTTCAGGATCGGCCGCCTGCTATCGCGGTTGAGCAGACGCCACGGTAAACCCACGGCGTGGGACCCGCGGGAAGCCTACCGGGAACTGGCCTTCTCACTGCTCGACCAGGGCTACGACGTGGTGGTTTTCGGGCACAACCACTTCCCGACGCTGCATTATAAAGGGGACAAGACGTATATCAATCTCGGAGACTGGCTCCGGCACGATACTTATGGCGTTTTGCGCGAAGGAGAGATGACCCTGGAGAAATACGGAGCCACGGGGAGGTCGTGCGGGACTGAATAAACTGGAAAGCGAGGAGGTTCACCTCCCGGCCGGCTACATTGTATACAGAACACCCCCAGACCAAAGTCCCGGCGCTCGAATGCGCCGGGACTTTGGTCTGTCAGGCCGCTCGCCCCTTTCGGTGGCCGCAGCTCCTACTCGGGGCGAACGGGAAGGTGTTCCAAGATGCCTGATACAAATGCATGAGGCTTCCGCGAAGGCTGACCCTCGTGAGAGGATCCTGACCTCATTTTTGGATAATCCCAGGCGACACCTCAGAACTTTTACGGTACTTCCAGGACTCTTTCAGCACCCTGGCTACGGGCCCGGATTATCCCGAACCGTGTGAACGGCTGTGCAACCTATAGCTAAGGCTCGTCAATTATGATCGGAGCCAGTGGCAAGTCCTCAGCTCCAGGAATCGAAACCACGAGATAGGCCGTTCCATGACCGACAATCCAATCCTCGCCGGTCTGGATGGTTATTGTCCCTAAGGCGCCACTTATTGCAGCCGGCGTCTCGCCTTCGGGAATGGCGACCACGTCCGGGTTCTGGCTTCGGACTGTCGCCGTCAACGTATCGTCATTGTTCGAAGTCTTACCGTCAGGACCGACTTCCAGTACCTGGATCTGAAGCACGATGTTCGTGTTGGGATCTACAGCCCGTGCCACCGTTTCATCAACGCCATCGGTGGCTGGATCGTCCGCGACGGCAAGCGTCAAGGTCCTGGTACGGTCGCTGATACTGGATGGATATGCATTCATCACGTACCTGATGACACCGGTACCGCCAGCGACGGTAACCATGATCTTGGCCTTGGATTTGACACCCTGACCCTCAGCCGTGATCTCGGCCTTGCCTCTGCCTTCCGCCGTTATCGTGTTGCCGTCTACGCTGACAATATCGGGTGCGGAGCTCACCCAGTCGATAAGCTCTTCAGCGCCGTCGATTAGGTCTCCGTCTTCTTCCGCATTGTAGGCCACGGGCGTCATCAAGTCGATCGAACCTCCGACCGGCAGCACGTAAGAGGTCGCCTGACCTGAAGCAAACTCGATCCGCTTGATCACATCGAGCACTTTGACGGTCAAGTCGATACTCACACCTCTGCCCACAGCCGATACCGTTACCGTCGCCTTGCTGGTAGACGAAACGGCTTCGATGGCGCCCCCGTCGACCGTAATGGCGTCAGATTCGGTAGCCCAGTCGAACGTGACGGGCAGGGCCGTGCCGTTCTGACTGGCGGCCTTGGCGGCGATCGTGGTCATATCGCCAACCGCCATAATCAGATCCATGGTGTTTTCCGTATCTTCCCTGAGTTCGTAATCAGGCGCGTCAAACACGGCGGTCTTCTTGTCGTTGCCATCCTGGACCAGCTTGATGTGATGAATGGCGGACAACACGCCGCTATCAATCACCTCGCCCGCGTCGACACCCTGGCCTTGAGGTCCCTCCGGACCGGCGGGGCCGGCGGGGCCGGCGGGGCCTTCCGGACCGGCGGGGCCAGCGGTACCCGGATCACCCTGGGGGCCTTGAGGTCCTTCAGGGCCTTGAGGTCCTTCAGGACCCTGCGGACCGGCAGGACCCTGCGGTCCCGTAGAACCGGCAACACCCTGTGGTCCCTGCGGACCTGCCCCACCCTGCGAACCAGTAGGACCGGCAGGGCCTGTCTTGCCTTCGCATCCCATCACGGATAGCGCGAACGCAATCACAATTACTATGAGGTAATGCATTATGGTCTCCCGTTTATCGAATGTTACGCTTTGCTGTAAACTTGTTGCCGCATAAAAGGCACGGATCTATATGGCCTCCTTTCCCGTCCTGTGCATTGTGCGATATGGACAGTTGCCTGCTGACTGAGATTGTGTGAATACCTATAATGACCGATGCGAATACCTTTCCGCGCATAGCAATATACATTACAATGAATTAAATTTTACTATTACTTTGCTTAATTAATACTTAGTTTTTATGCAGTCAACACTTTTTTGTATTTTTAACCTTCAAACTGCCGAATCGGGCCGGGATCAGAGTGGCCGGAAGATTTTGAGGTATGGGATTGGGATAGCCCGATGGTACGGGGATATTACGAGGGTGCGGCGTGGGTCATGAGTGCGGCGGAAGGCTCGGCCAGGATGTTTTAGTACGTATTGGTTGTTATTTATTGTTATTATAATTAAAATTCGTGGTTTCGGTTTATTCTCCTCACCGCGGCACCGTGCTTTCTGGACGGTTCGGCCGTGGTCACCCATTAAAGGATGCTTTCAGCCCGCTGAAAGAAACTACCCGACATCAAATATGAATAAAGACCATCACTTCAAGGTGCTCGAGGAAAACCAGGAGACGCTGCTGGCACTGGTCAGCAGGCTGGAACACGAGGTGAAAGACCTGCGTATCCTGGTGAGAGAGATACTGCACGCCATGAAGAAAGCGGAAAACCGCAGCTAGGAGAAGACCTGGCCGGGACGGGTGCTCGTCATCGGTCCGCGATCCGTTCCACGGGTGCGCCGGGTCTGTAGCGGTGGCCCGATACTCATATCCTGGGCGCTACCCCGATGCCCGGTCCTTCCGGCAGTATCAGGCGGCCCTGGCGCACGGCCGCCCCGCTGTAGGGATCGTTGGAAATCAACAGGTTGCCGTCCAGATCGGCGTAATCGGCCAGGGGGGACAGGTGGGCCGCCGCGGTGATGGCGACGGAAGTTTCGATCATGCAGCCGATCATGACGCTCATGCCGTGGGCACGGGCGGTGTGGATGAGCCGCAGCGCCTCGCGGATCCCGCCGCATTTCATCAGTTTCACATTGACGCCGTCCACGAGACCGTCCATCGCCGGCACGTCTGACGAGGTCAG
>LXNJ01001221.1_pt1 | contig 15673 bp, 12 predicted proteins | sample 809081 | NCBI WGS metagenome assembly LXNJ01 (sample SAMN04870510, study PRJNA318959) | sponge metagenome | biome: sponge; feature: marine sponge reef; material: water | host: Petrosia ficiformis | place: Greece: Milos, Mediterranean Sea | collected 2013-05-29 | depth 5-7 m
GTGGAGGACTCCGTCTTCCCGGGCGAGACGGATCGCTTCTGGGAACGCTTTCGGGAAGCCGTTCTCCCGCAAGTCGCCTCAGGAAGCGCAATAAGGGTGCGCGCCCGGCTCAGCGAGCCGCCCGAGCTCCGGCGGAGGATCGCCGCGCAGGCTCTCCGGGAGCTGGCAGAGGCGGGAGCCGACCCCGAAGCGAGTTCGGTGGAGGTTCTTTCCGCCTTCAAGCAGGGCTACTACTGGCTCACCGAATCGGTGCGTCCCAAGCTGGAGGAGATGCGGGCCCACGGACGCGAGATCGGCGAGATCCTGATCCGGTTCCGCCGGAACGAGCCGCCCGCCGAGTGGCCGCAACAGGCCATGCACACGCCGGTCAGGTGGCTCCACGAAATATTTCCTGTCGACGAAGCGCTCGCTCGGGACATGGGGCTGGACCTGGAACGCATCCGCTTCGAGCAGACCGAGAGCGGACCTACCTATGAAGTGGTCGTCGCGGATACGAGCGGGGAGCTCCTCCTCACCCGGAGCTTCGATCCCCACCTGGTGCTGCGTCCCTACTTCGACCGCTTTCGGGATTACGAGCGCGTCAGAGTCACCACCGGGTGGCTCTCCGCATCGGTCGGCGAGGGTGAAACCGTCCGGATGATCGTGGACGAACGCATCCCCACGGATGCCGAGACTTTCTGGGACCACTACCAGAGCCACGTCCTGACCGCGATCTACGACCACGTGATGGAGCTCCACGACGGGCTTCCGCTAGGCGGGTCCGCCGATGCCCCCTACTTCGGTGAGCTTACCGTCGAGCTGGAGATGAGCGAACCCGACTATCGGCTTGAGATCGACAACGAGATCCACTCTCCCATGGACGCGCTCCACGAGGAGATCTACTTCGGCACTCTCGAGTTCTTCGACCTGATCGGGCGCAATTCGCGCGGGCAGGGGCTCACCTTCCCAGGGCGCGTGATTCCGGTGATGCGCCCGGTCGCCGACGGAGAGCCGCCGAGGATGAGGGTGAGCTTCACCGGCTTCAAGACCTCGCGGCCTGCGGTGATCGTCACGGTCGTGAGCGCGAACGACTCCACCGAGAAGCGGCTCGACATTCCCAAGAGCTCTCTCGACCGTCCGTCCGCCCGACTTGCCAAGGTGGTCGCCGGTGAACCGGGCCTCGCCCACCTCGCCCTTCGCGTCGAGGTCGATACCGAGGTCGATCTCCGGGACAGCCTCATCACGGTCGCTTCGCCGCTCGCGGTCGATCGTTCGATGGTGTCGGCGGAGCAGATCGAGAGCTCCCTCGCCGAGATGGAAGCGCTCCGGACGGCCGGGCTCTACACCCACGAACTGGCGTTCCCCGATTTGGGGGAGATCGAGGTCTGGGCCGAGTGGAGCCATGAGCCGGACCCCGAGTCGCGTCGCGTCGCGACCTTGGCGGCGAACGGTGAACCACCGCCGCACCCGGACTGGCGGACGTTGCTGGCCGAGGGCTGGAGCTATTCGGGTGAGCGACTCGTCCAGTGGGACACGCCCATGCCGCCGCCCGAGGGGCACCGCGTTCTGGCCGAGATGGCCGACGCGTTCGACGAGGTGACGATGTACCGGATCGGGCGTTCGTACCTCGGCAAGGACATTTGGGCGGCCGACCTCACGTCGCCGATCTCCGGCAGCCATTTCTCGAGGGCCAAGGCGAGCGTGCAGAAGCCTACCGTGATCTATTCCGCACGTGAACACGCCAACGAGGTCTCTTCCACCAGCCACGTGCTCCGGCACGCCGAGCTTCTGCTGACCGACCCCGAACAGCGGGCCAAGCTGGATCGAGTCAACGTGATCGTCCACCCCTTCACCAACCCGGACGGGGCGCAGCTCGCCTACGATCTCTTCCGCATCACCCCCGACTTCATCCTCCACGCAGGCTACCTCGGCTCGCTGGGTCAGGGCGCCACCAGCGGCGGGAGCGACCCTCACCCGATCTATCCCGAGGCGGCGGTGCGGCAGCGACTCTGGGAGATGTGGACGCCCGACGTCTTTCTCAACCCGCACGGGTACCCGTCGCACCAGGTGGTGCAGCTCTTCAGCGAATACTCCGGACTCGTGCGCCGCGGCCGAGTCACCGAACGCAACTGGGGCCTCAACAAGGGCTGGTTCATGCCCGGGTTCGGGTACGTCGACAGCCCGAACTTCCCTCGCCACAAGGACGCGGCCTTCTCGATCCGCGGATACGTCACCGAGGGCATCAACTCGAATCGCGACGTCTTCGAGATGAATCAGCGCACGTACGAACGCTACCGCAGGTACGGTGCGGCCTTCGACCCCGAGGTGTTCCGGCTGCCCATGATCGACAGCGTCATGATCCACATGCCGCTCAAGGGTTCGTCGGGAGAAGGAGGCGGCGGCTACGACCCGGCCATAACCATCTGGAGCGGGATCACCGAAGCGCCGGACGAGACGGCTTACGGTCCGTGGTTGGAGCTCGTCGCCAAGGCCGGGCTATCGTGGGATCAGGCGATCTTCGACTATCTCCATGACGGCGACCACGAGGTCAAGCGCTCGGGCTCTTCCTTCTTCGGTGGCGTGTCGCTGAGAATCGATCGGGCGCGGCCGCCCGAGGTCGATCCGGAGGAGTCCGAACCGGAAGACTCGGCAAACGCTACCTCCGCCTCGGAATCTGTCCCTGCGGGAACGCCACCAGGCTCTCGTTCCCGTCGTGGCCGACGGCGGCTACCCCGAAGAGATAGTTGTCGATGACGAGGCCGTCGAAGGTGTGGGTCGTGACGTCCCCGACCCATCGCGACCACTGCCACTGGGGCTCCGTGGTCTCCCGCCAGTAGACCTTGTAGCCTGCCGTTCGCGGATCTTCGACGGGATCCCAGGTCAGTGTGGTGGAAGGTCGGACCGCGCCGCCGACGAGGACGCCTGAAGGAGCCGGTGGCGCCCATGCGAGCTGGGCCAGCGTGGCTGCGTTCAGCGCGGTGAGCTTGGCCGCATAGTCGAAGTTCACGCCTTCGATCACGTCTCCGTAGGCGATTCCGTTCTCGACCCGGATGTTCTGGTGCTGACGAGTGTAGTTCTCGTGCGTCTCCATGATGCGCACGCCGGCGAAACCCAGGTCGTTGAACGGTCTGTGATGGCCGCCGCGACCGAAACGATCGAGCCGATAGATCATGATCGGGTCCAGGTTCGGAATGAACCGGTCGGCGGTGCGCGCGACGTACCGGGCGAGCTGGCGCGACGGCCCGTCCACCTCCCCCCCGAAGACTCTGTAGCGCGCCCGTTGCCGGTCGGAGTCGGTGACGGGCGTGGGTTCGGAAAAAACGCGGAAGGTGTTGTTCTCGATCACGCCGTCCACGCCCTCGATGTTGCCGATCATGTCGTTGTTGAGAACGCCGACGATCTCCCACCCCCGCTCACGAGCCTCTTCGGCCACGTGGCGTCCGCCCCAGAGTCCCTGCTCCTCGCCGGAAAGCCCCATGAGGATCACCGAATTTCCGAACTCGTGGTCCGCGAGCAGCCTGGCCGCTTCGATGGCGCCGGCCATGCCCGAGGCGTTGTCGTTGGCCCCCGGAGCGTCGCTCTCCCCGTCGGAGCCGCTCGACGCCCGCGAATCGATGTCTCCCGACATGATCACGTAGGTGTCGGGATTTACCGTGCCCCGCTTGATGGCGAGAATGTTCACCACCCACGTGGTGTCCGGAACCGGCACTATGCGTCTCAGGTCGACCACGTCGTAGCACCCGTCGCATCCGGCCGAGATGCGCTCGAACTCGGCTTGGATCCAGCGCCTGGCCGCGCCGATTCCCCGCGTCTCGGAAAGGGTGTCGGAGAAGGTGTTCCGGGTTCCGAAGCCCGCAAGTCGCCGGATGTCCGCCTCGATGCGCTCGGCGGAAACCGTTTCGACGATTTCGTAGACCCGAAGATCGACCTGAGGAGGCGCCTGTGCTGCGGATTGGGCCGACGCACGGTCGGGTGCGCCGATTCCGGCAAAGGTGATCGCGAGAGCGACGAGGGCGGCTGAGACGCGGGCGGCGTGCGGGCGGGCTGGTGACATGGGCAGCCGGGGTTTAGCCCGCTTCCCTGTCAACGGTCGCGGGCCCTCTTCTCCTCCTCCGGAACGATACTCTTCAGCAGTCGTTCGTCGCGCCCCTTGAGACATATCCTCTACCATTCCAAAGACCTTACACAAAGCTCCACGGCATCTGCTTCCCATTCGAGCTCTCCCCCCTTAAGGTGCCACGCCTCGTGCACTGCGGTCAAGAGGAGCTCTCGGTCTTGCAAACCGGACTCCAAGACCGCAAACCCGGGACGGTCGGGGTCATTGCTGGGTCGTGCCCAACCGGTAACTCCGTCGTTTCGGGTACCCCAACCTAGATTCGAATCCGCGAGCATCATGCCCATAGCATCCTTGCCGTCGTTGCAAAACGATCCACTTGCCCAAGTAGCCGCCTCCTTAAGGTCGTGAATGCGCCGGCGGTCATTCGCCGTCATCAGACGCTCGGTTGTCGCCAGACTCGATGTTAATAGCGACGTCTCGATGACGAAAGTTCAATCCGTGGCGCTCAAACATCTCGAGACGTTCGGGCGTGGCTGGAGTGCCCGACAGATACTCTTCCATAGTCAAGGGCCGTATCCCTTCAAGATTTAGGAGGGCATTAATCTCGGCCAGTCGTTCCCAACGACGTTGATAGAGCGTTCTGGCTACCTCCATGCCCTTGAAAATCCTCCGGTCATCACGTTCGCCTGGTTCCGGGCCGCGGCGTTCGTCGAACGCAGCGTAGTAGTGTACGCCGTCGATCTCGTTGACGAACCAGTTCCCCTCCCAACGGGGATAGTCCCCGACCATCTCGAACCAATCTGGGTCACTGATCGAGTCCCCGATGGCCAGCGGCCAGCCCGGAGGAGCCTTCGGGTCCATGTCTCCGATCCGGAGCTGGGCCTCGGGTTCGCCCTCTGCAATCCGATGACCCCCGCCGTCGACGCAGGCGGCGAGCGTGGCACCCCCCAACAACGCAAGGGGTGCGAACACTCTTGTCAGGAGGCTGGTTGACTCGCGACGTGGGTGCTTCACTTGGTCTGGCCCTCATACGTTGGGAACGCCGACCCGGGGCGGCTCGACGTCTTCCAAGCTACAGCTCCACGCCGGTCTGCGGAAGGCCCCTCAATCAATACCTGTGTCGTACTGATTGAGACCCGCCGGGATCCAGGAGAAGGAGCAGATGGACTTGAATCTGAAGGAGGTGGATCGCATCTCGGCGCTGATGGCCGGGCACCTCGCGTAGCACCTGAAGCGGAGGCGCCTTCCAAGCCCAGCCCCGAAGGGGCGTTTCCACTTCGGAGCACCTCCTTGGATGGGACGTCCGCCATCCTGCGTGTCGGTCATGGGCCTACAGTGCGACATCCCCGCCCGGGTCCCGACGGCGAAGCCTCGTCAGCCGTTCCCGAGCTCGGCCAGCCGCTTCTGCCGGAGCTCCTCATCCGACCTGGCGGCGGACCATCAGCAGCCGCAGCCGCTCATCCTTTCAGCCCATTCGGCGGCGCTCGCCATGAATGCCGTCAGGCGGTCGGCCAAGGCCGGATCCGCGAGCGCCCCGTCCTCCGTGAACGCCTTGCCCGCATACGACATCCCGAACTTCGGGAGCGGCATCACCAACGCACCCACATGGGCAAGCGCCGCGCGCAACTGGACTTGCGCAAGCGTGGTTCCGAGCCCACCCGGAGTCGCTCCGGTTATGACTACCGGTCTTTCCTCCCAGGCATTCGGCTTGGGCGGCCGCGATACCCAGTCGAGCGCGTTCTTCATCACCGCCGGCAGTCCACCGTTGTACTCGGGCGTGGCCATCACCACCAGGTCGCTATTCCTGACGGCTTGCTTCAGCGCGGCCACCGGCTCGGGGTCCCCCTGGGCTTCCACGTCACCGTTGTAGAGCTGGACCGGCGACAGATCGAAGATGCGCATCCGGATGCGGGGCTCTCCTGCCTGGGCCGCGGCTCCGAGCAGGGCCCGGTTCACCGAGTCGGACCGGATGCTGCCGGCCAAACCCAAGGCTCTTATCTGGTTCATCGAGTTCCTTCCCGCCTTGGGCGGGACGAGAGACCTCGGCGTAGTCGGGACGATGGATCCCGCCGTCGCCGGGATTGAAAGTGCATGGACTATCCTCGCCGGAATTTATAGCTGGGCGGACGAATCGGGCGATCGAGGTCGGGGCCGCCGCCGCCTCACCCTCGTCCTGCGAAGCGGTTCGGTCCATCGCCCGGGAACCGGCGGCGGTTGCGCGCGACTATGCGGTAGACCGAGTCTCGCAGCCGTCGCGGGACGAATTTCAGCCAGCCGAGGCGAGCGTGGCTGCCCGTGATCTCGGCGGCCCGGAGCAGAGCGACGCTCCGCTCATGTACTCCTTCGCGGTCGATGAGTATCACCGTGTCGTCGTCCACGTCATCGATGCCGGCCCGCTCGAGCGCCTGTGCCGCCTCATCGGACCCCATCGCCACGCAGCGAAGACTCCCGCCCTTCCGCCCACGTCGGAGTCCGCGCACGGCCTTGTCGCACAGGGCGCACTCGGCATCGTAGATGAGAACGGCCTCCTCGTTCACGCACCGACGCCTGTCATGCGCCCGACCCCGGCCAACCTCCTCACTCCTGTCGGCTCGGGCCTGAGGGCGAATCCGATGCACAACCGGGCCTCATCTCTTGAAACCGTCGCCGCAAATGCGCGACGCATGGCTTCGGCGATCTCGTCCGCGTCCATCGGTTCGCACATGGCGATCATCCCCGAACCCGCGCCCGAGGTGGTGACGGCCCAAGCCCCGGCCGCGTAACCGGCCCGAAGGGCGGCCTCGCCTCCTTCAATCAGCGGCAACCTGTGGGACGTATGCAACTCCTCGCCCTCCACCGCCGCACGCAACAGCATCGGATCGCCGGTCTCCAATCCCCGTGTGAGAGCCACCGCCCGTGCGGCTGAACGCACCGCGGTCGCGTGCGACACCTCGTTCGGCAACGCCTTGCGAGCCTTCCTGGTAGAGAGCGGGCGGGCGGGCGCCGCGAACGCGAAGCCGATCTCGGGCGAGAGCTCGAGAACGGCGACACCGAAGGTCTCGGTTTCGCCTCTGCGCTCCGCAGCGCTCTCCCCCGTCTTCGGCACTACGGCCACAAGACCCCCGAGTAGAATCGGTGCGACGTTGTCGCCGTGCCCTTCGCGCTCCATCCCCAGCGCCAGGATCGCCCCCCGGTCGGTGTCGAAACCGCACGCGGCCAGCCCGAGGTCGAAGCCCGCGACGGTCGCCGCTGCCGAGGCGCCCAGACCTTTGCCGACGGGAATCTCGGAGCGCATGGTCAGCACGCCCGACGGCACCGCCCCGGCCCCGCGCACCGCGCGCAGAAACGCGGTCGCCGCCAGATCCTCCTCTGGAGGCACTGCCAAGTCGGCGAGCGTTCCCTTGCGCACGACCGCGAACTCGCTTGCTCCGGGCTTGAACGAGATCTCGAGGTGGAGGTCGAGCGCCAGGCCGATGCAGTCGAATCCGGCACCAAGGTTCGAGGTCGAACAGGGAACTCGGACGGTGGCGGAGGTCAACGGTCGCGGCGCCCCGACCGCAGGATCGACGTCGGTCGGGCCGCGCTCGTCCATCAGGCCAACACACCCGCCAACTCGCTCACGTCGGGAGCGATCTCCACCCAGCGCTCATCTCGCTCCAACGCAGCAGCCAGCGACGGCGGGAGCTCGGGATCCACACCCGTCACCGGCTCCACCACCTCGGGAAATTTCGCCGGGTGCGCAGTGGACAGGATCACCGTCGGGGCTCCGCACGCCGGTATTCGTTCGTGCGCATGGACTCCGACCGCCGTATGCGGGTCGAGCAGGTAGCCCGACTCCTTCCAGGTTCGCTCCATGCAGTCCGCCGTCTGGGCGTCGCTCACGCTCACGGCGGTCACCAGAGCCCCCAGATCGTCGCGATTCGGGAAGATGGCCTGGATTCTCTCCAGATTGCTCGGGACCGCGACGTCCATGGCACTCGACAGCGTAGCCTGGGAACGCAGCGTGTCGCCAGGCCGCGGTGCGGCGCCCGTGAACGCGGTTTCCGTGCCCGACATGTACCTCGGAAAGGCGTCGTTGGCGTTGCAGGCGGCTACGAAACCCGCCGTCGGAACACCGGCGCGGTGCGCCAGCAAACCGGCGCACAAGTTGCCCAGGTTCCCGCTCGGGACCACGAAGCGGGGAGGACCGCGCTCCGCGCGCTCCAAAGCTCCGACCGCGTGAGCGTAGTAGAAGGTCTGCGGCAGGAGCCTGCCCACGTTGATCGAATTGGCCGAGGTCAGCCTGTGGGTGGCCCGCAACTCCCGGTCTGCGAAAGCAGCCTTGGCGAGCGCCTGGCAGTCGTCGAAGGTGCCGCGCACGGCCACCGCCGTAACGTTGCCGCCGAGCGTGGTCATCTGTCGCCGCTGACGTTCGGTGACGGCGTCAAGCGGAAACAGCGGCACCGTCCGGCAGCCCTCGAGACCCGTGAACGCGGCGACCACGGCCCCGCCGGTATCGCCCGAGGTGGCGACCAGCACCGTCCTGGGTGACCCTGCCCCGGATGGCGTCGGCCGAGGCGCGGCGATCGGGTGCGGCGTCGGAGCCGACGGGCTGGGACCGGTGTCGTCCGTCACTCGAGCCATGAGCGCCGCCATGAACCTCGCTCCCACGTCCTTGAAGGCGCACGAGGGTCCGTGGAAGAGCTCGAGGATGTAGGCGCCGGGGGCGATCTCGACCAGAGGCGCCGGGAAATCGATGGCCGCCCGCGCCGCCGCCCGCGCCTCTGCTCGCATCCCCGGAAGCAGCGCACCGGCGATCGTCTGCGCGCTCTCCTGGAAGCTGTCGCCGACCCGAGATCGGCTCTCGCCGGAGCTCGGCGAGCCCGCGTTTCCGTACGGCCAATCGAGCTTCGGAAGCGGGCGGGGCAGAAAGAGACCGCCGTCCTGCGCCAGGCCGGTGAAGAGCGCTTGAGCGAGGCTTACCGGACCTGCGCCCCGCGTGCTGAAGAACGCGGTATTCGAGCTCAGGCCGGGGCGGGCCACAGCCAGCCGAAGACGCCGGCCGTCACCAAGGAGTAGACGAGCCCGTCGAACATGGACTTGAAGGTGGTCGACCATTTTTGGGCCCACCAGATCGAACGTGGCAGCTCGCCGAAGGCGTAACAGGCGAAGGCCGTCGCTCCCACAAGCCGGAAGACGGTCAGGTACTCCGCGTCGGCCGCGAGCGTGCGGCTCGCCAGGTAGGCGCAGAAGACTCCTACCAGCACGCAAAAGCCGAACCACTTCGCGAGGCCGGGTCCCATGTTGAGGAGCGCGTCCGGTCTGAACACCGTCATCCGAAGCGTCGGTCCGCTCTCCACCTTCTCCCGGTACTCCGGACTTCTGAAATCCCCGTCCTTGGGTTTCGGCACGACATACTCACCGGGTTCGATCCCGAGAGGGTGCACAGCGGCACGGAAGGCGTCCTCGTCGGGAACGGCTACCTGGTCGGTCGCGTGATGCTTCAGGACGGCATGGAAGACCCAACTGACAAGAAACACCAAGGTCGCCGAGAGAAGTACGGGCAGCCAGAGCGCGATGATGGTTGTTTCCATGTCCTTTGCGGGTCGGAGTGAATGGGCGTGGCGCGAAGGCCCGCGAGCGTCGAGCTTCTCCTTACGTTAAGACAAAATTGACCAGCCGGCCAGGAACATGGATTACGCGCCGCTCCTCTCCGCCTTCCAGGAAGCGGGCCACGTTCCCGTCCGCGCGGGCCGCGCCAATCACTTCGTCCCTCTCGGCATCGGCCGCGACCTCGACCGCTCCGCGCAGCTTGCCGTTGACCTGGACGGCGATCGTCACGGTAGGCTCCGCGAGCTTCGCCGGATCCCATGTCGGCCAGTTGCCGCCGTCGAAGATGCTGCCGTCGCGACCCAGCCGTTCCCAGAGTTCCTCCGCGATGTGGGGAGCGAACGGCGCCGCCATCGCCACCAGGGGCTCCACCTCTGAACGGACCGCGCGTCGACCGCCGGCTCGAACAACGTTCAGGCACTCCATGAGCGCCGCGATGGCCGTGTTGTAGCCGAGCTCCGGAATCTGCTCAGTGACCTGCCGGATGGTCTGGTGCAGCTTGCGCTCCACGCCCGGATCGGGCTCACCGTCCTGGGCCGCGAGCACGGTCTCCCACAGTCTGTGCAGGAAGCCGTAAGGTCCGGTTATGCCCTCGGCGCGGTAGTCACCGCCTTCCTCGAAGGGGCCGATGAACATGAGGAAGAGCCTGAAGGCGTCGGCGCCGAACTCCGAGATGATCGGGTCCGGAACGATGACGTTGCCGCGCGACTTCGACATCTTCGCACCCTCGGCGATGATGAGCCCGTGCGCGCGGAAGCGATCGAAGGGTTCCTCGAACTCCAGATACCCGAGATCCTTGAGCGCCATGGTCAGGAAGCGGGCGTAGAGAAGGTGGAGGACCGCGTGCTCATGGCCACCGATGTAGGCGTCGACCGGCAGCCACTTTCGGGTCATGTCCTCGTCGAAGGGAACGAGGGTGAAGTCGGCGGAGGGGTAGCGCAGGAAGTACCAGGCGGAGTCGAGGAAGGTGTCCGAGACGTCGGTTTCGCGGCGCGCGTCCCGTCCGCACTCGGGGCAGGACGCGCGATACCAGGTGTCGACCCGGGCGAGCGGGCCCGTTCCGGATTCGTCCGGTCTGAAGTCGAAGACGTGCGGCAGCAGGACCGGAAGATCGATGTCCGGGACTGGTACCGCCCCGCATTCGTCGCAATGGATGATCGGAATGGGCGGTCCCCAGTATCTCTGCCTGGAGATGCACCAGTCGTGGAGGCGGAAGTTGACCTGGGCCTCGCCCCAGCCCTCTTCTTCCGCCCAGTCGGTCACCGCCCGGACAGAATCGGCCGTGGACACGCCGTCGAAGCCTCCTGAGTTCACCATAACGCCCTCTCCCGCGAAAGGCTCCTGGACCGGGGTATCGCCGTCATCGTCCTCGCCCGCGACCACGCGCACCACCGGCAGCCCGTGCTCGGTCGCGAACTCGAAGTCGCGCCGGTCGTGGCCGGGCACCGCCATGATCGCGCCGGTGCCGTAACCCATGAGCACGTAGTCGGCGATCCACACCGGTATTCGCCTGCCGGTAGCCGGGTTCCGGCAGTACCCCCCGGTGAAGACCCCGGTCTTGGCGTTCCCGGCCCGCTCGCGCGACCGCGGATCGTGGCGGAGAGCCTCGGTCCGGTAGCTGCGGACTTCATCCCGGCGGTCGGGAGCCGTGACCGCGTCGACCGACGGATGTTCGGGCGAGAGCACCATGAAGGTGGCGCCGAAGACCGTGTCCGGCCTGGTCGTGTAAACCGCGATCTCCGTCTCGGTCGCCGGGGCCGCTCTCGCGGACTCCGCCGCAGCTCCCATCCGCTCCGCCTTGGTCCGGTCGCTTCCCCGCTTTCCCGACAGTATCGGGAAGCGCAACTCAGCGCCTTCGCTCCGGCCGATCCAATTGCGTTGCGCCTTGAGCGTCTTCTCCGACCAGTCGATCACCTCGGTGTTCGCCAACAGCCGATCGGCGTAGTCGGTGATCCGGAAGAACCACTGCTCGATGCTCCGCTGTTCGACGGGAGTGTCGCAGCGCTCGCAGGCGTCGGCAACCACCTGCTCGTTGGCAAGCACGGTGAGACACGAGGGGCACCAGTTCACCGGGGCCTCCTTTCGCTCCGCGAGCCCGGCCTCGAAGAGGCGCAGGAAGATCCACTGGGTCCAACGGTAGTACTCGGGATCGGTCGTGTCGACGGTGTGGCGCCAGTCGAACATCCCCCCCATGCGCCGAAGCTGACGCTTGAAGTTGCGCACGTTGGCCGGAATGAGATCCATCGGATGCGTGCCCATCTTCAGGGCGAAGTTCTCGGAGTGAATGCCGAAAGCGTCGAATCCAATGGGCTCGAAGACCGTTCGCCCCCGCAGTCGCCAGTAACGTCCGTGCACGTCGGCGCCGGCGAAAGCGTAGATGTTGCCCACATGGAGCCCCTCCGCCGAAGGGTAGGGAAACATCATGAGGTTGTAGTAGGGATCCTCGGCCCGCCCCAGCTCCTCCGTCGTGAACAGGTTGGTGCCTCGTTCCTCCCATAGTCTTTGCCACTTGAGCTCGACCGCATGAGGGTCGTATGAAGCGCGCTCCGGTTCGCTCGAGACGCGATCCTGCTCGCTGGAAACGGCAGCTCGCTCGCGCGAGGCCCGTTCTGGTTCGGACTGGGACGTGGCTAGGGGCATGGTGGACGGCCGGACTGGCGATCTCGGAGGCGCCGGAGGCAGAGGGGTGCGTCTGCCAGTGACGGCTGCAACCGTGCGGGTGCGTTCCCGTGAGGAAAGGAAAGCTAACAGCCCACGCCTGCCCGATGCCCGCGCTTGTGAACCCGGTAGGCTCCGGGCGGGTAGGGGAGCCCCATGTCAGCACCCAAACGCAAGATCACGGGGGCGAGTCTCAGGCACGCCTTCACCGAGATCATTTGGCCGCGCCGCAAGCTGGTGGTCGTCGGTCTGGTTCTCATCTTCGTGAACCGTCTCTGCGGCCTCGTGCTGCCGGCATCCACGAAGTACATCATCGACGACTTCGTCCAGCCTCTCTTGGGCTCCGGACTCGCCTTTTCCAGCGACGAACTTTCCAGCCTCTGGGTCCTCCTCGGCGCTTTGGTCGCTGCGGTGGTAGTTCAGGCGGCATCGTCGTACTCGCTCACGCTCCTGTTGAGCGTCGAAGCCCAGCGGCTCATTGCGGACCTGCGGTCGCAGGTGCAGCGGCACGTGCTCCGGCTGCCGGTGCGGGTCTTCGACAACACCAAGTCCGGAGAGCTCGTCTCGCGCATCATGGACGACGTCGAGGGCGTGCGCAATCTCGTGGGCACGGGGCTGGTCCAGCTCGTGGGCGGCGGGCTCACGGCGATCGTGTGCCTGGGCTTCCTGCTGGACATCTCGTGGCAGATGACGCTCTGGGCCCTTCTGCCGCTGGGCGGCTTCGCCCTGGTCTCCACCAAGGCCTTCCAGAAGATGCGCCCGGCGTTCCGGGAGCGCGGCAAGATCAGGGCCGAGGTTTCGGGGCGCCTCACCGAGGCGCTCGGAGGCATCCGCGTGATCAAGGGCTTCCACGCGATCAGCCGGGAAGAGGCGGTCTTCGCCGAAGGGGTGATGCGGATCTTCGCCAACGTGCGCACGACCCTCACCGCGCAGAGCATGGTGATGAGTCTGGGTTCGATGTTCACCGGGCTCGGGGGAGTGCTGGTGCTGGGTTTCGGCGGCTGGCTCATCGTACAGGGCGATCTCACCGTCGGCTCTCTCTTCGCGTTCTCGCTCTTCCTCGGTTTCCTGATCGCTCCGGTGATGCAGATGGCGAACATCGGCACGCAGATGACCGAGGCCTTCGCGGGACTGGATCGCACGACCGAGCTGCTCGGCTGGCCCCTGGAGGACGACGATCCCAAGAGGGTGGTCGAGATGCCGGAGATCGTCGGGCACGTCCGCTTCGAGAACGTGCTCTTCTGCTACGAGACGGACAAGCCCGTGTTGCGAGGCATCGACATAGACGCGCCCCCCGGAGCGGTGGTCGCCCTGGTCGGAAGTTCGGGCTCGGGCAAGTCGACCACGATGTCACTGGCCGCCTCCTTCCTGACGCCCGACGACGGACGCATCCTGGTGGACGGCGTGGACCTGCGCACGGTGAAGCTCGACAGCTACAGGTCTCAGCTCGGTCTCGTCCTGCAGGACGATTTCCTCTTCGACGGATCGATCCGCGACAACCTTCTCTTCGCGCGTCCCGACGCTGAACCCGCCGACGTGCGGGCGGCTGCCGAGAGGTCTTTCGTGACCGAATTCAGCGACCGCTTTCCCGACGGCCTCGACACCATCATCGGCGAGCGAGGCGTCAAGCTCTCAGGGGGTCAGCGCCAGCGCGTCACCATCGCTCGGGCGATCCTGGCGGATCCGCGGCTGCTCCTGCTCGACGAGGCGACCTCGTCCCTCGATACCGAGAGCGAGGCTCTCATCCAGCTCAGCCTGAAGGAGCTGCTCAAAGACCGAACGACCTTCGTGATCGCCCACCGGCTCTCGACCATCCAGCGAGCCGATCAGATACTGGTCGTCGAGGGCGGGCGGATCGTCGAGCGGGGAATGCACGACGAACTGATGGAGCGGCGGGGTCGGTACTTCGAGCTCTACACCTTACAGGCGCGCATCTGACGGTCCGCAGGTAGGACCTCTCGGGTCGGACCGGCTTCCGAGATCGGACCGACTCCCCGGGGTCGGACCGAGTTCCGGGATCAGACCGAGTCCGGCGTTCCCCGGTCGTCCGGCGCTTGCGGCTCGTCCAGCGCCCGGGCTCTCTTTCTGATCCATATTCCCACCCCGGCCACGAGCCCCAGCGGCAGCAGGGTCAGCAGCCCGGTGGTCGCCAGGAACGCCATCCGGTTCTCCTCGTTGGCGTCGAAGCATACGGGGCAGGCGAAAGCCGTCTCGGGAAGGACCGCGAACACGAAGGCGGCGGCCGCAAGCGCGAGACCCGTCGTTGAGCGTCTCAGAAGTATACCCTCCAGTAGATGATCGGCCAGACCAGCACCACAAAATACCAGAAGACCGCTATCGAGGCTAGCTGGTTCCGGCTCAGCTTCTCCTTGTGCGTGCGGTACCATCCCCAGGACAGGGCCAGAATCGCTGCCACGGCATGGAGACCGTGCACGCCCACGATCAGGTAGAAGAGCGCTCCGTAGGTGCTGGAGGTCATGGTCAGCCCCTCCGCGATCAGCGCGGTCCACTCCCTTCCCTGCATGACCACGAAGAGCGCGCCCAGCACTGCGGCTCCCGCGACCAGCATGGAGACCATCCGGTCGCGTCCGCGGCTTTTCCACTCCAGTTGCGCCATGAGGAGCGCGATCCCGCTGGCGAGGAGCGCCGACGTGTTCAGCGCCGTCTCCTGCCAGGGGAGCGGCGGCTGCCCGTACGGCGGCCACATAGCGCCGGCCGCCGCGCCGGTGCGCACGATGGTGTGGGCGGTGATGAGACCGGCGAAGAGCATGATCTCGGTGAAGACGAAAACCACCATGCCCAGCACACCGTCGGGAAGCACCTTTCGCCGCGCCGGTAGGGATGATGCGTTCATACCGCCGTTCGCTTCACTACCCGTCGGGTCGGAAGCCCATCACGTACTCGGTCAGGGCCTGGATCTGCTCGTCGTCGTAGTTGAGGCCCCAGGCCACCATGAGACTGGATCCGCCCACCGAAGCCGCACCGTACTTGATGACGTTGAAGATGCGTTCTTCGTCGCGCTCGGCCCAGAAGGCCGGATCGGTGAAGTCGGCCGGCGGCGGGTCGAGAGCGGCTCCGCCGGCTCCGGTGCCGTCACCGGCCTGCCCGTGGCAGGTCGCGCAAGCGATGTCGTAGGTCGCACGGGCGTCGAAGGCCACAACGGTCTCGGCGGCTTCGTTCTCGGGGTGGTCGTCGTCGCCGCGGCCGACCGGGCCTTCTCTTTCGACCGCGCTCTTCGCGGCCAGGTTCACCCAGTTGTTACCCTCGTGGTTCATGATGTCCGGCGCCACACCGGCCACGAAGAGGGTCATGAGAAGAAGCGAGGTGGCGAGGATCATTCGCATCAGCCGCTTCTCGAAGCGCAGGTGCATGAAGTTCGCCACCACGAGACTCGCCTTGTAGACGGCGATG
>LXNJ01001222.1_pt1 | contig 15640 bp, 17 predicted proteins | sample 809081 | NCBI WGS metagenome assembly LXNJ01 (sample SAMN04870510, study PRJNA318959) | sponge metagenome | biome: sponge; feature: marine sponge reef; material: water | host: Petrosia ficiformis | place: Greece: Milos, Mediterranean Sea | collected 2013-05-29 | depth 5-7 m
GAACCATTACTCAGTTTTGGTTATGGACAGACGCTGGAGCATCCAAAGGACGGGCTTTTTCTCTTCGGACCCATTCAAGACAGAGCCAATCCCGCAGAAATGCGCATTGGCATCGTCGGGACACCGGACGGTTTGAAATGCTTTCGCGAATGGACGGAGACGATTCGGCGCTATATCCCTCCCAAGGATTTTGACAAGCCGCATCACGCTGGATGGCCTGGCTTCCAATCGGTCTTCGGTGCTCGATGGCCAGAACAAGCTCTTGTCGAACTAATCGTCCCGGAAGATGCTGTCCGTAATTCTATCCGGATCAGTGATCGGCACGAAGCAATTTACAAGACAGTTGCGCTTTTTGAGGAGCCCATTCGCAACCACTTACGCCAGAATGAGGCGCCGCCCGACATATGGTTTGTTGTTATACCCGAAGAGGTCCACCGCTACGGCAGACCGATGTCTAGAGTTCCCAAAGAAGAGCGAATTGCGGGAAATCAACCGTTCAGCCCTGAGATTGGACGGCGCATTCTACGGGAGGGTTCGCTTTTTCCTAAAGATATAGAGGCCGCAGAAATTTACCGTTACGATCTTAACTTTCACCACCAACTTAAGGCTCGCTTACTAGACGAGCGTGTGGTCCTTCAGATTGTACGTGAAACGACACTTAGACCTCACAGGTTCACTCACAATGGGCGAATCATTCGTGAAATCGAAGATCCGGCGACGGTCGCTTGGAACATTTGTACAACAGCGTTTTTCAAGGCAAGCGGCAAGCCGTGGAAACTAGCCACGGTTCGGCCGGGCGTTTGCTATGTAGGATTGGTATTCAAGATGGACGTATCGAACCCGGATGTTGGGAATGCATGTTGCGGGGCCCAGATGTTCTTGGATTCGGGAGATGGCGTTGTTTTTCGAGGTGCGGTCGGTCCTTGGTATTCTGAAACTACTGGCGAATTCCACCTCGACAGGGAGAAAGCCTCCGAGTTAATGAGCCTAGTTGTAGAGTCATACAGAATACTTCACGGGAGGCCACCAAATGAGCTTTTTATCCACGGCAAAACACGATTTAACGACATCGAATGGGAGGGATTCAAATCTGCTGTCCCAACAGTTACCAACCTTGTGGGGGTACGCATTCGGCCAACCAGTGAGATGAAACTCTATAGACCAAGCAAAATGCCAGTATTGCGCGGCACAACATATCTTGAGACAAGACGAAAGGGTTACCTTTGGACTAAGGGATTTATACCTCGGCTCGGTACCTATCCCGGATGGGAGGTGCCCAACCCCCTATTAATACAGATCCACAGAGGCGATTCGGATCTAATGACAGTCGTGACAGACGTGATGGGTTTAACTAAGATCAACTACAACTCCTGCAGGTTCTCAGACGGACAGCCTGTGACCCTTAAATTTGCTGATGCAGTAGGCGAGATACTCACAGCGGCACCCGTTCCTGATCTGCCACCCTTGCCCTTTCGGCACTACATTTAGGTCACGTTTAGGAAAATTCACCCACCCTTGGCCGCCAAATTCAGCCCTGGCACAACACGCCCCCGCTTCTTCCAAGACGCGTAGCTTGTACAGCAAGGAAAACTGACGACGCATCGCCGGCTCCGGAACTTTCGGAACAGGCCTTGGCGCATTGGCGGTCCCGCGTGGGCCCACCACATCCAAAGACCGCTCTGTGCCATCGTCTGCAACATCGCTTCTTGACCTCATCTCATGCATCGTCTCCGCCCAATATGCGACTATAATCACGGGGGGAAAGTTGTCTCACCCCATATTGGCAAGTAGGTACTTCCGATTTATTGACACATCACATCACCGTCTCTTTCATCCTGACGGATTAACCGGAAATCCACGGAGACAAGCTGAACCCACCTCTCACTCAGCTCTTCAAATCGGTCTCGGCATTCAATACCCAAGACGTTACGTTGAGTTGCGAACAGGACAGCAGACCAGTGACCTGAAGCCACCGAACTTGGGTACTTGATACCTTTGACAGCCTTTCCATCGATTTCAGGCATGCATCTAATGTATTCGGTTACTATCTGAGTAGGGACATATTCAATATGCGTGCGGTCATCCTGGCAGATTGGATCCGAAATTGTATCCCGTACAGTGTGCAAGAACATAAGTATTTCTCTGGCGTCGTCTTCCGTTTCATCTTGAGAACAATCAAACAGACTTGGGATCGGTGGAAGATTGCTTAGGTCAAGGACAAGAGCGGGTCTGGTCAATTGGAAGCGGCCAACAGAAGCGGCCTTGGGATGCGCGCGTATTTCAGCTAACGCAGTTTCGGGCTCGTCACTGAGATATAGCATCGAAACGCCAGCAGGGCTCATACGACTTTGTTTCGCGTTGTTTTGCGGGGGTGGTCCAAGATCCTTGGGTTCGATCCAAGGAGACCCCGGACAGTGTTTCCGAGCCCGAAAGAGCGGCACTTCCGGGTTCAATTCTTTGAAGAGTTCTTGACGTTCTGCGAACTTGACGATGCTTTCGAGAACTCTTGCAGGAGTCAGAAGTTCGCCGCCATCCGAGCCGTGGTGGTCAAAGAAGAAACGACGCTCATGTTTGACTACGCGGCAGAATTCGTCCCAACTCAACTTGTCCAGGTCCCAGGTGCTTAAGCTGAACGGTCTTGACTCACACCACACAATGTCATCCAGTGAGTATACAAGACGTCTGATCAAGTCACCGGAATCGTCGTTTGGAAGCCCAATTTCCAGTTCGTCGTGAATCAAGTCGTGGGAAGCCCAATGGAGCCCCTGGTAACCTCCCTCTGCTGATTCATAATCTAGATGATCTGCAGCATTGTCGTACTCTTTCTCCACACATCGGCGGAGGTGATTCCCAACTTCATCTACGTCAGCGGCAATGGGTTGTTCGTCCTCATTTCCACAGAAATCACATATATTGGACTCAGAATTGCATTCGATAAATTGACACATGCCCTCTTCTTCAAAGCAACTACTGCACACATAATCCATGACGTCGTTTTCCTCAAATTCGAAGTCTGCAATTGAACGTGTAAGTTCGGAAAGAGAGAAGACCCCTCCCTTCCAGTAGTCCGTTTCAATCCGTAGTCAGACGCAAATAATCCAGTTGACCGACCGTTAAGGTTGTTGGCAAAAAACGGGCAGCCATTTCTTCCAGCTGCCCGTCCAGGGTCGCCTTGTTCGCCTCTCCGTTGCTTTACTCATCCCGTGAGCGAACGGAAACGAACTGTCGATTGTTCAGCGAGTTTTTGCACACCCAATTTCGCGAACAATTCATCGGTTTCCCGGCTGTCGTTATGCGCTCTGCCGTCAGATCTTCAGTGTTCCGATCAGATTCAAGATTGCATTCCTTATTGAATCAGCACTGTCGGACGCGAACACAACGCAGTCGACATCGTCTGAGTGAAGGCGATGCTGAATGTTGATATGTTCATCTATAAAGGGATAATAGATCACGGCGGCGAAACTGGAATCTGGAAAAGCGGCCTTGAGATTTCGTGCTTTGTTCGCTATTTCGTCGCATCGCTTGTGGATGTCGCGTCGTGCCTCTATACGCTTGACGTCTATTCCCACCTGCACGTCGCCGGTCGCGGGATAGGCTGCGTCAAGTTCGAAGGTCTCTCCACCGACCGCGAACTTGCGTTTGATGAAGGGATTTTCCGCACCCCTTCTTAGCTCATCGGATATTCTTCGTTCCCAGTGTCCCTTATTCTTCCGGATTTCCTTGTCCACAAACGCGACTTGATCAACCGTGCCCAGAGATGGGATCTCCAGATGTTGGGGCAAAAACGGTTTAATATATCCCGCAATCACATTGGCAGACTCACGTGTAAGGCGCGGATCGTACGTGTTCAGGTTTTTAATGCCAAGATCTCTCTCTATCGCCCTTGCCGCAATATTGCAGACAGCTATCAATGGCTTGAGAACGAGCGGATACCGAAGTATGCCTTCTGCCAGATCAAAAGCAGTCATTGCTGAGAACAAAATTACGCTTATTTCGCGGTCTTCAATGAAGTCGGAAAAGGCCTCGGACAGGGCCTTCTCGACTTGTAGTTTTCTTTGTCCGGCGTCGTCCTGCACCGCATTTATATAGTCTGCTTGAGAACTGTATTCGGAGCCCATTATCCCGCCCTGTGGACTATGCAGGCGCCAGTTTTCGGGCACACACGTCGATATTCAAGAACATATCCTGACCGGCGCTATTTAGTCTGCGATCCGCCATCGAGTAATAGTGTTCGTCCAGTTCGATACCGACGCTGTGTCTGCCCCAATTGGCTGCGGCCAGATTCGTCGTGCCTGTTCCCATAAAGGGGTCAAGAACGGTATCGCCCGCGAAGCTGAACATCCTCACCAATCTGGTGGCCAATTCAAGCGGAAAGGGCGCCGGATGCATCCTGGTAGACGCGCCCGTGACATCGTGCCAAATCTGCTGAAACCACCGTTTATGGTTGGCATCGGAAATCGTGCTCAACAGGCGAGCCGCTTTGCTGGGTCTCCTGTAACCGCCCGGCTTCCTCAGCATAAGTATGTACTCAATGTCATTCTTTATTACGCCGTTTGGCTCATATGGCTTGCCCAGGAATCTCGAGTTCCCTTCTACTTCGTAAGATGCGTTTGCGATCTTGTGCCAAATAATCGGAGCAAGATTCGAGTACCCCATACGGCGGCACCGTTCCTGGATTGAGGAATGGAGTGGTACACAAGTATGTTCGCCCCTGTTTTTTCGCCGCGACAAGCACACGTCTCCGACAACACAGACCAAACGCCCGCCCGGGACGAGAGCTTCATGTACCTTCAGCCATACCGTATCCAGCAGTTCAAGGAATTCATCGTAGTTCTCAATATGCCCCAGTTGGCCCTCCCCGTCGCGATACCTCTTCAGAGTCCAGTAGGGTGGGGAAGTCACAGCGAGATGAACGGAACCCGGCGCCGCCAATTCAAGCTGAGTGGAATTCCCAAGGTGGAGAACGTGTTTCGTGGGGATTTTTCGCACGGCCATCTCTATAGCGTTCATCGAACTGGACTTCGCCAACGCAGGGATAAGTCGGTCAAGATCTGCTTCAGTTCGGACCGACTCTGGCAGGTACTTCCTCAGGTCTTGCATCTGGCGTCCTCAGGTCAAATCGGTACGTAATTGGGACCGGCGGTACCCTTATCCCAACGACAATAGCGACCCAACTACGCTTTCTATAACCCATTGTGTGGCAACGATAACCATCCCGATCGAACATGCAAAATCGGGCCCAACAAATTAACTCGCTGCGTCACGTGAGTCAGCGTACATTGCAAAGTGAAACTACATTCAGGGGGGTTGTGACTGTCCGAAGTTTGATCGCCGCCAGGACAACGCGAAGTAGCTTTTTTTATTGTAGCCGAATAAACCGCATTCGTCAAGGTTCAATTCTTCGTTATGATATGAATCCTTCAGCGGGATGGCTTCCATGGTTTCGCCTCAGACCGCCAGGATCCGTTGTTGCATCCATGTGACTGTGCAAACAAACCAGTCCCCGTTGAGCGCACCCAGCACGAAGCTTGACTCAATCACTACATATTTCGCCCACTGCGCTCCGCCCTACATGACACACTTAATTCCGCTAAAGACTCGTATCACTGTATTCTGACGGGTAGGGTCAGGACGTCAACCGCATCTGACGGTCTTGATGCCGACATCTGAAGCCGGCGATCTTTTCGTCTTGATGTTGCCAATAATCGTGCACGAAAGCGACGATATGTACGGCATCCTCGACGACTATGTGTAGATGATTTTCGTAAAACTTCGCTCGGGGATAGATGCACCGTGAGCGGCGGACGATTTTGGGTATTTCTCCGATAGTCCGCCGGGTTCCCGCCCAAATTGTGTTTATGTCCTTTCTGCGGGACATTCAAGTTGGCGCCGTTTTGAAAGTCTGGAACCGTTGCTCCAGTTGCTGCAATCGCTGACCGGTTCCGTCGCCCTTTGGCGTGGATTCGTTGAAGATCCCTGAAATAGAACTCAACTGCAGTCGTCAGTCGGGTCGCCGCGTTGATCGTGATACGCATCATTAAAGCCTCCGGGTGTCTGAGGCACTTGAACTTTGCCGCTGATTCCCATATGTTTCGGATACGGTCGGCATCAAATCTGTCACCTGCCGGCGAACGTTTCTCTTTCCTGAGCAGACTGCCGACATGCAAACGAAACCCTGCCAGATGTTGAACCAGCGAATTGCGGGCCTGCTCGAACCTCGGACGGAGGTTCTTGAGGCGTATCTGTTCGGATCTCACGCGCACGACCGGGCTCAGCCCCACAGCGACGTCGACGTCGCTGTTTACATCGATGAAACTGTCGTTAAAGAAGGCGCATTCGGGTATCGGGCACAACTCATCACGGAGATCATGGCCGGCCTTCACAGAAACGATATCGATCTCCTGATTCTCAATCAGGCCCCCCCAGTCTTGTACTACCATGTCCTGCGCGACGGCATTCGTGTCCTGTCACGTGATCTGTCGGCGACAACGACGCGGGAAGGCCGTGCGGTTTCCCGATACTGCGACTTTGTTCCCCAGCTTGCAAAAATGGATGCAGCATGGCGTTTGCACATCGGTGGTGAACGGTGACTCCCGGGCTACCGAATTCCTCTGTTGTACGGCGGCACCTCGCTGCTTTGCGTCTCGCGGTTGTCAACTTACGCCGGCATTCGCATACAACTGTCGATCAGCTCCGCGACAATTCCGATCTTCGATGGTTGGTTGAACGCGGCCTTCATCTCTGTGTCCAGAACGCGCTCGACGTAGCGACCCATCTCGCATTGTCCGCCGGCCATGACGCGCCGGACTACGCAACCGCCATTGACAGACTTGCAGATATGGACGTGCTGCCCGATGATTTCGCAGCGCATTTTCGGGCAATTGCGGGTTTCCGCAACGTGCTCGTCCACGGCTACCTTGACGTCGACCTCGATCTGATCGGGCAACTCCTGGTCCGACAGCTGGACGACTTTGAGACGTTTGCTCGCCACGTCGAACGATGGCTTGCCGGACCTCGCGAGTGAGGAATTGCGCACTGCCAGGAGTCGAACCGGTCAATCCGTCTCTTCGCCGACGGCGTTCTTTGCCCAGATTTCTCCGTGCGCGTATTCCTCCACCCATGAGTCGAGTTCTTCGGCGCGGCGCCTTTCGAACTCCGTGGCTTCCTTATTTCGCTGCACGACCACGATATCGTCCGGCTCGAAGCTGTCCACGAATGCGCTGGACTGCGTGCTGACGAGCACCTGGGTATGCTGGCTTACGGAACGAAACAGGGAGGCAATCACGTCCACCGCACACGGGTCCAGTCCCAGTTCCGGTTCGTCCACCACAATCAGAGTCGGCAGTTTTTCAGCCGGCTGCAAGAGAAGCGTAATCAGACAGACGGCGCGCAACGTGCCGTCCGAGAGCTGATGAGGCCCGAAAACGAGATCGGACTCGCGATGCCGCCAGTTGAGAATGATGTCTCTTGAATCGGCTGGCTCGAGATCGAAGTCATCGAAGAACGGCGCCACCTGGCCGATCGTGGTGACAATGCGCCGGTAGTCGGTTTCGCTACCGGACTTGAGCGCGTATAGCATCGCCGCGAGGTTGCCCGCGTCCGGCTTGAGCCAGCGGTTGTCTCCCATGTAACCAAATTGCCGGACTCTCGACGTCGGCGATGTATCGTGAAAGTGATAGACGCGGCACCGATTCAACAATGCCCTGAGCGTTCTCGCCGTGGGCTCCCCCCGTTCCGCCAATTCTCCAATCTTGGTTTCGAGATGCCCGACGCCCAGTTCTACTGTTTTGGGGCTGGGATAACCTTCCTGATGGAACGCAACCGTTTCCTCCGCGAATATCAGAGAATCGCCCGCGGCGTGGAAGAGTCTCATATGGTAGGTGTCCGTTCCGTTCTCCACCTCGAATACCATCCTCGCTTCCAGCTGAGGGGTCACTCGTGGGCCGAAATGCAGATTTCCGGTGGCCCGTCCCGTTGCGCCGATGTGCTGCTGGAGGCGTACAGCCATCAGTTCATTCACCAGCTTGAAAAAGGCGATGAGATTGCTCTTGCCGGCTCCGTTGGCGCCGATGAGGACGTTGAGCGGCCTGAGTTCCAATTCCATCTCTTTAATGGACCGGAACCCCTTGATCTCCACATTTTTCAGCGTTGTCATCATGTTTTCCCCTGATTCATCAGGCCATCGACAACCCGTGGCAAATTGAAAGGTTCGTGCATCTGCTCACATTGTATAAACGAACGGTGAGTTATTCACGAAGGCTGGTGGTTGTGTTAGCCGGTTGAATTGCGATAAATTCAGCGGAGGCTTGTAAGACAGTTTCTACGGAAATGCGGAATCTGATCTGTCAGTGTGATGTAGCACGGTCCAAAGAGGTAACGATTCATCGCTCTGGTCCGAAAAAGTGAGCATTTGTAATGCTCCTGGCTCTCATCCTGCATTAGGTCTTTATGTTGCTTCTGGAGATATCTAATCCTGCCCTGATCCTAATCAATCCTGTTAATTCCGGTAGGTTTTTTATCATGTCTATCCTGTCCATCCATGTGAGTTTAGGATTAGCCCCATTTTTTAAAAACAGCAACTCGGCGACGCGACGAAAACCCCTGAAACGGGGCGCAACGGTCGTCAAGAAGGACATTTTTTCAGTTCACGTCCAGTGACCTGGTGTATCCTGGCAATCAGCCGTCAAATTACCTTTATCTACTTTCCTGTATTCGATTTTGCGTCCCGGGAGAATTTCGAATCAAGGTTAATTTTCGCTTTTTGGGTTTAATAAGCCAACAAAAAAAGCGACCTGTAGGTCGCCCTTGATTACTCCGCTCCACCCACATGTCACCTGCCTATGCTGCGGAGCCCGGCCGTCGCAACTCCACGCGCCCGTGTTCGAGCAGAGTGACCACCCTGGCCTCCGAACACTGCATCCGATCGGCAATCTCGGCAATCGTACGGCCCTCGTCCCGATAGAGACGTACCACCTCCCCCCGGTCGATGCCCGGCACGTATCCCTTGTTACCCTTGAAACCCGCGTGTTTGGTTACCTGTATGTCTCCGGTGACCTCCACCTGGCAGGCCAGGCGCAGGTTCCCCTTCAGCAGCAGAAAGCGCAGGTTCTCCCGTGCGCCCTTCACGGTGAGGCCGTCCTGCGGGACAACTTCAACCGTGCAGGTCCCGCACAGCCCATTGCCTTCGCAATTTACGAAACGGGTGATCCCGTTGTACAGTCCGATATCGTTGTCGATTGCCAGTTGCCGGAGGTTGGTGTGCGGTTTGCACTCGACCGTTTTGTCCCAGTTCGTGAATGTAACCTTGCAGACCTTCTTCCGTTCCGGCAGGTTGCCAATGAAAGTGGACATAAACCCTCAATAAAGCTGTCAGCGATTAGCTGTCAGCCGTCAGCTTGAACCAAAACCCGATAGTCCGACCCCGACGATTTCTGCAGTCCAGTTACAGTCGTAGGCACGGCGGTTGTGGCCGCCCCCCTCCCCACACTTCCCTCTGCCTTCCTGACCGAATAAGGTATCGATTTTCGGTTCGGCGCACAAGTGGAAAACGGCCCCGTGAGCAATCCCTGTGAGAATCGTTAGAAATGTGCGCGACCCGGACAATTTTGGTATATTAAAGTACTCTCAAAGAGCAGTCACGTCCGAGGACCCCACCCCACCATTGGAAAGCACGAGGATGCGCAATCGCCATGGACGAGAATGAAACAATGCCGTCGTTATCAGGCGAGACGGCCGTGCGCCGGGCCGTCACCTCTCACCCCAGGCTGTTTGAGAATAACAGGTACGTCTATCCAGTACTCTCGCGGCGCTCCGGCGGCATCTCCGTGGGCATCAATCTGAATCCCGACAAGATCTGCAACTTCGACTGCATCTACTGCCAGGTGGACCGCACGGTTCCGCCCGTGTTGCGGGAGGTGGACGAAGACCGGATCATCGAGGAACTCACCGCGCTGCTTGACAATACGCTTTCCGGCAGCCTCTTTCAGCACCCGGCCTTCCGGGAGATTCCGGACCAACTGAAACGGATCAACGATATCGCATTTTCCGGCGATGGCGAGCCCACAACCTATCCCCGTTTTGGGGAAATCGTGAAGAAGACCGCGGACGTCAAACGTGAATTTGGCCTGCAGGAGGTCAAAATCACCGCCATCACCAACTGCACCCGCTTCCATGTCCCGGCGGTACTGGACGCATTTGAAGTCATGCACAGGAACAACGGCGAAATCTGGGCGAAGCTGGAAGCCGGTACGGCCGAATACTACCATCTGGTGGAACGCACGCGGATTTCTTTCGAGCGGATCGTGGACAATCTGAAACTGGCCGCACGAAGATGGCCCCTGGTGATTCAGAGCCTGTTCATGCGCGTTCACGGCCAGCCGCCGCCGGATAAAGAGATCCTTGCCTTCTGCAACGTCCTCTCCGACGTCCTGAATCAGGGTGGGCAGCTCAAAAACATCCAGATCTACACCGTTGCCCGAAGGCCCGCGGAAACGTACGTCACTGCCCTGACCGACGCCGAAGTCGACCGCATCGCCCGAACCACGCGTGAAAACCTTCCCGGCATCCCCGTCGAATCCTACTACGGCGCCTGAACCGCATCAAACCACATGGACGGACAGGATAAACAGGATTGAAGGGCGTGGTCTTAGTCACTTCTATCCTGACGTATCCACATTCCCCGCCCATACGCACTCGTACGGCCATGCTGAGCCGCTCCCTGAGCTTGTCGAAGGGTCGGCGAAACACAGCCGCTTCCTCAACTTCGTTTCGACAGGCTCAGCGCGGGCAACTCAGGCAGCAGCCATGTTACTCGAGGCAGATACCGGACCTCCGATTGGCCGCGAAGTCTGGTGAGGCCCAACGAGTAAGCGCCACGATCCGATTTGGTGAAAAGTAGCCCCTCGATATGAAAACCTGCATCGAATTACGGGCTTGACTATCAAACCTTAATTGCACATATTAAGTGTGCACTTTAAGGAGGCATCATGAAGGCAACCATTCTGGATTTGAGACGACGCATGAAAGACGTCTTGCTCGCGCTCGATCGCAGCGAGTCCGTCACCATCTATTATCGAGGAAAAAAGAAGGCGATCCTGTCGCCCAGCCGTCAGAAGACGGAAATATCAGTAACGGACCATACAGCCTTCGGGATGTGGCGAGACAGGAAAGATATGGCGGACGTGGACGCTTACGTACGGAATCTGAGAAGAGGCCGCATGGATGATCTTTGATACCGATGTATTGATCCGGGTTTTCAGGGGCCATCCAGGGGCAGCGCAGCTTGTTGAAGAGCAAAATGAACGCCGGATATCGCTCGTTACGTACGCAGAGTTGATCCAGGGTGCGAGAAGCCGGCAGGAACTGAGGGAAATCAGGAACTTCCTGAATGATCACGCCTTTCAGACGTTGCCCCTGTCGGAAAATATCGGACACAGAGCATGCGTGTATATGGAAGAATATACCCTCGGGACGGCACTTTCCCTGGCGGATGCCCTGATCGCGGCAACCGCCGTCGAACATCACATGGCACTTTGCACGGCGAACAGAAAACACTACCGCGCGATCGGTGAACTCGACCTGAGAACCTTTCGGGCATGAGATCGGGGAGACGTTCGGACATCGGAGACTTCACGCCAGGGATCAAGTAACCTGGCGCCGATCCTTACATCTCGCCAAACCGACTCGAAGAGTACAAATAAGCCCAACGGTCAAAGCGAAACCGTTGGGCCTTTCGGTTGCAGTCTTGAATATGGTAAATCCAGGCAGATACCCGTCACACGTCGAAATCATCTGAAATTTTATCGCCAGGCCGGGCCGATTACAGATCAACGGCCCCGATACAAAGCTCAGCTATGGTTGCTGTTTCGATCCCGGCTGCGCCCTTGCATAGTCTGCTGCATCAGACCCATTGAGTATCCCTTCGCGTCGCTGAAGTTCGCCCTTCCGGATTCTACGAGGATATCCATTGCTTCCCGAGTATGTCTCGGATTGTCCGTTCTCAGAAATGCTCTGTTGAATACGCTGGTGACGACATCAACAAACCGCTTTCTATTGGTATCGTCCTTAGGCATTTCAATGCGCCGGATTGAAAGCGGTCCACCCAAGTGATGTTTCGAGCAGAGTGATGAAATACTTCGATTCAGGGTACCGGCTCTTTCTTCAAAATAGACGTCGACGTCGTTTCCGGGAACAGACCAGTTATCGATGAAGACGGAGACGTGAGTATCGCGTCCACGGGCCTCGAAACACCCGGAAATAGAATGAAACAGACAGTGATCGAGAACGTGAGCATGGATGATTGGTCCGGTTGAACGGTCATGGACCACCGGTCTTTGAGTTGCCCTCGCTTTTTTTTCAAAGTGCCTATAATTCTTGACAATCCTGCGATATTCCGGATCCGTCGTATCTATACCCGATACATTTATCGACAGTGGTAGATCCATCAGGACCCTGGCGACTCGAATTACGCGATCGATCGAGATGCGGTTGTTTTTCAATGGCTTGTTTTTGGACAGTCCAACGGTCTCGTTGCACCTGGCGAAGATTTCGGTCTCTGCCGATTGTTCGTACCGGACACCACATCCAAGAAACCAATCAAACCTGCACTTGCCGAAAATCAGTGGCGTTCCCGACTCATCGAAGAGTACAGTAACGTCTTTGGTAGCCATTGGTGATCCTGAGAATTGTCCTAACAAACATTACTCAGACGAGAGCGCGGCCGCTAGTCAACGCATCGTCTGCAAGGCGGAAGTGACACGACAAGGCGAGAATATCCGATTCGTGGTCACCAACATGAAGCGCGCCCAACCGTCATTCATCTACAAAACCGTCTATTGCTCACGCGGCATGATGGAAAACTTCATCAAGAACCACAAGACCTTTCTCTATTCTGATCGCACTTCTTGTCACACCCTCCAGGCCAATTACTTCCGTCTCTTTCTCCACGGCGCCGCCTATGTCCTGATGCATTCCCTGGCGCAAATCGGGTTGCGCGGCACGAAGTGGACCAGCGCACAGTTCAATACCCTGCAGTTTCGTTTCTTGAAAGTCGCCGGGCGCGTTGTAAGTTGAAAAAAATCAAATTTCATCTGCCAACGGCGTTTCCACTCAAACACCTTTATGGCAACATCCTCAATAACCTGGCAACGGGCGCTGTTCCATAACCCGTCGACGTGCTGACCCCGCCTTCACGTTTGGACCGATACGGCCAAAGGCCATGGAGAGGTCTGTCCCCTTAACCAAAACATGATGGTCAACCTGACGCCACAGCGCTACCGTGCTCCCGACAGGCACCACAAGAACGGCTTGGGCACGCCTATCCCGTCGCAGCCGACGCGCCTTCGTTTCTCGTATCGCACGGAAGTTCTTTCTGCTTCCCTAAAATGCATTGTCTGACGATTCATGAATTAATCAGGTTAGGACAGCCGAACAGACGGGAGATTCTTCGGCTTCGCTCAGAATGGCATGTTGCGCGACCATTTCTGTCGAGGGAGACCGGGGGCCCACAAGGGACGCCCCTACGACGGCCAGGGGGAGTCGCGGCAAGGTGGAGACGATGAGGAAGCCGTTTTGAGGGTGAAGCAGACATTCCTGTCTGTCGCTGTCGGTTAAATCTCCGCGCAAATGTGAATAGCGCGTATCTGGCGTTAAGGACCGCCGAACAGACGGGAGATTCTTCGGCTTCGCTCAGAATGACAGAGGGGCGGATCACCTGTTGATGAATTAGCTATCCTCTGTTTCCTTCCTTACAAATTCCAGCCAGTTTCTGAATTCGATCTTCCTGAAGCGCTTTTCTTCCTTCTCTTTCTTCTTCAAGCCCGCCAGCAGATTCAGGAAATCATCCTCCGTGAAGATCGACGTGTAATTCGGCGCCCAGTGCTGCATCAGCTTTCCAATGTAGTCGTAGGGAAGTTCCGGATGGTATTGGGTGCAGGTGATGCGCCGGTCTTTCGATACGACGGCCTGCAGCGTTGTCGCATTTTCTGCGACAATCTCGAACTCCCGTGGCAGCCGGACGGTCTCATCGAAATGATGGGCAGGCGCATCGAACGCGGGCGGCTTGCCGCGGTACAACATCCCGGCGAAATCCAGGGATCGGACCGATATGCCGGTTGCGATGCCGATTTCCGGCGTTCGGGCCGGCGCCACCTCCCCGCCGCAGACGGTCGTGATGACCTGAAACCCCCAGCAACTTCCCCAGACGCGGGGCACGTCAGCCAGCACGCGCTCGCCCAGCTTGAGCTGACGCTTATTGAATGGATTGTTTTCGTAGATATTGCCGCCCCCGCCGGTCCAGACCGCCGCATCGAATTCGCTGAAGTCCAGGTCTGACGTTCCGGCGTCGCCGTACGTGTGCACAATCCGAATTTCCGCATCGGGCGAGCATTCCCGAACGAGCAACTCGAAGACATCGGCCTGCTCCTCTACGCCCGCGTGCGCGTGCGACCGATTCCCTTCCAGGGTCCAGCCGTCGACAATCAGGATCCGCATCGCCTTATCACCCTCGGCAAAACCGCCGTTTGATTTCCCCTGAAGGCCGTCGAGATGAATACATCCATGGATGTATAACCGATACCTGGCAGGCGTGTCTTATAGACCGTCGCGGCCCGGGTCAGAGCGTCCCCGTCGATCCACGATTGTGTCGGAATGTCGCTCCGCTGCTTCAATATAGGCATGAAGAGTGGATCGAAAAAGACAACTCGTGCTACACGGACCATCTGAAACCGCGGCCGGTACATCTTTGGTTCTCACTTTTGCAGTCGCAGCCGTATATTATAACCCGTAGCCCGCATCTGCTGCGCATTTGCCCGATTCAAACGAAGTCTTGAAGTGGCATCGCCAAAGTACTTTTCCGGCAGCCGAGCCGCGATTATTCACCGGTCGATTAATGTGGAGGAAACCGCGATCGAAGTGCGGACTTTTGATCTTACTGTACCCGTGACGCGCGCATTTCGCATGATATGGACAACTGTAGGTGTGGGTTGGATCATTTGCGGTTTCGTTAATCTGGCCGGAAACGCCATTCTCGGCGCGGTGCAAATTGTGCTGGGTATTGGCTTCCTGGGTTTAAGCGGACCATTGAAGGGTGTGAACAGGTTTATTGTCACGCTTTCCGATACGAATCTGGACATCAGAACAGGCTTGTTCAGGCACCGAAAGATCCAATGGACATCGGTGTCCAGAATTAACATCGAGCTGATGAAACTCGAGTTTGTGCTCGCCAAAGGCAGAAACATTAAGATCCACTTCACCGCATTGAGTTACAATGACAACCAGATCATCAAACCGCAGATTATCGAGGCGGTCACGGCGTTCGCGGAGGCGAAGGGGGTCCCGGTACAGGACGGCCGTTCCGGGTGAGCGATCAACATGCGCGAGGGAAATATCTGACGGATGGGCGACCGGCCGGTCGCCCCTGCGAATCCAACACAGGCGCGGGTATCGCTCGTCGTTACCGCGTGACCGTATCGCTCACCGGTTCAAGCTGATGGCTGACGGCTGATAGCTGTTTTTCTCTTCGTGTCTTTGTGCCTTCGTGTGAGCCGATTTTTGCTTGCAGCAAGGCGGGCGACCACAAGGGTTGCCCCTACAATTTAACCATCCGCGCGGACTTCGCTGAATGATATCACCGGTCCATATC
>LXNJ01001223.1_pt1 | contig 15639 bp, 14 predicted proteins | sample 809081 | NCBI WGS metagenome assembly LXNJ01 (sample SAMN04870510, study PRJNA318959) | sponge metagenome | biome: sponge; feature: marine sponge reef; material: water | host: Petrosia ficiformis | place: Greece: Milos, Mediterranean Sea | collected 2013-05-29 | depth 5-7 m
GCCAAGATTGGCTGGACGGGACCGATGATTACTTTCGGCGGGAGGGCTGAATGAGGGAGGCACGCTGACATGGATCTGGGACTGGCGGGCCGCACTGCGGTCGTAGCCGCTTCTTCCAGAGGCCTTGGCGGGGCGGTGGCCGAGGAGTTTGCCGAGGAGGGAGCCAATGTGGTGATGTGCGCCAGGGGCGCGGAAGAATTGGCCGCGGCGGCGGAGTCGGTCCGGGCCAGGGGGTCCGGCGAGGTCCTGGCGCAGGTTGCCGATCTTTCGGAGCTGGGTGCCGGTGAAGAAGTGGTCCGAAGAGCCATCGAGCGATTCGGCACGGTCGATATCCTGGTGAACAACGCGGGTGGCCCCCCTGCGGGGCGGTTCGAAGACCACACCCCGGAGGCGTGGCGCGCCGCCGTGCGGTTGAACCTGGAGAGCGCGCTGGAGATGACCCGTGCGGCGCTGCCCGCCATGAAAGAGGGCCGGTGGGGAAGGGTCATCAACATCACGTCGGTCAGCGTGAAGGAACCGGTCGATAATCTGATTTTGTCCAACAGTGTGAGGGCAGCAGTGACCGGGTGGGCCAAGACGCTCTCCAACGAAGTGGCGGCCGACGGAGTAACCGTCAACAACGTTCTGCCGGGGTTTACCCGTACCCAGCGCATGGTACAGCTGGCCAGTGCCACTGCCGAAAGGACCGGTGCCACCGCCTCCAGCGTGATGGAACAGTGGGAGAAGGTGATCCCTGCCGGGCGGATGGGAGAGCCCCGCGAGTTCGCCGCGGTCGTGGCTTTCGTGGCGTCGGAGCGGGCCAGCTACTTGAACGGACTTTCGATAGCCGTGGACGGCGGCCGGACCCGCGCCCTCTACTAACAGCGCGAACTCTACCCGCGGCGTCCAGAGGACCGCGGCCACGGGACCAAAAGGGAGAACAGGATGGACAAGGACATTCAGACGGCTTTGAACGAACAGATCAGGCACGAATTCACGGCGGCGTACCTGTACCTGGGAATGATGGCGTGGTTCGAGACAAGGAGCTTGCCGGGTTTCGGGCACTGGATGCGGCTCCAAGCCCAAGAGGAGCTGGCCCACGCAATGAAACTCGTGGATTTCGTGCTCGACCGGGGAGGGAAAGTGGAGCTCGGCGACGTTGCCGCGCCCGGAATTGATTTTGAGTCTCCCCACGCGGTAATGAAGGCCGCGCTGGAACACGAGCGGAGGGTCACCGGCCTGATCAACCGCGTATACGCGCTGGCTTCGGCAAAGAATGACTATCCCGCCCAGGTCCTCATGCAGTGGTTTGTGGCGGAACAGGTCGAGGAAGAGAAAAACGCCGGAGAGATCGCCGATCAGCTGGCATTCGCGGGCGATTCCGCCAGCGCCATCCTGGTGCTGGACGGTCGGCTGGCGGCCCGGCAACCGGGAGAGGGCGACGGTGGTGAGGGTTGAACTTGGCTGACGCTAAGGGTTGGGCGCCCGGCGGGGATCCCTATCGGCCCGAACCGCTCTCTACCTATGAACGACTGGCCGAACGAGAGATGCTGAGCCGGGCCGTTCGGTTTCGCGACAGCCTGCGCCGCCGCCGCACGGTACGGGAATTCTCCGACGAAGCACCGCCTCCGGAGGTCATCGACGCCTGCATCCAGGCCGGAGCGACCGCGCCCAACGGTGCCAACCGCCAGCCCTGGACCTTCGTGGTGATCCGAGACCAGAAAATCAAGGAGGTTATCCGGCGCGCGGCCGAAAAGGAGGAGGCCGAGTTCTACGCCAACCGGGCACCCCCCGAGTGGTTGGCTGCACTGGCAGCCCTGGGAACCGATGAACACAAGCCCTTCCTGGAAGAGGCTCCGGTCCTGATCGCCATATTTGCACAGAGCTACGAGCTGGCCCCGGACGGCACCAAGATCAAGAACTACTACGTCAGCGAATCGGTGGGGATCGCCGTGGGCATGCTCATCGCCGCGCTGCACGAGTCGGGGCTGGCCGCGCTGACCCATACGCCCAGCCCGATGCGGTTCTTGAACGAAATACTGGGACGGCCGAGTAATGAACGACCGTTCCTGTTGTTGGTAGTGGGTTATCCGGCCGCTCGTGCCGAAGTGCCCAGAATCACCAAGAAGTCGCTGGAGGAGATCGCGGTCTACCGCTAGCGGACGGAGGCACCGTTCGCCGGCCAGGCCTTGCCGCCAGAGGCCAGGAACGCCTCGGCCCTGTTCATCGCTGCCTTGAGCGGGGTTTCCCCCTTACTGGCTGCCTCTTCAAAGATTTCTTGAAGCGATTGCCCGATCTCGGCGACCTTGGCGTTCAGCAGGTCAGGGTCGCGTTCTCCCCGCGCCACCGCGGTAAACGCGATCGCGCCGCCTGCGTTGATCATGAAGTCAGGGGCGTAGAGGATGCCCCGCCCCAGCAGGGAATCGGCATCGCTGTCCGCGAGGAGCTGGTTATTCGCCGAACCGGCCACGATGGCGCACTTGAGGGAGGGAATCGTGTCGGGGTTCACGGTGGCCCCCACCGCGCAGGGCGCGTAAACATCGATCTCTGCGTCCCACATCCGTTCGGGGGAGACAATTTGCCCGCCGCAGGTTTCGCGAACTGCCTCTGCAGCACCGGGTGACAGGTCGGAAACGAGAATCTCGGCACCGGCTTCAGCCAGCAATGCCGCGAGAGGCCTGCCGACGCCGCCCGCTCCCTGGATCAGAACACGCCTCCCACTGGGGGAATCGTCGCCAAACCGGTGTCGCAGCGCCGCCTTGATCCCCGCGAACACACCCACGGCGGTAAACGGCCCGGGATCGTCCGGGTGCCCCTCGCGCATGCCCACCACCTGACCGGACCCCCGTCGGATCCGCCGGATGTCTTCCGGGGTGGTGCCCAGGTCCGCGCCCGTTCGGAACGCACCTCGCATCGATTTCAGCACCCGGGCGTAGTGGTCAAGGGCCTGGTTGCGCTGCTGAGGGCCTGGATCGGGTGGCATGGCGATGACGCCCTTGCCGCCGCCCAGACAAATGCGGGCGCCCGCCCATTTGTAGGTCATTCCCCTGGCCAGGCGCTGGGCGTCGGTGAGTGCCTCCGCCGGAGACCCGTAGGTCTTCAGGCGGGTGCCCCCTGTTGCCGGGCCAAGCACGGTGCTGTGCCGTGCAATGAACACCCAAGCTTCGGCGGGCTCGCACCAGGACACGACGACGGATTCGCCGTCCCACGACTGAAACGTTTTGCGCATTGAGGTCGTCTTCTTCACACAGCCACTCGTTGTTGGCTATCGGAGTTTGCCGGCCGCTGCCTGATTTCTGCCGGGGCACGCTTGGGCCGGTATGGTGTAACCCGGTGTGGGGCCGAAGATCCTCGCCGTGCCCCCGCTGTTCTCAAGGTACGAAAGGCAGGAAACCGGAACGGTGCGGAACAGCCTCTATTTCGGTGACATGACGCCACCGGACCAGAAGGACGGAAGGGAACACGCTGTTGTGGGTACGGCTCACGGCGTGCGAATCGACGTTCGCCCGTTTTCGCACCATTTGACGCCGGAGGGAGCCGCGTGCGTTGAGACGTCGTACCGCGGGCGCGCCATCGGGCGGTGCCTGGTGCCCGAGGAGCGCCTTGAGGAGTTCCTGGGAATGGACCTGTTCGATTCACCGGTTTCGCTTGCGCTGGATGTGCGGGAGGGTGGTCCAGGCCTGGCGGCCAGTGTCCTGGCGCTGGTACCAATGAGCAACGAGGAACTGTCGCAGAGGCCCGAGCCCTTTGAACCGTGGAGGCAGAGCAGCCCCGGGGCCCGGTTCGACGCCGAATATTCGTCCCAGTCTCCCAAGCAGCTGATGGGAGTGTTTCTCGGCGAAGTAGTCCGGTTTCAGAGCGACAGGGCACACCCGGGGTCATTGCTCAAAGACGCCGGCCACATGCTGAAGACCATCCTGCAGACCGAGGTCGGCAGCGTGGTGGATCGGCTCCTGGACGAGCTGGGTGACACCGAACGCGGGCTCGCCGACCCGGGTTTGGCCGATTCCCCCGCAGAGGGCACCGACTAGCCTCACTGCCGCTGAGGCGTAACTGGGCCACCGTTGCCCGGTAGAGGTCAACTCAGGCAGATGGCTCCGGGGCGGCACCGGCAAGGCCGCGGCATTGCCGTGCCGCCCCGGAGCGGGTCCGGGAGGCACACCGCCTTCTCCACCAAATCCGCGAGGGTGTCGATCAGCCTTTGAGCATCGTGGGCGACGGGCACCCGGTGGAACTCCAAACCGGCTTCTTCCGCAACTTCCCTAAGCTCGATGTCCAACTCCATCAGAGTCTCGGACTGTTCGTGGACGAAGCTGACGGGGTCCACGAGGACGGCCGTGACTTCCCCGTCTTCCGCCGCCAAGCCGGCGACCGCGCGTTCGATTGAGGGCGATGTCCATTCAATGGGGCGGTTGCCGTGGTTTTGGTAGCCCAGCGTGAACCGGAGCAGCTCAAGTTCGTTGGCCTGTATGCGGCACCACTGCTCCACGTATTCGGCGTAACGGCTGCCCGCCCGGACATATCGCAGGGGGGTGCCGTGAGCGCTGAACACCACCCTCATGCCCGGGTCGGTCATATCGAGACCAGCCGCGCTCGCCGCCGTGCGAAGGCTGTCCGCGCGCCACCTGACGTATTCCGGATGCCGGTGCCAGCCGGCTATTTCTCTGAGGTCCGGGTTCCATCCCAGGTGGTTCAGTGCCTCGCGGGTCTGGTCCAGCGCCCGAAGCGTGGTTGAGGGGCCGCAGAAGGGGTAGACGGGGAAGGCGACCACTGTTTCAACCCCTTGGTCGCGGAGCAACTCCAGCGCCTCGGTCACGGTGGGCCCGGTGAACTGCATTCCTGCCACCACGGAGGCTTCGAGGCCCCGGCCCGCCAGCACCGCCGCCAGCCGGGATGCCTGCCCGGCAGCCTGCCGGTTCAAAGGCGAGCCGCCTATCGTTCTGTAGGCTTTCCGTAGTCCGGGGGCCCGGGCAGCGGCCAGCTCGCGGCTACCTGATCCCAGCATTGGGTTGGCGGCGAATATGCGCTCCAGGAACTCGGTGACTTCGAACAGGCCGTATGATTCCGGCTCGCCGAAGTTGAGCATCAGTACTCCCGGCCGACCAACGTCGCGGGGTTTGTCCACCCGCCGTGTGTCCATGGCCGAAAACCTAACCGCGAACCGGAGATGCTCCTGCCTGGATGAGAGTTGGGATCGTGGGTGGCGGTATAACGGGGTTGGCACTGGCGCACGCCCTGGCGTGCCGGGGGCGGGACTTCGTTCTGTTTGAGAAGTCAGGGCACTGGGGCGGGGCGATACGCACGGAGTTCACCAACGGAAGGGTGGCGGAGTTCGGTCCGCAGCGGATGCGCCTGACTGCTTCCGTGCGCCGGCTGGTGCACGACCTAGGGCTCGGTTCTCAGGTTGTGGCCGCTGCCCCGAAGGCGGAAACCTTCATTCTGTCGAAAGAAGGCATGCGCTCCTTTTCGGATCTGATACCAATGCTCAACCGGCGGCCGGACCCACCCGAATCACCCGAGACGCGGCTGGGCGCCTGGCTCCGCCACACCTGCGGCGACGCAGCTTATCGGGGGCTCGTGGGTCCGGTGGTCGCCGCGACCTTCGCTTCCGACCCTGACGAGATGTTGCGGCGGCCGGTTCTCCCGTTGGTGGAGGAAATGCTGGCGGGGCTCACCGCCCGTGGGTCGGCACCACCGGCGTTCACCTTCCGCGACGGGCTTTCCGCGCTTCCGGGGGCGTTGGCGGCGCGGTACCGCGAGTTCCTGCGGCCCAGTACCGCCGTGAGTGCGATCCGACGAGCGGACGACTGTCTGGAGATCCAAGCCGGCGAGGGGCCGGGTGAGGTCGTGGACCGGGTGGTGCTCACTGGATCCGCCCGGGACATGGCCCCGCTTCTGGCGGAGGTCGCGCCAGCCGCGGCCGCGCGACTGGCGCGCCTCCGCTACAACACAATCAGGATAGTGGCACTTGATACCGAGGGCTGCCCGCCCGGTTTCGGTTACAGGACCGCCCTCGACATGCCGCTGCGCACTCAGGGGGTCACTTGGAACGCATCGGTCTTCGCGGGAGACGGCGATACGGGCCGCGAAGGAATCTGTACCGCGTTTCTGGGCGGTCTGACCGACACCGACGTAGCGTCGTGGCCTGACGAACGGGTTGGCAGGGTCGCTGCCAGGGAGTTCGAGCAAGTGCACGGCTTTGGCGCCGAACCGCTGGCAGTGGCCTCGGCCAGCCTCCCGGCCTGGGACACGAGTTGGGCGGCGATCGAAGGTGGCCTGGAACTGCCAGAGGATGTAACGCTGGCTTCAACTTGCGCCGAACGCCTCGCCATCTCCTCCCGAATCGCCCGCGCCGGGACCCTCGCCAGGGATCTGTCTGCACGCAGCGATGCAGAACCCTAGCTATCCCCTGGTGCGGATCCTTTCGCGGATGGCCAGTCCCGTACCGCCCGAACCACCGCGGCGACTACCGCGGGGTCCGTATCGGGGCGTAACCCGTGCCCAGTGTTGAACACGTGTCCCGCCATCCCGCCGGCCCGGCGGAGCACATCCTGTGTCTCGCGGACTGCCGCCTCGTGCCCACCCAACAACGCCGCCGGGTCGAGGTTGCCCTGCAGTCCCCGCCGTCCGTCCTGGCAGAGTGCCCGCCGGGCCTGGTCCAGGGGGGTACGCCAGTCGATCCCAATCAGATTGCCGCCGGCCGCCGCTATCTCGGAAAGCAGATCCCCGTGAGCCGAGCCGTAGTGGATCGTGGGGACACCGGCTTCTCTCAGGTGGGAAAGGATTTTGCGAGAGTGTGGTTGGACGAACTCCCGGTAGACCTCCGCCCCGAGCACGCCGCACCACGAATCAAACAGCTGTATGGCCGCCGCCCCGGCCTCGGCTTGAGCAATCGCGAATTCGGCCAGATGGTCCGCCCAGAATCGCGCCAACCGGTCCCAGGTCCTGGGTTCACGGATCATGAAGGCGCGCAGGTTGGTCAGGCGGGAATCGCGGTTCCCGGTGCACAGATAGGAGCAGAGCGTGAACGGCGCGCCCACGAACCCGATCACCGGCAGTGGTGAATGAGCGGCCACCAACCGGATCGCCTCCAGAACATGGTCCAGCGACTCGCGGGGTTCGAAGGGTTGCAAGCGGTGCACGTCCCCGGGTCCCTGCCACGGGGGGAGGGGGACCGGACCCACCCCCGCCCTCATCTCGATCTCGACACCCGCCGAGGGGAAGGGAGTCGAGAGATCCTGGAAAATGACCAGCGCGTCGACGGGGAAATACTCGGTCGGCAGCAGGGTAGCCCGAGCGGCTAGTTCGGGGTCGGCAACGAGAGCCTGAAAGCTGTGTTCCCGGCGCAGTGCCCGGTAAGCGGGCAGGCAGCGGCCGGCCTGACGCATGAACCACACCGGTGGTCGCGGAGTCGGCTCAAGCGCCAGTGCTTTCTTGAACAGGTCTGCCATGGCCGGAATAATACGGAGGGCGGCCGGGTCCGATCACGGCGCACCCCCTCCGGCATTAGCTTCGCCCGCGTGCACTGCGAGGGAGAATTGAACGGGGGCCGGCCGGGCAGCGGCCCGAAGCGGTCGCCACGGTTCGCGGTGTCCCTGGCAGCCGCCGGCACCACCATCATGGGGGCGTGCGGCGCGCGGCCGGACGCGGACCCCGCGAACGCCGAGCTCCCGCCGGACACCACCGCACTCCCGCTCGCGCGGGCCTGGCCCCCGGAAACCGAGATCGTGTCTGGCCCGGGCGAGAGGGCCCTCCCTGATCACTATTTCTTGACGCTGGAGGGTGACACCGTCGATTTCGGTCATCTTACCGGCAGCGTGGTGGTGGCAAACTTCTGGGGGACGTGGTGCTTCCCCTGTTTGGAGGAACTGCCCGAACTCGCCCGTGTCGACGCGGTCTACGAAGACTCCGCGGTTGCGTTCGTGGGAATCTCAGTGCTTTCGGGGACCGCGGACCATGTCCGGACTTTTCTGGCGGATTTCGAGGTTGAGTACCCCCAGTGGTCCGGCGACACCGATTTGGCACTCGATCCGTTCGGAATCATTGGTTTGCCGCACACTCTGATCCTGGACCAGGAAGGGTGGATCAGGTACGAGCTTCTGGGCCCCCAAACGGGGCCGGAACTAACCGACAGGATTGAGGCAGTGCTCGCCGAACCCGCGGCCGGTGCGGGCCCCGGCGGTCAGGAGAGCTGCTGACTCCGGTAGAGCCTCGCGTACAGGCCGCCCTCCGCCAGTAACTGGTGGTGCCGTCCCATCTCCACCACCCGGCCCCCGTCAACCGCCGCGATCCGGTCGGCCCGTTGAACCGTTCTGAGGCGGTGCGCGATGATGATCGTGGTCCGACCCGCCGACGCCGCCGCCAAGGCCTGTTCCACCAGAGCTTCGCTCTCGGCGTCCAGCCCGCTGGTGGGTTCGTCCAGAATCAGAATATCCGGCGCCTTGAGCAGCACGCGCGCGATCGAGATGCGCTGCCGCTGACCCCCTGACAGCCGAGCACCTCTTTCTCCCACCAGAGTGTCGAGACCTTTCGGGAGGCGCTCCACGAACTCGGTTGCATGCGCCGCCGCGGCCGCGGCTTCGATCGCTTCCGGCCGGGCGTCGGGGCGGCCGTAGGCGATGTTCTCGGCGATTGTGCCATGAAACAGCGGGTGGGTTTGCGGAACCACCCCGATCCTCCCGCGGAGCTCGTCCAGCGGCCAGTCGCGCACATCAATCCCCTGGACCAGCACGGCACCCTGCGATACGTCCCAGAACCGGGGGACCAGCCGACCGATGGTGGTCTTGCCAGCCCCGCTGGGACCAACGATCCCCAGTGTCTCGCCGGGAGCAATCTCAAGGTTCACCGACCGGAGCGCCGGATGGGAGTCCCCGTCGTAGGAGATGCTGACGCCCCGGAAGGCCACCGAAGCCGGCCCGCGCTGCGGCGGGTTTGCCGGGTGGGCCGGGGTCCGAATTTCCGGTACGCGGTCAAGCAGACCGAAAACCCGTTCGGCCGCGCCCTGCGCCTGTTGGTAGGAACCCCACAAGGACGCCAGGGCCGTAATCGCCGCGGCAACAGTGAATGCGTAGAGCAGAAACGACACCAGTTGCCCGGCCGTGATCATGTCATCAACCACGAGCCGCCCACCCTGCCAGAGCACAAGGACGATCGCGCCAAACGCCACAACCGTCAGCACGCCGTAGAGCGAGGCCTGTACCCGGGCCCGGGATACTGCAGCAACCAACGCAAGCGCCAAGTGCCCACCGTACTTCCTGGATTCCCGCCCCTCGGCTCCGAAACTCTGCACAACGTCGATCTGGCCGAACGCCTCGTCCGCCGCCGCGTGGGCGTCGGCCAGCCTGTCCTGCACCTCCGTGCTCCGGCGCCTGAGTCGCCGGCCGAGCAAAACCGCGGCGGCCACAATCAGCGGTGAAACGGTCAGGGTGGTCAGGGTCAGCTGCCAGTGCAGTACCGACAGCAGCACCAGCCCGCCGACCAGGTACAGCAGCTGCCGGGCAAGTTCGGCCAGTTGGTGCCCGAGCACTGACTGAAGTGTGGAGCAGTCCGACGCCAGGCGCGACGTGAGTTCTCCAGTGGGCCGGTCGGTGTGAAATCCGGGTGACAAACTGACCAGGCTGTCAAAAAGGTCGCGGCGGAGCCACGTCACCACCCGCTCGCCCGTAACCCCCAGCCAGTAGACCTCCAGGTAGTTCAGCACCCCCTGTACCACGAAAAGGCCCAGCAGCCACAGTGCGTACTGGCTCAACACGTCCTGGCTCCGCTCCACGAAGGCCGCGTCCATCATGTGCCGGACCAGAAGCGGGAAAACGAGCCCCAGCGCGGCACCGACGCTCAGGCACGCCACCGAACCGATTACGAGGGGGCGGTGAGGTTCAAGTCTGGGCAGGAGGCGGGACACCGCGAAGGTGTGTTTCGCCAGTCGCCCCCCTTCTTGTTCCTTTTCCTGTCCCAACCCCCGGCTCCCGTCTAGTTTTTCGCGCCATGGCGACACCCGGCTTCCTACCCGCCCTGCCCGGGCGGTGCGGCCGAAAAATACGGGGCGGCCGCCTGGCGGTGGACCGATTTCCCGGGACACGGCCCCACCTGGCTGCGAGAGGATTTGCAACGAAGTGAGTTCTTGGCGTCGGTTGGCTGCTGCCAGCGCGCTGGTCACGTACCTCTTGATTGTTTTCGGGGGAATCGTTCGCGTCACCGGCAGCGGCATGGGGTGCGGCGACGACTGGCCCCTGTGCAACGGCCAGTTGTTTCCCCCCTGGGACTTCGCGACCTGGATCGAGTGGGGGCACAGGCTGGTGGCCGGCCTGCTGGGAATGTTGATTCTGGCGCTGGCGGTCTGGGCCGGCCGACGCCGAAGAGACGCGACTTGGGCACCTCTGTGGACCCGTTCGGTTCAGATGGGTGTCGTCTACCTGATCCAGGCCATGTTGGGTGCCGTAACGGTGTGGCTGGAACTGCCCGCCTGGAGCGTGATCCTGCATTTGGGGTTCGCGATGACCCTGTTGTGGCTGCTCGTGACGGCATGGCTCAGTCCCCTCAGAATTGCGTTTTCCGGAACCGGGGGCCTTGGAAAGGTGCTGTTGGCCCTGGCGGCGGCGACTGTCATGCTGGGCGGCTTGGTGGCCAATCTGGGCGCCGGAGCTGCCTGCCAGGGGTTCCCGCTCTGTAACGGATCGGCATTTCCGGGAGGGCACTGGCTGATCCACGTCCACTGGACCCACCGGGTGGTGGCGTATGCTCTGGTTGTGGGTTGCGGGTGGTTACCGTTCCACGGAGACGGTGCACGGCGGGGAGCTGCCGCGGCGAGCGCGGCCCTGGCCGCGGCGCAGCTGGTCGTGGGTGCAGTGATGGTCCTGCAGGTGCTGCCCCAGGAGTGGAGAATCGCCCACGTTGCCCTGGGCACCGCCCTCTTCGCTGCTTTGGCCATCAACGCGCTGCCGCGCAGCGAGGAACAGCCCCCACCGGCAGGCGCCTAAGGCACTCCCTTGAGGAGGGCTGCATGCCCCTCGAAGCTCTTGTCGGAGGTGACCACGGTCGAAGCGTGCTCGTAGCGGCGGTTGACGAGTTGGAAGAAGAGGATGGCGCCGCTACGGGCGACCGAAGTTAGCCGATCTCGTCTCCCCGTTGCCCTACCGAGGCATCCCTTGCGACATGGATACTCACTTCCCGGTGGAAACCCGTTCCCCGTTCAGGCTCATGTGCTGTTGGGCAAGGCTGGAACTTGCAGCGAACGCTCTCGGCCGCTAAGATCGATGCTGATCGATGTCAGTTTGCCCACCGCCCAGTTGAGAGGAGCATGGCATGAGGCAACCGATCAACTGCAAAAACCGTAAGCCGGACGCGATAGTGTAATGGTCCCGCGTCGCTTCCTTCTCGGGCTCTCCGCCAAAGCGATGGGCATCTTCGGCGGCTTTGTCATCACGGTCTTCACATCGATGGAATGTGAGGCTCAGGTCGTCGAGTCGGCGGACCCTCGTCCGCCTCCTGCTTCGTGGAGAGGCATCGATTGGAAGCCCTTCCCCAACGGTCTGTTCTTCGATGATAACAATCAACCTATCTTCGGGCCGATTGAGGAACGTGATTACCCCATCATTACGGGCGTACATCGCTGCTCGCCCGCGGATTCTGCGGGCGTCCTCGTTGGAGACTTGTTGGTTCGCATCAACGGGAGGGACGCTAGGGAAGTACCTCCACCGTTCCATGACTCCAGGCCCGGAGTGGTGCAGGAGTTGGAGCTTCGTCGCGGTCAAGAATACGTTCGGGTATCCGTGCGCGAGGTCGCTTGGCCAACTAGTCCGATAAAGTGCGAACGGGGTTCACCCTCCGACACGGCCTCCGCAAATCCTGATACGGCTCGCAATGCCAGGCCGCTCTCGTTCACGTCGTTCCCCGGCTCCCAACTCCATACACACCTGTCGGCTCAAGAGCACGCGTTGGCACCTCGCACTCAGCGGAGAGCCCCCCTGTCAAGGGCATAAGAGGGCAGACGGTCGTCACCGTAAACCGTTGTGCCACTGGCGCAGGATCGCCGCACCTCAAGCGTCACAGGGCCCTGTCGAGATGGGCCTGCCATCGGGCCGCGCCAGCCGCAGATGGACGATGTAATCGATGTCGAGGGCGTCCCGCGCAACGGCCAACAATCCTGCGGAGCCCAGCGGGACCAGCGGTCTACGAGCGAGTCGCAGCGGTACGATGGCCCATCCCACAAAGCGCATGCAGTCGTCGAATACATCCCAAGCGTCTGTCGCCGAAGCTCCCTCTCTTCGCCGCACCCACAGCCACCCATCCGCGTCCGCGTATAAATCACTCATCACCGGTTTAGTCTTCGGCAATTCCTCGATGGAATAGACTCCTTCCACGGTCGCTGCGATACTGTCGCGTTCCGCTCCTTCCAATCGCTCTTGCGAGCGCGCCAATTCGACCGTTGCTACGGTGTCCCCCCGGAACGTCAGACGGTGAATACGGTAGGAGTCGGAGCGTGCAACCCACACGTCTCCCGACGGATCCGGAGCCCAGAGAACGGTGGGCCGCATCGGAAGCTCCTCCATCGTGAACACACCGCCCCCCGCCGCCGTGCCTCTCGACTCAATACGCCCGATCGAGAGCTTGCCGCGGGCAAGAAGTTCGCCGTCATCGTCAAGGGCATAGCGTTCGATACGCTCGTGACGGATGTTGATGGGGGGCCACCCTCGAGACTGGGCCTCTTGTCCAAGAGCATAGACATGACCCAGCGAATCGGTGGCGCGCACAGGCCAAGCGCTGTAAAGGCCGCCCGATCTATTGGGTGCAGCGAACTCACGGAGGAATTGGCCGATCGAGTCGAACACCATGATGTGCCCCATCGTCGCGATCCACAGCTCGCTGGGTTCCCGCCAAAGTAGATGTGCGCCAACGAACGAGTTCCTCAGTTCTCCGGGTCCGCCGCCCGCTCGGGTCACCCGTCGCAGGAATCGCCCGTCAACTGAGAACGAATTCACTTCCTCCGAAGTTTGATCGTACACATGAATGTTTCCCCACCGATCTGCGGCCACGGATCGAATCCTGCCAAACGCACTAGGACCAACGTCTGTGGCAGTACCAAGCCTCCGCTCCTCAACGAAGCGAAGGTTCGGGATATCGCCCGGCGTGGGGTATCTGACGACCAACCGCCCACCTTCCAGCGTGCGGATGGGCGCAGCGGCGCGGTCGACGTCAGAGACAGTGCACGAAAGAAACACGCCACACAAACCCAATAGGCCCCTGCGGGCATTGCCCAAGCCAAAAACTCCCCTCTGTCCAGCGACGATCAAGATGAGAACGTTGCGACAATCAAGGTGAGAATGAGGGGTCGCGACGTTACGAGTGCAGGACGTTGGCGTTTTTGGGGAATCGGGGCAAGAGGGAGTGGGGTGGTGGGGTGAGCGTAGCGAGCCGGGACGGGGCGGTGGAGCGCGAGTTTCTTGATGGCTTGAGGGGTAGGGTGAAGCCGTTCGGCGGTCTTTGCGGCCGGGATTGCCGGGGCCGGGCCGTTTCGCTGGGGCTTGGGCGATCTGGCGGGCCTGCCGGGGAGTCGGTTGGACCAGGAGCAAGAGCTGCTTGATCGCGGTTTCTTGTTGTGCATCAGGCGGCCTGAGTGGTGGACGGGCCCGTGTGGGGCCCAGGAAGCCGAGAATGCGCCCGATTTGGCGACGAATGGCGGCAAACCAGGCTCCACACGGCCCGAAGGGGGACTTCGCGGTGGCCGCCCGTCTCAGACCGCGGCTCAGCCCGTGCGAAAGACCGATCTCGCCGTGGCTCACCCCCGGGGCGCCACGGCCGCGGTTTCCTATCTTTCCGACCTGTTGTTTCGGCCGTTTCGCCATTTTAACCCCGCCGCAGTCGTGCGGTGCCCCCGACGAGTCCGTGAGGCCAACAAGTCCGTGAGCCCGTTATGGTGAGAGTGCGGTTCGCCCCCAGCCCCACAGGCTACCTCCACGTGGGTGGCGCGCGCACGGCGCTGTTCAACTGGCTTCTGGCCCGGGCGAGCGGCGGCGAGTTTCTGCTACGCATTGAAGACACTGACCGGGCCAGGTCCAGCGACGAACACACGCGGACCATTATTGACGGTCTGCGCTGGTTGGGGCTCGACTGGGACGGCGCTGTCACGTTCCAGGCCGACGGCACTCAGCGGCACGCGGCGGACGCCGCGACACTGGCCTCGTCGGGCCAGGCCTATCCCTGCTTCTGCACGCCCGGGGAGCTTCAGAAGAGGCGAGAAGAAGCCCGGAGGCAGGGCGGCGGATTTGCGTACGACGGCAGGTGCCGGCGGCTGCCCCAAGCCGAGGTACGCGGGCGAATCGACGCTGGCCAGAAGCACGCGCTGCGGATGAGGGCTCCCGGTGAGCCGGTTTCATGGCACGACGCCGTGCACGGGCAGATGTCGTTTCCCGCGGGATCGCTCGACGATTTCATCATCCTGAGATCGGACGGGACCCCAGTCTACAACCTCGCCGTCGTGTCGGATGACAGCACCAGCGGCGTGACCCACGTCATCCGGGGAGACGATCACCTCTCGAACACTCCCAAGCAGATCATCATCTACCGTGCACTTGGGCGTGCGCTTCCCGTGTTCGGGCACGTGCCGATGATTCTGGGGCCCGACGGGAAGCGCCTGTCCAAACGGCACGGGGCACTTTCGGTCACGGCTTACCGGGACGAAGGCTACCTGCCACGGGCGATGTTGAACTTCCTGGCTTTGTTGGGGTGGTCGCCCGGCGACGACCGGGAGCTGATGAGCCGGTCTCAACTCACCGACAGCTTCAGGCTGGAGAGAGTCCTGAAGAAAAGCGCCGTGTTCGACCTCTCGAAACTCGAATGGTTGAACGGGCGGTGTATCGCGACCGCCGGGGCCCCCGAACTGGAGCCGCTGGTGCTCGACCGGCTCCGCGAAACGAACGGGCCGGCTGCCGGCGCCGCCTCGCAACGCAGGGCCGCGCTGCACCGGATCATCGACTTGGTGAAGGAAAGGCCCAGGACCGTACATGCGCTGGCGGCACAGGTAGCGCCGTTTTTCGCAGTCCCGGCCACCTACGAAGCAGCCGCGGTCAAGAAATTCTGGACAAGATCCGCCGAAGCGGCGGAGTTGCTGGGTTCGTTGCGGGACCGGCTGGCCTCTACGCGGCCTTGGTCACCAGACGAGCTGGAGACGACCGTCCGGGGCCTGGCGGCGGAACGCGGAATCGGGGCGGGCCGCGTCATCAACCCACTGAGGCTGGCTCTGATGGGGCAGGGGGTCAGCCCGGAAATCTTCGGCGTGTTGGTGGCGTTCGGGCCGGGGCGGACCGATGAGAGAATCGGAGCGGCGCTCCGCTACCTGCAGGACGCCGGGAGCGGCGCCGGTGAATGAATCCGGCGTCCGCCGCGACCCCGACGAAGGGCACATGCGCACGGCTCTGGCCCTTGCAGAAGAAGCGGCTGCCGCGGGCGAGGTGCCCGTTGGGGCGGTAGTCACGGACCCGAGCGGCCGCGTGGTCGGCGAGGGTCGCAACCGGACCCGGCAGCTCAGCGACCCCACGGCCCATGCCGAGATGTTGGCGCTGCGCGCGGCTGCGGGGCGTTTGGGAGACTGGCGGCTGGAAGGGCACACCCTTTACGCAACGCTGGAGCCGTGTGCTATGTGTGCCGGTGCCGCGATGCTGGCCC
>LXNJ01001224.1_pt1 | contig 15634 bp, 16 predicted proteins | sample 809081 | NCBI WGS metagenome assembly LXNJ01 (sample SAMN04870510, study PRJNA318959) | sponge metagenome | biome: sponge; feature: marine sponge reef; material: water | host: Petrosia ficiformis | place: Greece: Milos, Mediterranean Sea | collected 2013-05-29 | depth 5-7 m
ATGCGGGCGTGGGCCACCGGCGAGCGAACCAGGGCCATATGCAGCATCCCGGGCAGCACGATGTCGTCCAGGAAGTTGCCCTGGCCCTCGATCAGCCGGGCGTCCTCCACCCGCTTGACGCTGTGGCCGATCCCGCCGATCTCGGGAGGCGTCGTCGTTGTGTCAGTCATGTCGTGCTCCCTTTCAGCCGTCGCCGTTGCCGGACGACGCTGCAGCCGCCGCGGCCTGGATGGCCTTGACGATGTTCATGTAGCCGGTGCACCGGCACAGGTTCCCCGATATGGCCCAGCGGACCTCGTCGTCGGACGGTGCCGGGTTGTCCTCGATCAGGGCCGCCCCCACCAGCATCATGGCCGGGGTGCAGAAACCGCACTGCAGGCCGTGCTCGTCGCTGAACGCCTGCTGGACCGGGTGCAGCCCGTCGGCGGTCTTGAGGCCCTCGACCGTGGTTACCTCCCGTCGGTCGGCCTGCACCGCCAGCATGGTGCACGACTTGACCGGGGTGCCGTCCACCAGAACGGTGCAGACCCCGCAGCTCGTCGTGTCGCAGCCGATATGGGTGCCGGTGAGCCCGGCGCCGGTGCGGATGTGGTCGACTAGCAGCCGGCGGGGCTCTACGTCGGCGGTGTGGTCGGTCCCGTTGATGTTGATCGTGATCTCCATGTCTCCCCCTCTCAGGCCTGTGCCTGCTCGGCCGCGGCCGCGAGGGCCCGGCGAGTGAACGCGGCCACCACTTGGCGCTTCCAGCGGGCTGAGCCCCGCACGTCGTCGCGGGGCTCGGAGGCCGCCGCGGCCGCCTCACCGGCCTCGGCGAACAGCTCGGCGCTCGGGGCGTTGCCCACCAGCAGCGCCTCGGCGTCGGTGGCCTTGCGGTTGATGGGCGCCACCGAGGTCATGGCCACGCCGGCAGCCGAGATCGTGCCGTCGGCAGCCAGCTCGAGATGGGCGGCCACCCCGACGGTGGCGTAGTCGCCGACCTTGCGCTCCAGCTTCTGGTACGAGCCGCCGGACGGACCCGAGGGCACCGGGATGTGCAGGGCAACCACCATCTCGTCGTCGCTGAGCGAGCTGGTGAAGAAGTCCACCACGAAGTCTCCGATGTCGATGGTCCGCGAGCCCGACGGCCCCTGGGCGACAACCCCCGCGCCCGTGGCCAGCAGGACCGAGTTCCAGTCCCCCTCGGGGTCGCAGTGGGCCACCGACCCACACATGGTTCCCAGGTTGCGTACCAGCGGGTCTGAGATCCACGGGGCAGCTGATGCCACCGCACCGGACACCGCTCCGGAGGCGGCAATATCGGCGTGACGGGCCAGCGCTCCAATATGGAGGTGCCCGTTGTGGTGCTCGATGGTGTCGAGTCCACCGATCCGGTTGATGTCCACCAGCTTCGAAGGTGTCGCGAAGCGCAGCTTCATCATCGGCAGCAGGCTCTGCCCGCCGGCAAGGAACCGGGTCTCGTCACCCCCCTCGGCCTTGGCGGCAATGGCCTCCTCCACCGACGAGGCGGCTATGTAGTCGAATCGGGCTGGCAGCATCCTGCACCCCCAATTGTCGCGGTCTTTGTCGATTCCCCGCGGGGCCGCGAACCTTACACGACGGTGCGGTGTCCCGCCCACGCGAGCGGACCTCGGAGCGGCAATTCGGTCAGGGGTACGCTGACGGATGCGCGCCGCCGGATCCCCGAAACCCCCGGGACGGTTCGCGGCGCTCGGCAATCGCCACTTCCGGCTGCTCTTCGTGGGCGGGCTGTTCACGTTCCTCACCATGCAGGTGGCCGGCATCGCCCGGGCCTGGCTCGCGTTCGAGCTGACCGGCACCAACACCGGCCTCGGCGGTGTGATGCTGGCCTTCGGACTGTGCAGCATCGTCGCCATCCCCTACGGGGGCGTGATCTCCGATCGCTTCCCCAGGCGCAATGTGCTCTTGGTGGCAGGCGTCCTGCAGGCTGCAACCCCCATCTGCCTCGGCGTGGTCGTGGCCACCGGCACTGAGACGTACTGGATCCTGATCGCCGCCAGTGTCGTCCAGGGCGGAGTCATCTCGATCCTGGCGCCGGCCCGGCTCTCCTTCATTTCCGAGATCGTCGGCCGGGAGTCCATCACCAACGCGGTATTCCTGTCGATGTCCACCGTGCAGCTGGCCCGGGTGGCCGGTCCGGCAGCCGCGGGCGCCCTGATCGGTGTGGCGTTCTTCGGCCTGGCCGGCGTCTTCTTCGCGGCAGGGGTGCTCGGGATCCTGAGCGTTGTCCTGCTGTTCGGCCTGCCCCGGGGAAGTCCGTCGAGCCACTCGGGTCGCAGCGCGCTGGGCGACATCGCCGACGGCTTGAGATTCGTTCGATCCCGCCCGGACCTCGTGCACCTGCTGTTGGTGTCGTTCGGGGTGGTGCTGATCGGCTTTCCCCACATGGCGTTCCTGCCGGTAGTGGCCGAGCAGGTTCACAACAGTGGATCGACCGGCTTCGGCTTCCTCAACGCAGCCGCGGCGGTGGGCGCCGCGGTGGGCTCCATCTCGCTGGCCAACCTTGAGCGACGAAGGCTGCGCCCGTTCCAGACCCGCAGCGGCCTGGCCTTCGGCGCCTCGCTCGCCGTGTTCGCGGTGATGCCCGGCTTCTTGGCTGCTCTGGCCGCAATGGCGGTGGTGGGAGCCACCTCCAGCGTGTTCCAAGCCCTCAACAACTCCATGCTGCTCACGTCGACACCGGTCGAGTACCACGGCCGGGTCCAGAGCCTGCTGATGCTCAGCTTCTCGGGTTTCGCCATAGCGGCGCTGCCCATCGGAGTCGTTGCCGACGCCATCGGGATCCGCACGACCCTGGTAGTGCTCGGTGTGCTGGTGATCGCGGTGATGACCGTGGCTCGGATCGTCGAGCCGCGCCACATACCTGAGGAGACAACACTATGAGTAGACGCGAAGATGAGGCCGAGCTTGCGAGGCCGTGGCCCGAGCGGCCCGTGAGCGAAGCGAACAAGAGCGGGAAAGGCAACGCTTCACCGCGGGGCGGCTGCACTTGCCCGCCCATCTACTGAAGGAGGCAGCCATGGCCGGCGATACGAGCAGCGATCACGTCGCGGGCGCGGGTGCGCCCTCCGCCGAGTCGGTGGTGCGCGCCTACTGGGAGAGAGTCTGGCTCGAACGGGATCTCGACGCGCTGGAAGACCTGGTGACCGATCCGGTCGTGCGCCACACCGCCGAGGGCACTCAGTCCCTGACCGGCCGCGAGTACCGTCGACGGCTCGCCGACGCCTTCGAGACGGTCCGGGCCATCGAAGTGAGCATCGACTCCATTGCCGCCGATGGTCTGATCGTGTGGGTGCGTCTCACCCTCCGGGGGGTGAGCCTGGCCACCGCGGCTCCGATGTCGCTGGCCTGGCTGGGGCAGTACCGGATCGAAGGCGGGCGCATCGCCGAGCTGTGGGCCCTCCACCAGCCGGGCGCCGACTGGTCGGCGTAGAGGCCGAGCGAGAGGGGCGTGTCACCATGCGATCTGCCAGGACGTTGAGCGAGGCCCCTGGGCCCGAGCGGCCCGTGAGCGCAGCGAACAAGAGCGGGATGTCGGCCCGAGCGGCCCGTGAGCGCAGCGAACAAGAGCGGGAAACACAACATCGCACCGCGACCCGCTCGCAACCAATCCGCGCTCGCTCGTGATGAGCGGCGGCCCGACCATCCGGCATCTCGATGACCCCGCTGTTCCGTGGCAGCGGGTCAAGGCGCAGCTCAACGCCGACGGCACCGAGTCGTCGGTGTGGGAGAAGTGGTTCGCCTTCCGCTCCGACCCTCCCTACCTGTCGCTCTACGCCCGGTACGACGGTGGCATGGTCGTGCGCCGCCACGGCCACCGCTCGCCGCACGTGGTGTTCGTTCTGGAGGGAGAGATCCTCATTGGCGACGAACTGTGCGGTGCCGGCACCCACATCGAGCTGCCCGAAGGCGCTCAGTTCGGCCCCCTCGTGGCGGGGGACGGCGGATGCATCCTGTTCGAGGTGATGCTGGGCGACCCGCGCAGCTGGAGCAACGACCCGGACGCGTTCGAACGAGCATGCTCAGAGCGCGGCGTAACGCCGCTGCCCGACCCTGAAGTCGACTTCCCGGACTGGCTCGCCGATGAACGCGCCCGCTGGCTCGATTCTGATAACGGGTGAGCACCACCGAGCTGGTCGTGGTGGGCGTGGCCTCCGCGGTGGCCATGCTGGCCAAGAGCGCCACCGGGCTCGGCTATCCCGTTGTCGCCATACCGATGGTGGCCGCGGTGGCCGGCGTCGAGACCGCGGTGGTGGTCGTGACCCTTCCGGCCGCCGTAGCCAACCTCCTGGTCGGCTGGCGCACTCGCCACTCACGTTCAGAGACCCGCGACGTGCCCGTCCTGTCAGCGACATCGGCACTCGGAGCGGTGGGGGGAACATTCGTTCTGGTCTCTGCGCCCGAGCAGCCCCTGCTAATCGTGCTCGCAGCGGCCGTCGTGTTGTTCACGATCCGATCACTGTGGTTCGGGGATATCGCCGTGCCGGCCGAGGTGGGACAGCGAGCCTCGCCCGCGGTCGGTGTGGCCGCCGGAATCATGCAGGGGGCGGTGGGCGTGTCCGGGCCGATTATCGGTTCGTGGCTGTACGCCTACCGGCTGCCCCGCGAGGCCTACGTCTTCTCGTTGTCGGTGCTGTTCCTGGTCAGTGGTGCTGCCCAGATAGCCACGCTGGGATCAATCAACGCCTACACCTCGGACCGGCTGGTCGCGGCCGCGGTAGGGCTCGGCCCGGTGCTCGCCGTCCTCCCCGTCGGGGAGTACGTGCGGGCAAGGTTGTCGGGCCCTCAGTTCGATCGGGCCGTGCTGGCCCTGCTGGCCGCCTCAGGGGTGACCCTCGTGGTCCGGGCCGTCACCGGCTGAGGGCGTTCAGCGGCAGAACTGTGATGGGCCCGGCGACGGAGCCGAGATTCAGCCCTGGCCGGTCCTCCCGAAATGCCACGGCATGATGCGCCGCTGAAGCCGCTCCGCAATCACGTTCAAGAAGAAGGCTGCGATCGCCAGAGCCACCAACCCAGCAGCAACTTTGGGGAACTGGATTCTCAGTTGCGCCACCACGAGATAGTGCCCAAGCCCGTTGAAGGAGATGACCATGTCACACACCGTGGAGATGAGAAGGGAAAGGCTGAGGCTGGTTCGAATCCCCGCCGCGATGCTCGGTGCCGCCGCCGGTGCCAGGACCCTGAACACCATCGCCGGCCGGGAATATCCCAGCGACCGCGCACTTCTCTCAAGGCTCGGATCGATCGCCTCGACCCCCTGCATGGTCATCAAGATCACCGGGAAGCTGGCGCCGATGAATATGACCACCACTTTGGGTGTCGCTCCATAACCAGCCAAGACGGCGGCAAGGGGCAGATAGACAGGCGTTGGTATGGGTCGCAGCAATTCGACAACGGGATTGACATATTGTCCGATCTTCCGGAATCGGCCCACGATGGCGCCCAAGGGGACGCCGACGCCGATAGCCAGGAGCAGGCCGAGGAGAGCCCGCTGAATGGTCAGGTATAGATCAAGCGTCAGGTCACCTTCAGATACCTCTGCTACGAGCGTGTCAAGAATCCGGCTGGGGGGAGGAAGTGTTATCGGGTTGATGACACCACGTCTCGTCAACAACTCCATAAGCAACGCGAGCCCGAGCACGAACGAGATACTCGGAATGAGATGTCGGATTCGAGCGCGCCATCGGCCGCCGCTAGTTCTTCGCGCTGAATCCATAGTACCATCCATGCACTAAGCGATTAAGTCTGACAAACGCATAATTGGCCGAAACACCCATCAATGATGCATAGACCGCTATCGCGAAGAACTCTGGCATCCGGCCACCGAAGGCGTAGCGCGTCATCTGAAAACCAAGGCCAGATTGTCCAAACAGCATCTCAGAGACTATGGCGACGATTATGGCAAAGGCCAGGCCGACTCGCATGCCGGCCGCAATCGCCGGACCTGCCGAACGAAGCTTTACTCGTATGAGCACCGTCAGCCTTGACATGCCAACGCTTCGTCCGACACGAATCAGATTGGGGCTCGTACTATTGAGAGATTCATATGCGGCGATATATACCGGCCACGCGACCGAATAGGCGATAGCGAAGGCATACATTCGCGCACCGTAACCCAACTGAATCACCGCCAGAGGAATAATGGCGGTAGATGGCAGTGGGCGCAGGAACTCAATAACAGGGCCAATTGTCCGTCGAATCGACACGCTCTGACTGGTCAAGATGGCTGCAATCAGTCCAAGGCCGGTGCCGATGGCGAACCCGATGAAAGCCCGAATGCTTGTGTCAAGGATGTCCGATGTGATGTCCGATGCCACGTCCACGACAATGGAAGCGAGTTCTGTCGGTGGCGGTACGAAAGGTCGGTAGACCCACTCCTGTCTCGATGCGAGTTCCCAAAGGGCAAGAAGAAGGATCGGTCCTGTCAGGATTCGCTGCGTCTCCAAAGCAAGACCGACCGTCCTCGATCGGAGAGCGCTCGACCTGTTGCCGTCGCGCTTTTGTCGTGTCCTCATCGACGGTTCCGTGACGCTTCTTCCTCTCACAGCCAGGAACATGAACTTTGGGCTGATCCCGGAGCGTAAGCCAAGACTCCTGAAACGTCAAGGAGGCGGGCTCAGGCGCGGGAGCCACAAGTCGCAGTTCGGCCACTTCGTAGGGACACTGGTTGGTGCGGTACTGTTCGACTGTGAACGTCGTAGTAGGGGCACGGGGACATCACAATCGTGCGATACATCGGTAAACCCATCACCGGACTCAACAACCGGCAACTCGTAGCAGGCAAGGGATGCTTCGTGGCCGACGTCGAGCTTGGGGGCATGACTCACTGCGCCGTAGTGCGCAGCCCGTTTGCTCATGCCAGGATCCGTGCAATCGACAAGAGTGAGGCTGAGCGCGTCCCAGGGGTGTTGTGCATCGTCACTGGTGAGGAGATCCGCGCCAACACCAATCCGATCCCGGGCTCTTGGGAGCCCAGCGACATGGGTGCGAAAGAAGTGCAGTGGTACGCACTGGCAGTGGAGCGCGTCCGCTACGTCGGCGAGGCAGTGGCCGCGGTCGTGGCCGAAACCCTATTTGCCGCCGAGGAGGCGGCGACACTGCTCTATATCGATTATGAGGAGTTGCCCGCGGTCATCGACCCGGAGCAAGCTCTGCGAGACGACGCTCCTCTGATCGAACCCGAATGGGGCGACAACATCCTGGTCAGCAGGGACTTCGAGGCCGGCGACGTCGATCGGGCCTTCGCCGAAGCGGACGGCATCGTGGAGGGGCAGCTCCAAAGCAACAGGGTTACGGGCACCGCCATCGAGAACCGGGGATGCGTCGCCCACTACGACCCGTACAAGCCTCTCCTGACACTGTGGGACTCGACGCAGGACCCCCATCCGCTTCGAGTCTTTCTCGCCGAGACCCTTCGAATCTCCGACAACGAGGTGCGCGTCATCCAACCGAACGTCGGCGGAGCGTTCGGTCTCAAGCAGCCCACGTTCCAGGAGGAACCGCTCATCGCCTATCTCAGTATGAAGCTCGCTCGCCCCGTCCGTTGGATCGAGGAGCGCTTCGAGAATTTCATGTCGGGAGGGCACGCCCGGGACACGCGGTTCAAGTACCGCGCCGCCTACCGTAACGACGGCACGGTGACCGGTATCGACATCGAGGTACTGGCTGATGTCGGCGCGCCGACCGCGCTGTGCGGCTACGGCATGTCCTTCGTGACCTGGTACTGCCTGCCCACCATGTACCGGATTCTCAATACCCGGATGAAGCTCCAGTCGGTCGTCACCAACAAGTGCCCCTGGAACTCCTACAGGGGCTACGGCAAGGACGCCGCCTCCTTCGTTATGGAGCGGGTCATGGACAAGGTGTCGCGGGCAGTCACCAAGGACCGCGCCGCCGTGCGGTACACCAACTTCATCCAACCTGACGAGTTCCCGTGGTCGCAGCCGTCCGGCGCGATGCTCGACAGCGGGAACTATCCGGCCCTGTTTAGGAAGCTGCTCGAACTCATCGACTACGAGGGCTTCGCCGAGTATCAGGCCGAGCAGCTCGCCCGGGGCCGCAGGATCGGGCTCGGTCTCAGCATGGAACTGACGCCGGAGGGTGCCTCCGTCCCGAACTCGCTCATCATCGGCGGGTTCGACGGGTCGACGGTGAGGATCGGGCCGACCGGACAGATCACTGTCCTCACCGGTGTGACGTCACCTGGTTGCGGCAACGAGACGGCGATAGCGCAGATTGCCGCTGAGAGCCTGAATTGCGACATGGGCCGGGTGAAGGTGATCCAGGGCGACACGGAGAGTTGCCCCTGGGGCTTGGGGAACTACAGCTCGCGGAGCATCATGCTGGGCGGCTCGGCGGTGGAGAAGGCCTCAACGATCCTCGCCGACCGGATGGCTGTCGTGGCCGCGGAGATGCTCGAAGCCCACAGCATCGACGTCGTCTGCGAGAACGAGAGGTTCTTCGTCAAGGGCAGCCCCGACGAATGCGTGGCGTTCGAGGACGTGGTGGCCCAGTTCTATCGTCATCCGCACGGTGCCCATATGGAGAACTCCGAACCGGCCCTGGAGGCCACCCACCACTTCCGGATCGACAACGTCTACCACCAGCCCGAGAAGCAGGGACGGCTGAGCACCTATCCGACGTGGCCCTACGCCGCGGCTGCATGCATTGCCGAGGTCGACCCCGAGACCGGCTTCGTCGACATCGAGCGCTACGTCTATGTGCATGACGCGGGCCGCATCATCAACCCGCTGCTGGCGGAGGCCAACCTTCACGGTGGCATCAGCCAGGGCATCGGCGGGGCCATGTACGAAGAGATTCGCTACGACGAGAACGGACAGCCGACTACCACGACTCTCATGGACTACACCATCCCCACCGCGATGGAGACGCCCCACTACGAGATCGACCACATCGAGACGCCGTCCCCCTTCACGCCTCTCGGCGCCAAGGGGGTGGGCGAGTCGGGAGTCGGCGCCGCCCTGAACGCGCTGTGCAGTGCCATCGAGTCGGCCCTGCCCGAGATGCCTCTCTGGTTCGACCGTTTGCCCCTCACCCCGTCCAACGTGTGGGCGGAGATCCAGCGCGCCTCGCGGCAAGCCTGCGCCGCGGTGCCGGCGGACGGCTGAACCATGGCAACGGCCGCATTCGAGTTCCTGGCCCCGGAGTCGGTCGAGGAGGTCGTCGAGCTTCTGGCCGAGTACGGCGACCGGGCTCGGCTGCTGTCGGGCGGGATGAGCCTCATGCCGATCATGAATCTGGGGTTGGCCGAGCCGGAGTTGATCGTCTCGTTGAACCACCTGCGCGAGCCCACCGGCATCGTCGACAACGACGATCACATCCACATCGGTGCGATGGTCCGTCACAACGACATTCTCAAGAGTCCGGTGGTGGCCACAGGGGCTGCCGCCCTCACCCAGGCGGCCAGCAAGATCGGCGACGTCCAGGTGCGCAATCGGGGAACGATCGCGGGAAGCATCGCCCATGCCGACCCGGCCGCCGATTACACGACCGTCCTGGCCGCCTACGACGCCATCATCGTCACGCGCCGCGTCGCCGGCGAGCGCAGGATCCCGATCCGGGACTTCGTTGTGGGCATCATGCAGACGCAACTGTCACCCGACGAGCTGATAACGGCGGTGGAAATTCCCAAGAGTTCCGACCGTCGGTTCTCGTCGTACTACCGGCTGGCTCGAGTGGAGGGCAGCTTCTCCATCGTCAACGCGGCAGCCCTGGTGGGAACCAGCGAGGTGACCGTCGCGCTGGGCGCGGTGCGGTCCACGCCGGTGGTGATCTCAAGCCCCGCGCCGGGCTTGATCGAGACGGAGGAGGCCCTTGAGGACTGGGTCTCAGCGGCAGCAGTCGAAGCCTTGGCCCGCCAGGGGAGGCCGCCCAGCGAGCTGGCCGAGTACAAGGAAGCAATGGCGTCAGTCTGCGGACGGAGGGCGGCCATCGCCGCACTCCGGTCGCTCCGATCAGAGATCTGACCGCCTTCGAGGAGGTCGAGGAGACAGTGCGCATCCAGACCACGATGGTGGTGAACGATCAGCAGCACCATGCCGAGATCGATACCCGCACGACACTGGTCGACTACCTGCGGGAGCATCTGGGCTACAAGAGCGTGCACATCGGTTGCCGGACCGGGAACTGTGGCGCCTGCACGGTCGTTTTCGACGGCGCCACCGTCAAGTCCTGCTGCGTCCTCGCCGCCGATGCCGACGGCGCAGAGGTCACGACGGTCGATGCGCTGTCGAGCAGCGCCGAGGACCTCCACCCGGTGCAGCAGGCGTTCGTGGAGAAGCAGGGCCTCCAATGCGGGTTCTGCACCCCGGGGGTGGTGCTGTCCACTCTGAAGCTGCTGGAGGAGACCCCCGATCCGACATCGACCGAGATCCGCGCCGCGCTCAGCGGGAACCTGTGCCGCTGTACGGGCTACCAATTCATCGTGGATTCAGTTCTCCGAGCAGCGGAGCTGGTGGCCGAGAGCGACTGAGGTCCGGCGCAGCGCCCCGGCGCAGCCGGCTAGTTCGAGATGTCCTTCAGCAGCGACAGGATCTTGTGGCGGAGTTCCAGGAACAGGGGCTCTTCGCGGGTCTCTATCTGAGAGCGAGGCCGCGGCAGGCTCACGTCCTCCTCCCACACGACCCTCGTCGGACGGGGACCGAGGGCCAGCACCCGGTCCGCCATGTACACCGCCTCTTCGATGTCGTGGGTCACCAGTACGCCCGTCCGGCCGAATTCCTGGAGAATCTCGGTCACGAAGTCCTGCAGCTCCAGGCGGGTGTAGGCGTCAACCGACGCGAACGGCTCGTCCAGGCAGACGATGGAGGAGCCCGAGGCGACCGCCCTGGCGAGCGCGAGACGCTGTTGCATGCCTCCCGACAGCTCCCACGGGTAGCGGTCGGCGAACGGCCCGATACCGACTCGTTCGAGGAGTTGCTCCGCCAGAGCCTGCTTCTCCTGAGTGGTCAGGTCGGACCGGCGGCGCATGCCGGCAAGGACATTCTTCCGCGCGCTGAGCCAGGGGAAGAGACTGCTCGAATAGTCCTGGAAGACGACGGAGATCTCCGGTGGAGGCTCCCTCACCTCGCGCCCCGCCACCTCCACAACGCCGTCATCGCTCACCAGCAACCCGGCCAGCACGAGGAGGAGGGTCGTCTTTCCGCATCCGCTGGCCCCCACCAGTGACACGAACTCGCCGGAGCGGACATCCAGGTCCACCCCGTCGAGCACCTCGGTCTCGGAGGCGCCCTCCCCCAGGCTGATACGTAAGCCGCGAGCGCTTAAGAGGACGCTCCGAGGGTCAGTCCTGTTGTCCGGGAGTGCCATCAGGCTGGTCGAGGCCGAACAGGCGCATCGAGTTCAAGCCGAGTATCTGCGCTTCCTCCTCTTCTGTGAGCCCAGCCCCTTCGATGATGCTCAACGACCACTCATGCACATCGTAGGGTCGGCAGACATAGCTCGACAGGACGTCCCAATCGGTCCCGAACAGGATCCTGTGTGCTCCGATGGCGTCGACGGCCCGTCGCAAGTGCTCGGAGGTCGTCTGGACCAGGTCGAAGTACACATTGTTGTTGCGCACGGCAACCATGAGGGCGTTCTCGAACGGGCCTACAAATCCGCGGCCCATCTTGCAGAGCACGATGGGAACGTCGGGATGCCTGCCGGCCACCTCGTCAACCCACAGTGGATCCCCGTAGTGCAGGCCGCCCTTCCATTGCGACCATGCGGTTGGGAATGAGATGGGAATCCCGACCTCGGACAGGGTCGTCATGATGGGATCGAAATCGTCGGCGATGCGCTCAGGGTGGACCTCGTTGGTCAGTCCTCGAATGAACACCTCGCTCACCGCGCAGATGTTGTGCTCCTTCACGAAGTGCCTAATGACCTCCGGGGCCTTCTCGCGGATGGGAGCGGGATCCTTCACATAGCCAAACAACTCCTGCTCCGAGATGAGGCGAATGGCAGGCCTCAGGCGGTCGGGAAACGCGCTCGCCATCTCAACGACGAACGAATCCGCCGCTCCGGGTCGAGCCATCACCACGGCCTTGTCGACGCCGTACCTGTCCATCGTCTTGATGAGATTGGGCGTGTTGTCATACGGCTCCGCGTCGTACTGGCTGTTCCACGTGTCGGCGTACTTAGTACGAAAGCCGAACAGATCCTCCTTCGTCTCAATGGCACCCTGGAGGTTCTCAACCACGGAGAAACTGCCTATGTGCACGTGCGCATCCACGACCTGAGCGCCGTTTCGCACGATGATCTCCTTCCAGTTGGTTCTGCCGTAACGACACTAGTTCCTGAAGCGGCGTTGCTTCTAAGCAGGAGCGGCCGTCAGGCGCGCTCTGGAGTGCTGGGCTCTTCCGCAGAAGGTGCCTGGCTCAAGTCTCTTCGATCTGGCTCAAGTCTTTGATGAAGAGCGCGACCACCGTCGGCGGTCCGAGAGCCAGGCCCGTCTGCAGCCCGGGACTAGGGCAGGATGTCGGCCGCGTCTACTGGTTGCCCCAGCATGCCAGTCGCCAGCCCGGCATCGAGGAACGGCTGCACATCACTGGGCACGGGTTGCTTGTCCCACAGTGGCAGGGTGATGCGTTGCATGGTCTCGAGCGGGACTGTTACGTACTCGGTCGCGTTCACTAGCGCCGTGTCGAGGTCTGCGTAGATCGCATCGGTGGCTTCCTCCAGCGCCGCAACGAAGCGGGCCGCGGTGTCTGCGCCGTCACCGGCCAGCGTCTCCTCGGTCACGAAGAAGCCTGAGATCAACACGCGGTTCTCTCCGACCACCTCCTGTCCCAACGCTCCCGAGCTGATGACATCCGCATGCCCGGTGTCCTGGATGGCGGTGATGAACGGCTCGACCACGAAGGCTGCGTCGATGCGGCCCTGGGCGAAGGCTGCCTCCATCTCCGGGATGGGAATGTTGATGAAGTTGATCTCGTCAGGATCGATGCCCACGCTGCTCAACCTAGCCATGACACCCAGCTCCGATATGGTGCCGAATCCCTCCATGGCGAAGGTCTTGCCCTTCAGGTCATCCATCGAATTGATGCCGTCCACGGCCATGATGCCGAAGACGTAATTGTCCGGCGCCTTCTCGAAATAGGCCGGAGCGATCGTCGTGACGCCCAAGCCCTCAGCGTGCGAGTTGGCGATGACGCTCATGGCAGCGAAACCGATATCGAACTCTCCGGCTATGACACCCGCAACGATGGCCGGTCCATTACCGACCGGAACAACCTCAACATTGAGGCCATGATCGGCAAAGATGCCCTGCTCCGCAGCCACATACACAGGCATTGGCCCGATGATCGGAAGCAGCGCGACCTTTATGTCTTGCACCTCCGGCTCAGGCTCAGGCTCGGGCGCGGCCGTAGTCGCGGGAGCCTCCGTAGTGGCGGGAGCCGCTGTAGTAGCGGGAGCCTCCGCCTCCTCATCGTCCCCGCATGCGGCCGCGAACAACGCGAACACCGCGAATGCGAATAAAACACCGGCTAAGCGCCTCATGACAAGCCCCCACTTGTTAGAACGGCTATGTGACTGCCTGCATCGCCGGCCCAATGAGCGCGGGCTGTAGCTAGCAGACAACAAACACTAGCACACAGGGCGAGTAGCCGACAAGTCCACTGCCGATCCGGCTAGTCGTCGTCGGCTGGCGCCTCGCTGGAGCGGCGGCGACCCGGGAGGCGCCACTGGGCCGCACGGCGTCCCCGACCGGCCTCTGAGGTGTCGAGACCGGGGTACTCGACGCGCACCTCGCCCACGTTGCCTCCGTACAGCCGATCTGGACGCTGCTGACCGCTCCACACCGTCACCTGGGGGAAGGCGATGGTTATGGATGCAGCTGCGAACGCCTGATGAATGGCCAGCACCAGGTCGTGGCGGGCGGCCAGCTCCGAGGGAACGTCGCTGACATGCCAGTAGAGGACGTTGAAGCCGATGCTGGAATCACCGAAACCGTCGAGGTTCACCGCGGGCTCCGGCTCAGTCAGGACCCTGGGCACCCGGTCGAGGGCCTCGTAGACGGCGTCGGTCGCCTGTTGCAGGTCGGTGTCGTAGGCCACGCCCACGGCCAGCGAACTGCGCCTTATCGGTTCACGGGTCAGGTTGACGATGGTGGCCCCGGCCACGTTGGCGTTGGGGATGCGGATATGGGTGCCGTCGAGGCCACGGACCTGGGTGGTGCGCGAGTCGATGTCCTCCACCACGCCCAGATGGCCATCGAGCTCGACGGTGTCGCCCACCGTGTAGGGCCGGCGCGTCTGCAGGATCAGCGACGACACAAAGTTGCCGACGACACCCTGCAGGGCCAGCGCGAGCACCAGACCGCCGAGCCCCAGCGCGCCGAGCAGCGGGCCCACTCGCACGCCGAGCACGGTGAGCGCGTACGAGAGGCCGATGATGAATACCGCGTATCCCGAGAATCGCGAGGTCAGGATGGAGGCAAAGCCGTGACCGATGCCGCGGGACACGGTCCGGCGCAGGATCTTGGACACGGCCACCGCCAGCGCCAGCGTGGCGACCAGCACGATCCCGGCCTTGATCCAGTCGCCGCTCGTCAGCTCGTCATGCAGCAGCGCCTCGCTGTCGGCTTGGGCCAGCACCCCGATGAACGCCCTCATCAACAGCCAAGTCTGTCATGCACACCGAACGCCGTCGTGGACGCGGCCGCCCGACGGCCAGCGTCGGCGCGCCCCTACCCGATCGACGAGTACCATCCGACGTCCTCCTAGATCCCCCGAGGCCGCGCGGCGTCACGCCTGCGGATTCGCCCCGGCGGACCAACTCGTACCGGGCGCGATTCCTAGCGCCTCCACGCTGGCTCGTGTTAGACCTATGTGACCAGCGACGGCAACGGGGCCGAGCGGGACAGTCGCCTCGCCGGTCCGAATGGAGGGTAGCCATGAGGAAGACGTCCTGGATCCGTGCGGTAGCCGCACTCGCGGCGCTGGCCATCGCGGCCGCGGCCTGTGGGGGCGACAACGACGCCATCGACGACGGGGCCACGACGACCGCCGCGCCCGAAGCTGCCGACACGTCCGAAGCCGCCGAAGACAGTAGCGACGAGCTGACCTTCGAGGAGCTGGTCGAGCAGGAGGAGGCCGAACCGGAGGCCGAAGCCGGGGCCGAGCCCGAGGCGGAAGCCGCCGCGGCGGAGACGGTCGAGCCCGAGGACGACACCCCGGACGGGGTGACTGCGGAGGCTGACGCCGCCGCGGCGGAGACGGTCGAGCCCGAGGAGGTGGACGAGCCCGAGCCGGTCGACATCTGCGACACCGCCACACCGGAGGCCGTCGAGACGGGCGTCACCGCGGAGGAGATCATCGTGGTCGTTGCCGCGGACGTGGACACGCCGCTGGCGCCGGGGCTCTTCCAGGGCGCCTTCGACGGCGTGGACGCCTGGGCCGAGCACGTCAACGCGACCGGTGGGCTGGCCTGCCGCCAAGTGCGTGTCGAGCAGTTCGACACCGTGCTCAACCCCAACGAGTCGGTCAACGCCCAGCTCTTCGCCTGCGAGAACGCCCTCGCGATGGTCGGCACCACCGCCCTGTTCGTTTTCGACGTGACCGCGCTGAACTCCTGCCCCGACAGTGAGGGCAACGGGATCGGGCTGCCCGAC
>LXNJ01001225.1_pt1 | contig 15633 bp, 13 predicted proteins | sample 809081 | NCBI WGS metagenome assembly LXNJ01 (sample SAMN04870510, study PRJNA318959) | sponge metagenome | biome: sponge; feature: marine sponge reef; material: water | host: Petrosia ficiformis | place: Greece: Milos, Mediterranean Sea | collected 2013-05-29 | depth 5-7 m
CCTTGTCAAACTGGCGAAAAGCCTGCCCTGCCGCATGCTCGATCACTTCGGCATTCAATTCGTGGCTGTCGAGACGCATGGCGGCTTCGATGGTATTCAAGGCACGGCGGGCGTCTCCATCCGCGATGCCAAGAAGCAATTCGAGACCATCATCTGTAAGCGTGTATGAATCGCTCGTCGCTAACATCGCACGGCGCGCAATCGATTCAATATGGTGCGATTCAAGTCGATACAACACGTACACGTGCGTGCGAGACAACAACGCCGAATTGACTTCAAATGCGGGATTCTCGGTTGTAGCGCCGATCAGGGTAAGTGTTCCCGATTCGACGTGCGGCAGAAATGCATCTTGCTGAGCTTTGTTGAATCGATGAACTTCATCAACGAAGAGCACGGTTTGACGTGGTGCTTGCGACTTAGCTTCTTCGATCGCGGCACGAACGTCCTTCACGCCAGCTAGAACCGCTGAGATAGCAATCCAGTGAGCGTCTGAATTAGCGGCGATCAAGCGCGCTAGCGTGGTTTTTCCCGATCCAGGTGGTCCCCACAAGATCATCGAGTGAACCGACCGTTGTTTGACCAGCGTCGAGAGCGGACGATCTTCACCTAGCAGGTGTTCTTGACCTACGAAGTCCTCAAATCGTTTGGGTCGCAGACGTTCGGCGAGTGGAGAAGTCGTAATGACCGGATTCCCCAACCTGATCAGTTCCTACAACTATAGCGAATCGTCTGAAGCGTGCGAATCAGGGTTCGGGACCTCACCAATTACGTCCATGTCGTCAGCAATTTCTACTTCGAAGCGTGAGTCGTGCAGCTCTGCATTCTCTTCCACATCGAGGAACGTAAATTCAGTCAATCGATCTTGAGAGTCGCGTACATCGATCGCATCTAAACGACGATTGTCGAAGTAAATCGTGATTGATTTGAATAGTTGCATCTCATTTGACGGCTTGAGTTCGAAGTTGTTGCGTCCCTTGGACACGCTGAAATCATCTAGCACTTCCTGGTTACGATGCAACAGCAAAGCAACGATCGGCACCTCCTCTGTTGATTCGAGCGAACGGTACGTAACTTGATGTAGATCAGGATCTACAACCGTCAGATCTAGATTGTTCAGTAGGTACGTCATACTGTACGGACGCATGACTTCCCATCGGAATTGCGTTGGGGTGCGCGCGACCATCTCGCCGTAAAGCACTTGGAGCTCTTCGCCATCTTCACCAAGGATCCGCTGAACGAAGCCAGCTTTTAATGTAGCTATATCTTCGAAAAGCGTAAAAAGCTCAGCTTTCGCTTCTGAATCGCTCGCGTTCGTAAGACTAGGCAAACCCAGTGCGACGAGTAGCAGCACCGGAAGCCAGTCTCGGCTTCGCGTTGATCGGGAATTAGTCCTCAGGCGCGAGCACCTCCCGCCGCCCTTTGTGATCTGGCTCGGTCACAACACCGTGCTGTTCCATCTGATCCATGAATCGTGCAGCCTTGTTCCAACCGATCTGAAACTTCGTCTGTAACGCTGACGCTGATGCGCGTCGCGATTCCATGACAAATTGAACTGCCTGTTGATACAGGTCATCCACATCTTCGCTGGCGAGGTCAAAACCAAGATCGGTCGAATCAAATGTGACCTCATCATTCATCATGTCGTAGACATATTGCGGCGATCCGCGTTGCCGCCAATCCGCAATCACGGCTAACACTTCATCGTCGCTTACAAAAGCGCCGTGAACGCGTTCCGGAACGCTAGATCCTGGTGGTAGAAAGAGCATATCACCGTGCCCAAGGAGCTGTTCCGCACCCACTTGATCGATGATGGTTCGCGAGTCAACTTGACTTGAGACTTGGTAGCTAATGCGACTCGGAATATTGGCTTTAATCAAACCTGTGATCACGTCCACGGAGGGTCTTTGAGTGGCGAGAATCAGGTGGATACCTGCGGCCCGGGCTTTTTGAGCGATGCGTGCGATTAATTGCTCAACCTTCTTCCCGACGATCATGATCATGTCTGCAAATTCGTCAATGACCACGACAATCAACGGTAGTTTCGTTAACACCTGTTGATCTTCGCCCGAATCACTTTGCCAGAGAGGATCCGGTAACAGTTCGCCTGCTTTCTCTGCTGCAGCGATTTTCTCGTTGAATCCGCCTAGATTCCGGACTTTTAACTCTTTCATTAGTCGGTAGCGTCGTTCCATTTCAGCAACACACCACTGGAGCGCGCGCGCCGCATCCTGCATATCGGTAACCACAGGAGTTAGCAAATGAGGGATTCCTTCATATACCGATAGCTCGAGCATCTTGGGGTCGACCAGTATCAATCGAACGTCGTCCGGCGTGAGTCTATACATCAAACTCAACAACATCGTGTTAATTCCGACTGACTTACCAGACCCGGTCGTGCCTGCTACTAGAAGATGCGGCATACGTTCGAGGTCGGCATAGACAGGCTCACCCGCGATGTCTTTGCCGAGCGCTAACGTCAGTGGTCGCTTTGCGTCGTTGAACTCAGACCGAGCCAATACTTCCTTTAGCGTAACGGTCGCGCGTACTCGATTCGGTATCTCGATACCTACCACGCTCTTACCCGAAATTACTGGTACGACGCGAACGGATCTGACAGCGATTTCGCGTGCAAGATCATTGGCGAGTGAGATGATTTTGTTGACCTTGAGCCCCGGCGCCAACTGAATCTCAAAGCGCGATACAACAGGTCCCGCAATGATCGATTCCACTTCGATCGCGACACCGTAGTCAGCCAGAATCATGCGCAGGCGGTCGCCGAGCGCGATAAGCGCCTGCTGTTCCCTTTCGTCTACGGCGTTTTCACCAGAAGGCGTCGCAAGGATTTCCAGACTAGGAAGTTTGTTAAGTACCGTAGGCTCATCTGAACTGCGCGGGGGAGCGGCTAGGATACGAACGCGAGCAGATTGCTCTCGATCGGCTGCGGACACACTGGTTGAGGAGGGATCGTCAACTACGAGTGGATCGACCGGCAACGGCGTCCACTGCCTGCCTGGTACGATTTGGTCGAGAGAATCACTCTTGTCGATTGCGATCGTAGGAGCGATCCTGACCGGATCTGCAGCGATTCGCGACTGGCTACGTTGCGTCGACCGAATGTCTTCGGTTTTGAGTAGACCATAAAGCGTTCGACCTGCTGACACAGTAGCGTTGTAAACCCATTGAATGGCGTGGGCTAACCATGCCGACGTTTTGACAATCCAACGACCAATCCACTCTACGACATTTATCCAGGAAAAGCCGATCATCAGCTGTAACGCGATTAAGACGCCAACAAACGCCAAGATCGTTAGACCGGCAGTATTGACATACTCGATCGAGTAAGAGACTAACGTTCCACCTATGTTCCCACCCGAACCAGCGGGTAACACTGCAAATTCAGGTGTATGGAGCGTAGCCAACATGGTGGTGCCGAAAACAAGCAGCAAGGCGCCGCCGACACGGCAACCAACGCTTAGCCAGTTAACGGCGTCGGTCTGCCATCGAATGATGACGACACAAGATGCAATCATTCCTAGTGGGACAAGAAACGTGGCGATTCCTAGCGCCCAGTAACCACCAAATGCGGTCGCAGCGCCGACTGAACCGATTATGTTGTCGAAGTGACTGCTACTGGAGTTACTCAGCTGGTCGACGGGAACATACGTGACCAACGCGAGAAACACGATAACAGCGAGTGCGCCGACAAGAATTGCCCCGCATTCGCGGACGTAGAAGCTAACAGCCGCTGGCTCCGTGCCTGACTGCGCCATGACATCATTCCTCCATGAATGACATCGTTATTGTAGTATGAATTGTGAGCTTGGAACTCCAAACTCAGGTTACTGCTACCTCGCGCTACACTGACTACCAATTAGGCGTACCACAGATACCGAGTAGCCAGATAAACCCACGAAGAGCCTAAATCCTATAGCTCACGCGGATCTCGCATATTTCGGCGTGGCGTGTTACTCGGCTTGAAGCGCTTCGACAGGATCCAATCGGGCGGCGGAAAGCGATGGATAGACGCCGAAACCGACCGCAATTGATACACAAACGCCCACGGCTAGAGCGATGGTTGGGAACGACCATGCGACTGACCAGTCTGCAAATCCCGCGATGGTGTACGCGATGGCAATGCCAAGCAACACACCCGCGAAAGCACCGATCAAGGCGATGACAGTCGTTTCAACAAGAAACTGACGCACTACGTCCCTCTGAGTCGCTCCTACGGCACGAAGTAGTCCGATTTCCGGTTTACGTTCCAACACACTGGCAAGCATGATGTTCATGATTCCTATCCCACCAACAAGCAATGAGATGCCTGCAACCGCAGACATCACAATCGTGAAGATACGCTGCGTTTGGCGTTGCTGTGCGAGCAACCGCGCTGGAACGACGATCCGCGTATCGTCTTGTCCACCGTGGCGGCGATGAAGTAAGTGCTGAACGGCCTGAGCCGCGTCGCCGGGCGATACCTCTGCGGCGATCTGAAGCTTCAGCGAGGATAGTTCCGATGCCCATGGATCAAGACGTAAGCGCTTAAGTCCCGTTTGTAGCGGTATGTAAACGCGTTCGCTCTCCCCGCCAACCTGCTCCCCTTGAAATTCCTCGTCAGTGATCTGAGTATCGCGTAGAACGCCGACAACTTCTAACCATAAGTAATTGATTTTAATACGTTTACCTACGGCATCTCCATTCGGGAACAGTTGTCTCGACGCAACGCTGCCGAGCACCGCTTTCTGTGCAAAGCGAATGTCATCGCTCTCATTGAACACGCTACCTTGTGCGGGCTCTAACCCTGAGAGCGCAAAAAAAGATGGACTGATTGCGTACACCGCTGATCGACTTTGGCCTTCGTGTGAAATCAGATTCCAAACGTCGATCTCGCGCACGCCAGCCCAGTGTTCTATGAAAGGCATCGTTTCCTCAATCGCTATCGCATCACGGGTGGTAAGACCATCGGAATGAATTCGCAATTCGCGACGTTCCTCACCCCACCCCTCATCTGTTTCTACGATGATGTTGCGAACACCCATACCTTCGACAAGCTGCATCGCTTCCCGACGACCTCCTTCGCTGACTGCCAGCATGGCTATTACGGCTGCGACACCGAAAACCATGCCTAGGAGTGTTAAAGACGAGCGTAACTTGTGATGAGCCAGTTGTCCGAACGCTTGGCGGAAGTCCGGTACGACAAATTTTGCGAGAGAGTTAAGGTCCAAAGAAGTCTTGCTCATTAACTCGTTGGAGAGACCTCATTCGTGCACGAGATGCAGAACAATTTGAAGCGGCAAGCTCATGATTCGCTGCGCGACCAAGAGCGTGGACTTACGAAGGTTGACACTATGCGTCGACACCAATAGGTGCGACCAAGCTCACTAACTCTCCTTTGGTTAATCCGTCTTGTACTTCAACAAGTGTCGGGCTTTTAGTCCCTAGTGTCACATCGCGAGCATCCAGTCGATCACCGTCGATGACGTATACGATGGATTTCTCGTTTACATTGAACACCGCCTGCTGCGGAAGAACAATCGCGTCACTGAGACTCGCAGTCACGATCGTGGCGGTCAGCGCGCTACCAATTCGCACTCCCTCGCGCATATCTTGATCCAACGAAGCCGATACAACAACGTACTGGCGAGGATCTTGCGAGTTACGCGCAACCGCCATCGGCGAAACGCTCTCAATTGTTCCGGATATCTCTTGGTGTATGTTTACGTCGACTCGAAGCTTGACTTGCTGACCCTCTTGGAGACCGACTGCATCGATTTTTGGTACGTAGATACGAGCCTGCAATTTGTCGTCCACGGGCAACATTCCAATCGCACTACCTGGGAATACCGTTCGACCACGTCCGATCTTCTGCCCCCACGGCGTACGGGCATGAAGGAAAATCCCGTCCGCCGGACTTTTAAGCTCCGACGCCGTCAGTGCGGAATCCTGGCGTTGTAGCTGCAGTTCTGAGGAAGAGCGAGCTGCCTCGATGCGTGCGGTCTCGGCGCGCGTGCGTTGTTCATGGGTACCCGACTGCCAATCGTAGAACGACGCTTCCACGCCGAGGAAATCCAAATCGCCAATTGCGTCAATGATCTCAATACGGCTGAAATACCGCGGGTCGAAATCCGCAAAAGTCTGCGCAATCACGGTTTCACCAACGACGCGGGCGCTCTCGTGCTCAATCTGAGTGTGAGCGGTCTCGCTATTCATGACGTGATTTCGAATGACTAACGACTGATTGGCGATCGCTACTAGGGATTGACCTCGCTGTCTAGATATCTCATCTTTTTCAAAACGAACGACGACATCGCCGTTTGAAACCGCTGAGTACTCGGGAAGCAGCCATTCAATGTTTAGAGGCATTGGTACCGTACTTGGTACATTAATCGGAATTGATTCGGATGAAATAATCTCGCCGCGTGCCTGCAACGTGAAGGTGTGATCCTGAGCCACGGTCTCGACCGCCATGTCCCTATTCACACCTTCCCCACAGGAGGCAAGGAGGAACACTGAACCGACGAGCGGAAGTACACGGCTCATATCTGAACTGCATCACCTGCTGCTAATCCCTCAGTCACAATGACCTTTCCATTGCTGAGAGCGCCAAGTCGCACTCGCTGCCATCCGTTACGCGTAATGACGCCAGGATTATTCTCTCGATACTGAATCGAATCTCGCGGTACAGCAATCACGTCATCTGTTCGTTGTACTTCAATGATCACTTGCACTGACACGCCCAATGTAAGACCAGCAACTTGGCGATCAAGAGTTACGCGAAAATCGCGAGTCATTTCTTCCGAAAACCGGGATTTCCGGCGAACGGTATCGCCGATCGAGTCGATGGTTCCCGAAAACTCTAATCCACCTGCAGATTCAGCAGACATTCTGACTTTCTGACCGAGCGCGAGTTGAGCCGCTTGCCCCTCTCGTACATCGCCCCGAACCTCTAGGACTGAATCATCCACTAACTCAACGATGACTTGGTTAGGCTGTGTTGTCACGCCAACATCGAATTTATCGCCGTTAAATGTCGTTCCGATGATCGCGATACCTGCTTGCGTCGCTCGAATCGTTAGGCGATCTTTATCGGCCTGGGCAGATGCGAATCTGCGCGCGGTGCGTTGTACTGCAAGTTCTAGTTTGCGCGCTTGGCTCTCTCTCGCGATGGCGCTGATCTCTGCCCGACGAATTAACTGCTCGACGCGTCGATCCGCCAATTCGCGCTGCTTTACCAGTTTCTGATACTCTACACTGGGTATCAGATCAGCTGGTTGTGCCGCTTTGCGATGCGCCTTCTCGGCATCGCTCTTTGCTTGCGCTAGATTCAGTTTCTCGGTTTCAATCTCCTGACTGTGCTTCTCCGTCAGTGACGCGAGTTCCCCCTGCCGCTCGCGCAACGATTGTGCCGCCTCTGTGAGTCTCTGGTCTTCACGCGTACCTTCGAAGCGTGCGAGCAAATCTCCAGGTTTAACGCGTTTCCCTTCTTGCACGAGTTCACCAATATTCAGAATCCAAAAGAAACTCGGCGGTGGAGTCACTCGTATGCTGTCCTTAGCTGCTACAACACCTGAAGCTTCTATGGTGACTGGATACTCGCCGCGCTCTACTTCCAACCAATCAGCCCAGAGGTTAGTACAACCCACACAAACAACTGCGAGAAGAATCCTATGACCAAACATGGATTAAAGTGTCTCGGCGGAAATCGCCATGCCGGGAATGAAGCTCTCTGGCAATGGCGAAGTCGGTTTAGCGATCAACTTGAAGTACCCTCCTTGACTCCAAGTCTCTCGCGTGGTTGCGTAATTCCCAATCCAATCTACCTCCGCCTCGATTTCTAGTTCAGGCAGAGCATCCGCAATCACTGACAGACTCTGCCCCGTTGTTAGTTGATTGATATCTGCGTCATGAACCCAAAACACGAACTGTAGCTGATCTCTTGACGCAATCGTGGCGATTGGATGTCCCGGCATGAGCGTATCGCCTGCGAAAATTTTCATGCTTGAAAACTCATTTTCCGCGTAAATCACGATCCCAGCTCGTTCCGTTCTGATTTCTAATCTGTCCATCGCGTCTCGCACCGTTATCCAAGACGCTTCCGCTTGCCTGACACGTAAATCTATGACCGGTTTCAGTTCCTCGATCTTTAGTTCGGCGTTGTCGAGCGTTTCTTCTGCGACCGTTAATGCATTCTCTGCGTTTTCAAGTGCGAGCTGCGCTCGGTCGTAGATGAGTTGCGTTACGGCGGTGGCAGGAACCTGAGCGTCTAACCACGCCAAGTCTCTAGCGGTTTTTGCAACCTCAAGCGCAGTTTCCGCATCAATAATTGCCAACGTGTGTTCGGCTCGTGACGTTTCAGCAGCAACTAGCTCCTCCTCATATGCAGCTTCACGCGATTCGGCCTGTTCAACCAGATTACCCGGTTCTACACGAACGACGACATCACCTACTTCGACGTAACTTCCTTCCGGTGCAAGCCACCCGACCTGGCTTCGAAATGTGAATGGGAGGTTTGGCATTTCAATCATCTGTGAGTCCCCGTCTTCTATGACGCCTGTTAAGTACGGGGCACCAGCCAACGCTAACGGTGGACTAAGGCACGCAACTGCGATAAGCCAAACCGCCGAGCGGATTTGAGACCACTGTACCGTACGAAGTGCCACGTTCATGCGTTGATCTCTTCGCCCTCGATCCTTCCATCTCGCATGTGGATGATGCGATGGGCTAGCGCCGCGATTGAGCTTTCGTGCGTAACCAGCAAGATTGTTTGCCCTTCACGATTGAAGGTCAACATCAGTTCCAGAATTTCCGATGCCGTCTTCGAATCCAAATTACCAGTGGGTTCATCCGCGAGCAATAAGGTAGGTTTCACCATCAGCGCACGCGCAATAGCAACGCGCTGACGCTGACCGCCAGAGAGCTGATTAGGACGGTGATCAATTCGATCGCTCATGCCAAGCCTTGCGAGTAGATCGAGCGCGTGTTCGAGCGCATCGGTTACATCCCCTTTTGCAAACCTTAACGGTAAAAGGACGTTATCCAATGCGGTCAATCGAGGTAATAAATGGAAACTTTGAAAAACGAAACCAAGATGTTGGTTCCTAATTGCAGATAGGCTCGCATCGTCCAAATTAGCAACTTGATGACTCAGCAACTGATATGAACCGCTATTCGGTCGATCTAAACAGCCCAAGATATTCATCAAAGTAGATTTGCCACTTCCAGATGGACCCATTACTGCGACGAAATCTGCGGAATCCATCGAAATATCCACGTGATCTAAGGCGCGTACGCGCGTGTCACCGACTTCGAATGTACGACAAAGATCTACCCCATGAACGATTGGGGTCTTAGTCGCGTTCGACTCTGCTGGAGTCATTGGGGGAGGCTTGCTCGATTTGCAGCATTACCAAATAGGTCTTGCGATCGAGTAGCGCTTATACCTTGATGTCTCTCAAGAACTTACCAACGTGATTGTAAAACAATTCAAGTAAATCCATTGACTAGCCATCATCGTACGCATCGCCACTTCACTCAACTGAGCATCTATGCTCGCGCATTCGGCTCGCACGCCTAAGGAGATTAGAGCACGCCCGTCGATTGGCTCACGCTACGCAACCATCGAACCCAACTAGGTCTCTGCAGCTTCGCTTCCAACGACGGGAACGAGCAAGTTGTGGACAAGTCCGAATCACTCCACCTTTCAATGCTCAAAAGATTGTTGAATATGCGTTACCACGCACGCTGATGTTAGAACTTTGGCGCAGCGACGGCACGCAAGTAATCTTCCATGTACTGAAGTCGAAAGCACTGCTCAATGCTTCCGCTTGATATCGTCAAGCTAAGCGCGGGTCTAGTAAGATTAGACCTACGCATTGACTTGTGATCCATGAAGACCCCGCCGAAAGTCAGACCTGACAAACAAAAAGTCATAGATGAAGTTTGGACGGACGGACGTGTCAAGGAATTCTTGGGGACGATCACACCGTCACAGACGGGCGAGGAATTTTCAGGTGACCACGATTTCTACGTCCTATTACGTGCCTATCACGCGATGCGCATTGAAGACTTTGAAAAGTTCCTCGAATATTTCCTTCGGGAAGGCGGTAACCTCCAAGCGACTAATGACCGGGCACAAACGGTTCGAGAATTCATCAGCTCACATCGCAAGGCCGGTGCCTTCATTGCTGCAATTGACGCCGCACTAGCCGCGCCAGCATGAGCGAACGAAGAAAACATCGAGTGATCGTGCTTGGATCTGGACCAGCCGGTTGCACAGCCGCACTATACGCCGCACGCGCAAACTTACGCCCGGCCTTAATTGCCGGGGTTGAAGTCGGGGGGCAGCTTACGACGACCACCGACGTCGACAATTGGCCCGGCGATCTCGACGGTCTTCAAGGTCCTGATCTCATGGTTCGTATGCTCGACCACATAAAGAAATACGGGACTGAAGTTATCAATGAGCAGATTCACACTGTCGATTTCTCAAGTAAGCAGCTCGTACTCTTTGGCGATGACACGGAATTCGAAGCAGACGCAGTCATCATTGCGACTGGTGCGTCCGCTAAATATCTAGGTCTTCCAAGCGAACAGCGCTTTATGGGTCGTGGCGTCAGCGCTTGTGCTACTTGTGACGGATTCTTCTTTAAAGATCAAGAAGTTGCGGTGATTGGTGGCGGTAATACTGCGGTTGAAGAGTCCCTATACCTCTCGAATATTTGCTCGAAGGTGTCGCTTGTACATCGACGCAACGAATTGCGTGCGGAAAAAATGCTTCAGGATCGGCTTTTCGCGAAGGTCGACGCTGGAAAAATTGAGCCAGTTTGGTTCAATGTTTTGGACGAAGTCATTGGCGACGATGCGGGTGTAACGGGTATACGCATTCGAAACGTCCAATCAGAAGCCACGCGCGATATCGACCTTGCCGGAGTCTTTATTGCGATTGGTCACACGCCAAATACGAGCATTTTCGAAGGCGTGTTGGATATGCGAGATGGCTATATCCGCATCAACAGCGGTCAGAACGGCAACGCTACCACTACAAGCGTACCAGGCGTATTTGCGGCAGGAGACGTTGCCGACCATGTGTATCGCCAAGCAGTGACTTCAGCCGGTTTTGGCTGCATGGCAGCCCTCGATGCAGAAAAGTACTTGGAAAGCCGTAACGCATGAGCGAATCGGAATTACGCGGTCGTTCTGCTCATATGGCGATGACCATCGAGCAACTTGCAGACACCGAGTTTTGGCGATCGTTTACCGCCTTGGAACTCGACGTTCCGGTAACTGTAGATTTCTATCTACACGCTTTGAAACAGGGGCTATTCCCCTGGAATGACATTGGTGCGCCGCGCACGTGGTGGTCGCCTGATCCTCGAGCAGTCCTGTTTCTCAACGAATTTCACGTTTCTCGCTCGTTGTCAAGAACAATTCGTCAACAACGATTTGAAATCACCTTCGATCACGATTTTGAGCGTACCGTCAAAGGTTGCGCAGATCGAGATCAAACGTGGTTAGATCCTGAGCTAGTTCGTGCATTGCAGGAGATGCACGAGTTGGGAATCACCCATTCTGTTGAGACTTGGCGCAATGGCAATTTGGTAGGTGGTGTATACGGTATAGACGTAGACGGGATATTTGTCGGTGACTCGATGTTTCACTATGAACCCAATGCCTCTAAAGTCGCCCTCGCCTTCCTCGTCGATCACCTCAGAAATTGCGGTTTCCAAATCTTGGATTGTCAGGTGCTAAATGAACATACAGAATCACTTGGCGCAAGGAATATCCCACGAGACGAGTTCTACACACTGGTAGACGAGACGCGAAACTCGGACACCATGCCACGTTGGCATTTTTCGAGATAGGTTATGAACTCCGTCGGACCCAAATTGCTCGCATCGCAACAACCGTGTCCGTACATTGAAGGGAAGACGGAAACCCTCTTCCATGTAGTCTTTCCCGAATATTCTTCTGATCAAGTAAGAAATCGCGATTCGTTAATTGATGCTTTCTGGCGCGATTTTGGATCCCATGGATATCGACGGCAAGGGAGACTCGTCTATCGACCCTATTGCACAAACTGTGAAGCGTGTATCGCGACTCGGGTACTCGTGAACGAGTTTCAAATGAAACGTCGATTTCGCCGAATTCTGCGCGCTAATGAGGATGTGCGAATCGAAATATCCAACGAAAAGCTCGTCTCCGATCACGAAGCGTTTCAGCTTTACGACAAGTACATAAAGACAAGACATACCAACGGTTCGATGTATCCGCCCGACTTCAATACGATGCGCACCATGCTGCATCTGGAACCAGATCGGACAGACTTCCACCTATACGGCTTCATAGATGACCGAGTCGTATTCATCGCTCAGACAGACCACTTACGCGATGGGCTTTCTGCGAACTACACGATTTTCGATACGGATTTAAGCGAGCGAAGCTTAGGCACTTTTGCGATATTGACTCAAATTGAACTAGCTCGTAAAGGAAATCTAGCGCATCTTTATCTCGGATTCGCACTCGATGCTGTTAAGAACATGAGATACAAGTTGGATTTCCAAGCCCAAGAACGACTCATCGATGATGAGTGGGTTCGATTCGACGATCAACAGGAATAACCTAGCTTCGATTAGGCAGCCAGTCGAAATTTTCGGTCTGAGTCTTACAATATCGCCGCTTTCTGATTTGGGTAATAGATGCCGAAACAAGAACCTATGGAGATGGATGGGCAGGTCGAGGACGTATTGCCGAATACGATGTTCCGCGTCCGTCTTGAAAACGACCACGTGGTCACTGCTCACATCTCGGGCAAGATGCGACGCAATTACATTCGCATCCTGAAAGGCGATCGCGTTAAAGTCGAACTTACGCCATACGACTTGACCAAAGGTCGCATAACGTTCCGCAAATAGCTAACTCGGCCGCCTAATGGGCGAGCTAATCTGTCGGTTGTTTCTCAGGTTCTTTCGCTTGCGGTTGCTGGCGACTCTTATGTGGACGCGTAGTGATCTTTATCTTGTCGTCTTCGATATTGACCTCTGCGATGCCACCGCTGTCAGCGAGTTCTCCAAATAAGATGAAGTCGGCCAAATTTCGCTTGATTTCTTCCTGAATCAATCGCTGCATCGGGCGCGCGCCCATCTTCTCATCGAAACCGTTGACGGCAAGCCATTCTTTCGCATCATCAGAGACTTCCAACTCAACGTTCTTATTGTCGAGTTGCGCCTGCAGCTCATCAAGAAACTTATCAACCACCGTCCGGATGATCTTCATCGGTAAGGCGTTGAAGTAAACGATCGCGTCCATTCGATTTCGAAATTCCGGCGAGAACATCTTCTTGATGACTTCACTCGCGTCCGTGGTGTGGTCCTGTTCGGTGAATCCCATCGAAGAACGACTGGCTTCTTGTGCGCCAGCGTTCGTCGTCATGATCAGTACGACATTTCGGAAATCTGCACTTCGACCGTTGTTATCGGTCAGTGTCCCGTGGTCCATGACCTGCAACAGTAGATTGAAAACGTCGGGATGTGCTTTCTCTATTTCGTCGAGTAACACGACACAGTGTGGGTTCTTAGTGACAGCTTCCGTCAGCAAACCACCCTGGTCGTAGCCAACGTAACCCGGAGGTGCGCCGATCAATCGCGAAACGGTATGTCGCTCCATGTATTCCGACATGTCATATCGCAACAGTTCTACACCCATGATTCGAGCGAGCTGGCGGCATACCTCGGTCTTGCCTACCCCGGTTGGTCCTGCAAACAGAAACGAACCGATCGGCTTTTCGTCTACTTGAAGACCGGCGCGCGCAAGTCGGATCGCAGATGCCAACGTCTTGATAGCATCATCCTGACCAAAAACCGCCATACGCAGTTTTTCTTCTAAGTCCTGTAGGTTTTCCTTATCGGTGGAAGTGACTTGTGCAGATGGAATACGTGCGATTTTCGCCACGATTTGTTCGACATCAACGACACCGATTGACTTCTTTCGTCGGCTCGGCGTCTGGAGCTTTTGGTACGCGCCTGCTTCATCGACGACATCAATTGCCTTATCAGGCAGGAAACGTTCGTTGATGTGTTTCGCCGAAAGTTCGGCGGCGGCACGCAATGCGCGGTCCGTGAATCGCAACGAGTAATGGTCCTCGTAGCGACTCTTGAGCCCTTTAAGAATCTTGTACGTATCCTCAACACTGGGTTCGCCAATGTCAACTTTTTGGAAACGTCGCGATAACGCTCGATCTTTGTCGAAAATGCCGCGGAACTCCTTGAAAGTTGTTGATCCCATACACCGGATATCACCGTTCGCGAGTGCAGGTTTAAGCATGTTTGACGCATCTGATACCGAACCTGACGCCGAACCAGCGCCTATCACGGTATGAATCTCATCAATGAAGAGGATCGCTCCTTTTTCATCTGTCAATTCTTTAAGAACAGCCTTAAATCGTTCTTCAAAGTCGCCACGATACCGTGTACCAGCCAGCAGCGCGCCTAGGTCCAATGCGTAGATCACAGCACCTTTGACGATTTCAGGTACTTGACCGTCCGTAATTCGTTTTGCCAGTCCTTCAGCGATTGCGGTTTTACCGACGCCAGACTCGCCTACGAGTAAGGGATTGTTCTTGCGACGGCGACACAAGATCTGTAATACACGTTCAAGTTCGATATCTCGTCCAATGAGCGGATCGATCTTGCCTTCACGAGCCTGTTCGTTCAAATTGAGCGTGAAGCGGGCTAACGCAGATTCAGTTTCTTTTTCTTGTTCTTCGTCGCTATTGGTATTCGTAGAACCTTGGCTTTCAGCCATCGCGTCTTCTTTACGCTTTGAGGCGCCGTGCGTGACATAGCGAATTACGTCAGTGCGATCCACCCCTTGAGCTTGCAGCATCTTGTACGCTTCTGTTTCACGTTCCGTAAAAAGTGCGATAAGCACGTGCCGACCCTGAACGACCGCATTCTTTTGGCTCTGGGTAACGGAGAACAGCGCACGTTGCATCACACGCATAAACGCTAATGAATGATCAGGACGCTTGTCTGGGTCGCCCTGCGAACGCATGGTGATGTGGGTATCGAGATATTTCTCAAGGTTCTTCTTAAGCAGGTCAATATCGACGAGCACGTTTTCGAGGATGTCTACCACATCAGGTATATTCAGAAGCGCATGCAGGAGATGTTCAGTCGTAAGCAGATCGTGACGCTTCTGCATCGCGTGCATCGAGACTTCGTTGATGGCTTCGGTGAGTTCTTTATCGATCATTCGAGTGGCGCTTCTCGCCTTACAACATGAAGTGGCTAAGAGTTCGTGAACTTCGCATTGCGTTAGCCGCTCGCAATGTCAAGTCGCCGGAGCGCTTATGGTAAATATGGTGACATTGTGTCCATTTTCAAGTAGACATGCAATATGTCAATCAGTTTTCTCGATTTTAGACAGTAATGGGTGGTTGTTCTTCTGCGCGTACGCATTAACACGCTCGCTCTTGGTTTCGGCGATTTCTCGCGGATAGATCGCGATCGTTGCGCTACCTAGGGTATGAACCGCGAGCATCAGCTGGACGGCACGTTCCGTCTCGATGCCAAAGATTGTCTCTAAAACGTGAACCACGAACTCCATAGGCGTGTAATCGTCATTCAGGAGAATGACCTT
>LXNJ01001226.1_pt1 | contig 15624 bp, 12 predicted proteins | sample 809081 | NCBI WGS metagenome assembly LXNJ01 (sample SAMN04870510, study PRJNA318959) | sponge metagenome | biome: sponge; feature: marine sponge reef; material: water | host: Petrosia ficiformis | place: Greece: Milos, Mediterranean Sea | collected 2013-05-29 | depth 5-7 m
GCTCCGGGCATTGCGGGTCTGATGATCTTCCGCCACATTCGGAGAAGGAATGAGGATAGAAGGCGTGCCCGTGATCGCCAGTTCGCTGCACGTGAGCGCGCCACTGCGACATACCACGAGGTCTGCAGCTGCATACGCCCGATCCATCCGGTCGACATATTCGAGCAGCCGCAAACGCGGATGGCTCGGTACGCGAGAACACATTTCTTCGAAATACCGCCGACCGCTCTGCCAAATAACATGCACGGACTTGTCGCACAGCAACGTTTCGACATTGCGCACCATTACCTCATTGATAGCTCGGCTCCCCAGCGAACCCCCGAAAATGGCGATCACGAATGCCTCGGCAGGCAGTTCGTAGCCCCGCCGCGATTCTTCCGGATCAACTGCAACGAGTTCCTGGCGCACAGGATTACCGCTGCACAAGCAGCGATCGGACGGGAAATGTTCCCGTGCTTCTTCAAACGCCACATGGACGGTCGCCGCCCGCTTTCCGAGTAACCGATTGGTCAATCCGGGATACGCGTTCTGTTCCTGCACTACGATCGGTTTGCCGACCATACGGGCCGCCAGTAGAACGGGACCGCTTACGTACCCGCCGGTGCCGACAGCTACATCCGGATCGAACCGTCGCACGAGCGTATGGCTTTCGACCATCGAACGCGCCAGCTTGAACGGGAGCGCAAGGTTACGGTATGGTCGGGTACGGTGCAAGCCGGCCGCGGTAATGGGATACATCTCGTATCCGGCTTTGGGTACGGCCTCCCATTCCATGCGATTGCGCGTTCCGGCAAATCGGATATGCGCGTCCGGATTCTGCCGGCGAAGCGCATCTGCCACGGCAATAGCGGGATATACATGCCCCCCCGTCCCGCCCGCCGCAAACAATACGTTGGGTGCAGTTCTCATCGCTCGACGCATTGCCTCGATATGTTGAGTAAAATGCCGAACATCATACCGGTCGCTACCATGGACGTCCCGCCGTACGAAACAAACGGCAGGGGAAGCCCTGTGACCGGGAGCAAACCGCAGGCCACAGCGGCATGCACGAAAGCGTACAACGTCACGTTCGTCGTCAATCCGACGCCTATGAACAACCCCAACGGATCCGGTGCACGGCGGGCAATGCGCAAAAATCCTCGAAACAACAGGATCAAAAAAGCGGCAAGTAACGCCATGGCGCCCAAAAATCCGTATTCCTCCGCTACAATGGCGAAAATGAAATCGTTGTACGGGGCAGGCAGAAAATCCCGCTGCGTACTCTTGCCTGGCCCCACGCCGGTCAACCCACCCATTGCGAAAGCAATTCGGGCCTGCCGGGCTTGATACCCTTCCGCCTGATCGCTGAAAACTTCTTCGGTCCCGATATTCGGAAATATGTTCAGACCGAGATACGATTCGAGGCGCGCCGCCCGGTTCGGCGATCCGAGCACAAGCAGAAAGGCAAGCGCCACACCCACCGCGGAAAGACCGGTGAGATGCAAGGTGCTGACGCGCGCCACGAAACACATCAGCATGGTCGTAGTCAGCAGCATCAATGCCGAAGAAAGATCTTCTATCCCGATCAGTATGCAGGTAGCAAGCACCCAAACCATCACCGTCATGAAGGCCCGCGAAAAACTCTTGATGTAGGTCTGCTTCTTCGACAGAAGAACGCCCGTGTACAGAATGAGCGCCGCACGAGCCAGGTCCGAGGGTTGAAACCCGAACGATCCGATGCGTAGCCACCGTGTGGCGCCGCCCGAGGTGACGCCCGCAATTTGCACGACTACGAGCAACCCCAGCGATATCAGAAGGGCGATCCGGCTAAAGCGCGCCAGTTTTCGGTAATCGATCACGCTGCAAACAAGCATGGCGCCAAACGCCACGCCGACGCGCACAAGGTGACGCACCAGAAAACGTTCCGTATCTCCCCCGGCTTTCGTCTCAGCGAGAAACGAAATCGCGCTATACACGGCCACCACGCCAAACACCGCAAGCAAGAGTACGGCCCACACGATATATCTATCGAGCGGTCGTCTCGGGCCGGATTCGGAACCCGGCAATACGGTAGCGGAAAAAGCCATGCTACAGGTCGTTTACAAGATTTCTGAAGGTATCGCCACGCTCTTCGTAACTGCGGAACATGTCGAACGAGGCGCAAGCCGGACTTAACAGCACCACATCTCCGGCTTCGGCGGCTATACTGGCCCGGTATACCGCATCTTCGAACGAACGGGCAACGATGGCGCAGCCGGCTTCCGATCCAAGTTCCTCGGACACTTTGCCGGCGCTCTCTCCCACGGCAATCACGGCCCGGACCTTCTTCTTTACCAGCAGCTTGATTGGTCCGTAATCGTTCCCCTTGTCGCGTCCGCCCGCAATCAGCACCACCGGGTCGTCCACGCTTTCCAATGCGTACCGGACGGCATGCACATTCGTCGCCTTCGAGTCGTTGACATACCGGATGCCGCCGGTCTCCCGTACAAGTTCCATCCGATGCGGTACACCCATGAATGTCCTCAGCCCTTCGCGTACGACAGCGGGGGGTAACCCCGCCACGCGAGCCACGACGGCCGCCGCCAATGCATTGTGCGGATTGTGCGGCCCCGATAGAACCAGCTCTTCCGATCGCATAAGGGTCTCCTCGTCGGTTATTCTCAGAACGATTTCTTCGTCCCGCACGAATGCCCCCGCTCCCACTTCGCCCATCCGGCTGTACCCCAGCAGGGCAGGCCCGTTTTTCCGGGAAGACCGTAATGAGGAAGTCCGTTCCCGTACCTCCCGATCGTCCCGGTTGTATACAAACCAGTCATCGTTGCCCTGATTTTCACCCAGGCGAAATTTGCTCCGTGCGTAGGCATCGAAATCATGGTCATACCGGTCCATGTGATCCGGCGCAACATTCAGCATCACGGCAATCCAGGGCCGAAACGTCGCGATGTGGTCGAGTTGAAAGCTGGACACTTCCAACACGACCAGGTCGCGTGGCCGGGCCGACGCCGCAAAATTCGAGAACGGATATCCGGTGTTGCCCCCGACAAACGTCTTCCTCCCGGCCTGTCGGAACATGTGCCCAAGCAAACGGACCGTCGTGGTCTTTCCGTTGGTGCCCGTGACCGCAATCACAGGAGCCCGACAAAACCACGAAGCAACCTCTATTTCCGAGTAGACGGAGAGACCGGCGCCGGTCGCCCCTTGCAAAAGCGGGGCCGAGGACGGCACGCCCGGACTTGTCACAAGAAAATGCGCGTCCGAAGCCCGGTCGGAATGTCCCCCGGATTCGAACGCAATCTCGTCTTCGTTCAAAACGGTCAGGAAAGCCGGTTCGATCAAGCCGGCATCCGTCACAAACACCTCTGCTCCGTGCGCATGCAACAGCCGCGCAACGGCCACTCCGGAGCGCGCCGCGCCGACTACCGTTACGTTCTTTCCGCGCAACTTGCTCGGCGTCATATACCGTTTGCGAAAAAATATGGAAGTACATGTATCATCTGATGCGGAGAACCAGTAGTGTCGCCACCACCGTAATCGCGGTAATTATCCAGAAGCGGGTCACAATCTTTGCTTCGGGCGTACCGCTTGCTTCAAAATGGTGATGCAGCGGCGCCATGCGGAAAACCCGTTTGCCTTCACCGGTTCGCCGGCGAGTCCACTTGAACCAGGTCGTTTGTATGATCACGGACAGGGTCTCCATGAAATACACGGCCCCGAGAAGCGGCAGCAGCAGCTCCATACGGATCATCAGCGTGAGTGACGCCACCCCGGCGCCCAGCGCCAACGATCCCGTATCACCCATGAAAACCGTTGCCGGATACCCGTTGAACCACAGAAAGCCGAAACAGGCGGCTGTCATCGCTGCGGCGAACACCGTGAGTTCCCCTGCTCCGGGCAGGTAAAACACATCGAGAAATTCGGCGAATTGCACATTGCCCGATATATAGCACAGCACCACGAGCCCCATCCCTACGAACGCGGTGACCCCCGTGGCCAGCCCGTCGAGCCCATCCGTCAGATTGACCCCATTCGATACCGCCGTCATGATGAAGACAGCGACCGGAACGTACACGAACGCTCCCAGGTCGGCGCCCCCAAAAAACCGACCGAAGATGTCATAGTCGATCATCTTGTTTTTCAGAAAGGGAACGTACGTGAGCCCGTTGTATGCCTCGAACTCGGGATGAAAAAAAAGCGCCGCCCCAACCAGCAATCCGATGGAAATTTGCCCCGCCAGTTTGACTTTCGGTGCAAGGCCCCGCTTGTCCTTCCTGAACGTCTTTATATAGTCGTCCATGAATCCGAACACCCCCATCCAGGCCATCGCCAGCATGGCAAGCCAGACATACGGCTCGGCGATGGCGCCCCACAGGAAGGTCGATACGAGAATCGACAACAAGATGACGATCCCTCCCATTGTTGGCGTGCCGGCCTTGTGCGCATGACTGACCACGCCGGCTTCCGCGCCTTCCCGAACGGATTCGCCCAGTTGCTTTGCACTCAGCATATTAATGATGCGGCGCCCTATGAACAGAGAGATGAATAGCGCCGTAATCGCGCCCAGCGTAGCCCGGACCGTGATAAATTGTATCACCTGGAATCCAGGAGGCTGGTACAGTTGCTCCAGATAGTCGATCAGGTAATAAAGCATAAGGTGTTGTCGAAAAAAACTTGGATATCCGTTTATAGGGGGTGCTGCGGCAAGCGGTGCGGAGACCTCGGGGCAAACGCCGCCCGCACAGCCTCCCTGTCGTCGAAACGCTTTTGGTCCGTTCCGACAATCTGACGGGTTTCGTGCCCCTTCCCTGCCACAAGCACGATGTCCCCGGGTCGGGCAAGGCGGCCCGCTTCGGCAATGGCCTCCCCGCGATCCGTAACGAAAAGCGCGCGGTCGGGATCGGCGAGGCCGGTCCGGATATCTTGCAGAATCCGGGCAGGATCTTCGGTGCGCGGGTTATCGCTCGTAACGATCAGGCGATCCGCGAATTGCTCGGCCACGGCGCCCATCATCGGACGCTTTGCGCGATCGCGATCTCCTCCGCAACCGAAAACGCACCATACCTGTGCATCGCGGGATTTGGCGGCAGTGATCGTCTCAAGCACCGCCCGGAGCGCCGCGGGCGTATGGGCATAATCGACGACGACATGCGTGCCGTCTTCGAATCGGATCTGCTCGAAGCGCCCCGGCGCCGGCCGGGCCTGTTCGAGCGCATCCAGCGCATCGGCGGCATCGCATCCCAGCGCCAACAGGGCGCCCCAGGCCGCCAGCAGGTTGTAGGCATTGAACCTCCCGGCAATCCGAAAGCGGCGCGTGCGCCCCCCGACACGAAGAGCCAGTCCATCCATGGCGTCCTCGACGACATCGGCACGGATATCGGCTGCCGCATTCAGGCCGTACGAGGTGCATGTCGCACGCGTATCGGCCACCATGCTGGCGCCGGCCGGGTCATCGGCGTTGAACAGGGCGACAGCGCCCGCATCCAGCCGATCGAAAAGCGTTTTCTTGGCCGCAAGGTACGCCTCGAAGGTCCTATGGTAGTCTAGGTGATCGTGCGCAAGATTCGTAAACACGGCCACATCGAACGCAATCCCCCGGACCCGCTCCTGATCCAGTGCATGGGAGGATACCTCCATGGCGCATGCGTCGCATCCCTTGTCCGCCATGCAACGCAGCAGGCGCTGTACGTCCGGCGCATCCGGGGTCGTAAGCCGGGCGGCAAATACCTCGCCCGCTATGCGAATTCCGACCGTCCCTATAAAGCCGGCCTGTATGCCAAGCAACCCGAGCGCCTGCTGCACGAGAAAAGAAACCGTTGTCTTGCCGTTCGTGCCGGTTACGCCGACGACGAGCAATGCATGCGACGGATCGCCGTACCAGGCGGCGGCAAGCGCAGCCAGTGCGGATCGGGAATCACGGACGCGTGCGAAAGCGGTGCCGGGATACCGATGTGCCCGGTTCGCCGGCGCCGCCTCGCACACGATCGCGATGGCTCCGTTTTTAACAGCCTTGTCAATGAACAGGTGGCCGTCGACCTCAACCCCTCGAATGGCTACAAAAAGACCGTTCGGCCCGACCTTGCGGCTGTCTCCGGCCACATGGTCGATATCGATATTGTCAATGCTTTCCCATGTCTCCATGAGCAGGCCCGCGGCCTGCAATGTTTTTATTACGTCTCCGAGCGTTTTCATCGGGACCGCAGTACTACCGTTCGTCCAGGAGGGCTACCCGCTTCGGGATATTGGGCCCCTACGATCCCCCTGCCTTCGACGCGGACCCGGATATTCCGGCGCGATAACCAGTATGTGGCCTCGCGCATGGTCCATCCCCGGAAATCGGGGACGGCGTCGCCGGACACCACCGGTTCGTTCGGTTCGTCGGATTCACGCAAAAGCACGGGACGCATTCTCCCCGGCGTACCGGTCGACACCGCATGTGGAAGTTCTTCCGCAGGAAAAGCCTGCCGGGCCAGCTCGGGAAACGTCGTAAGCCACCGCGCGGCGGTACGCCGGAAAATCGGCGCAGCAACCAACCCCCCGTACCGGAACGTTTTCGGCTCGTCCACCACAACCGCAAGCACGACCTGTGGATCGTCGGCGGGGAAAAATCCTGCAAAGGAAGCACGATACGCTCCCTCGCGATACCCCCCGGCATCCGCTTTCCGCGCCGTGCCCGTTTTTCCCGCAACCTTCAGACCCTCTATTTGCGCCCGAGTCGCCGTGCCCTCTTCCACGGCGTCCAGAAAAGCGGGCAGAATGGCTCTCGCAGTCGAGGACATAAACGCCCGGCGCACGGAATCCTGGCGGGCTATCCATGTGGTCCTTCCGGTCACATCCCGGCGCTCGGCCACAATGTTCGGTTGCACGAGCAGCCCGCCGTTCGCAAGCGCCGCATAGGCCACGGCAAGTTGCAGAGGGGTCACATCCACTTCGTACCCGATGCCCATGGCCGTCAGCGTCGTGCCGCTCCATTGATCGGGCCGCTTCAGCAATCCCTGCACCTCCCCGGGAAGATCTATCCATGTAGGTTGCCCGAAACCGAGACTGCGAGCATGCCGGTAGAACGTACCCCGATCTGCGCGGGACACCACTTTGGCAGTCCCCACATTGCTCGAAAGCGAGATCACTTCCCGAAAGGAGATCGTACCGTGGGCATGCGTGTCGGTGAGCGTACGTCCGTGCACCACGGCCCATCCGTCCCCCGTCTCGACGGAATCTTGCATACCAATGAGGTTCTGCTCAATGGCGGAGACGGCGGACACGAGCTTGAACGTGGAGCCCGGTTCCAGCCGGTCCGTTATGGCGCGGTTACGGCGCGTTTCCGCCGAATACGCCCCGGCCCGATTGGGATCGAACGTAGGCACATTGGCCATGGCGAGCACTGCGCCAGTGCGTGGATCGAGCGCCACCGCCGTTCCGGAAGCCGCCTGCATTTCGGCAACGCCCCGGGCCAGTTCTTCCTCCAGGATGGTCTGCCTAAGCAGATCTATCGTCAGGATGAGCGACTCCCCGTGAACAGGTTCGACCACTTGCCCGGAAACGAACGCTCTGATCCGGCCCAGCCGGTTGCGCTGTACGGCGCGCCGGCCATCCACCCCTCTCAAATACTCGTCGTATTGCAATTCCAAACCGCCCAGCCCGGTCCCCTCGGGACTCACATACCCCAACACATGCGAGGCGGTTTGTCCGTGATTGTACCGGCGGGCGAAGGCGGGATCGAGAATCACCCCGGGCACATCCCAGCGCTCGACCTCTTCCTTTTGCCGCCCAGGCATACCACGAACGAGCTGTACGTACTGCGGGCTGGTTCGTTCGCGCAGGCGCTGCCGGTAGTACGCCGACGACGTACCGGTTAGCTTTGACAATCTTTCAAAGAACGTATGCTGTTGCTCCTCGAAGCCGGAAACCGTCGGATCGAGCGCCAGATCGTACCGTGCCGTGTTCACCGCCAGCGTCCTGCCCGCACGATCGTAGATGGCGCCCCGCATCGCCGGGATACTGACGAAAGAGTTCGTCTGTCGCCGTCCCTGATCCCGCAGATCGCGACCCTCCGTAAGGTGGATGCGAAATACCTGACCGAGGATAAGAAGCGGCAGCAGGCTCAGTGCCGTCAGCACCACGTACATCCGGACCAGTATCGAATCCTTCGTTTCCACGTGAGATACCTCTCGCAAGCGTCTTGTGCCATGTTGGTGTGCTTCCCGTCATTCCCCCACCCCGACCGGCGGACCGGGCGCCGGATCCGTAACGAGCCCCAGTTCATGGGCACGCTGGTAGATGACGGAAGGGCCGACCATTTGATCGAAATCCCCTTTCAGGCGATTGTGCTGCAGATGAAGTCGAAGATTTTCCCGGCGCTCCTCTTCGAGTTCGGCCAAAATATTTTGCGTGGCATGGACATGCCCGACATACAGCGTGAAAAGAACGCCAAGCCCCAGAACGATCAGGACAAACCGCGCCGTAGAAATGCGCCCCAAAAATGTGGCTTCTTCCCGGGGAGCAGCCGATTTGCGCTGATTCAGGCCCTGGATATCCGACCAGCCGGGCAACGCATGCCCTTGCCGGTACGCCGGGACAGGTTCCTCAATACGAACCGTCTCCGAAGCCGGACTTGCTTCTCCGAACCTGTTTCGGATATGTGTTTGCGACTTGTACATGACGCGCACGCTCGTTCATCGCCTTATCGTCTGCGCATTCTCCTCCGGGGGCCACGCCAACTCCGTGCGCTCCGCGATGCGGAGGCGCGCACTGCGTGCTCGCGGATTGGCTTCCACCTCCTCAGCGTCCGGCTGTATCGGCTTCCGCATGCGTTCCTTCCACGGGATCAGTGGGTTGCCGTACATATCGCGCAGCGGCTCCCTCTCGAAATTCCCGTATCTGAAAAACCGTTTGACCCTTCTGTCCTCAAGCGAGTGATAACTTATCACAGCCATCCGTCCGCCTGGTCGGACCACACGGACCGACGCTTCGAGCAACCGCTCAAGCACTTCCAGCTCACGATTCACCACGATGCGCAAAGCCTGAAACACGCGCGAGAGGGTCCGAACCGCCTCGCGCCCCGGCACTACGCCACGGACGACCTCGGCCAGTTGTGTCGTGCTCTCGAGTGGTCGGGCCTCCACAAGCGCACGAGCGATCCGGCCCGACCGCGGCTCTTCGCCAAACGTCGAGAACACATCCTTCAGCATCCCCCGATCCCACGAGTTCACTACCCTGTGGGCGGGGCGCCCCCCGCGTATATCCATGCGCATGTCGAGCGCCCCTTCGGCGAGATAACTGAATCCGCGCGAGGCGGTGTCGATCTGGTGAGAGGAAACTCCGAGGTCCACCACCAGACCGTCCACCTGCGCCTCTCCGGCTTCTTCGAGCAATCGTTCGATATGCTCAAAATTGCCTCGGAGAGGCGTAAACCGCCCGCGCTCCATATCGGCGGCGAGTCTGCTACAAGATGCATCGAGCGCTTCGACATCGTGATCGATGCCGAACACCCTGCCTCTCGGTGATAACAACTCGAGCAACGCAGCACTGTGTCCACCCCCACCCAAGGTAGTATCCACGTACACGCCGCCGGTTTTCGTAATCAGTCCTTCTGTTACAGCCTTGCAAAGAACAGGAATGTGGAAAGAGGTTGCGAAAGCGCATGCCTCTGTGTTCCCCATTCGTTTATTTCCGTCTCCCCCTGTCATCCTCCGTGACGGAAAAATTTCCGCCTGTCATAGCGCTACATATCCCTGCCCATTTCGAATATCCTTTCCGCAACATCCGAATAATCGGCTTCCTGCTCGGCCTGAGCGGCAAACACACCCGGATCCCAGATTTCGATACGATCCAGTACGCCGATGATCAGCACGGCGTCTTCAAGGCCGGCGAAGGCGATAAGGCTCTTGGGAACCACAATCCGCCCCTGCCCATCCAGCGTAACTTCATCCGCCCAACGCATGATCGTGCGCACGAAACCGCGCGCTTCGGATCGATACGTGTTCAGTCGGGCAATCTCCGCCTCGCGCTTTGCCCATTCGTCAAGCGGAAACAAAAGAATGCATTGCTCGAAGCCGCGCGTGATCGTAAAGCTGTTATTCGCTTCCGGGTTCAGAGCATTCCGCATCCTGGCCGGGATCGCTACGCGACCCTTGCTGTCTACAGAGTATTCTGCCTGTCCCTTGAAGCTTGCCATGACGCCAAAGAATCAGCGGTTGAAACCATGAACCGGTGAAACACATCCGGTGCACTATATCGGTTCATCGTTCAATTTATGGGAATGTTCCCCACTTTTCCCCACTTGGCTGATCAAATTACGGCGCAAATTTGTAATGTCAAGTCTTTTATGGGTAAAAAGTCGATATAGAACAGGTATTTTTTGCACAAAATATGTGCGATATATGTAAATGCAGAGCATATCCTCCTTTTTCAACACGGTAAAGACGGATGTGCGGACGAGTTTGAAGTCGAACAGACGAAAATCCGCCGACTCATTATGGAGAAATACGAACGATCTGCTGCCTGCAGAAGCAGACGACAAGGCGGCAAGCATAGTGGAAAAAAGGGAAGTACCCGGAAAGGTGGGCGGCGCCCTGTCCATTGCAGGCCCCAGCGTTTTGTATGGAAGCAGTTTTCCTGCCATTGCTTCCGCCACACGGCCCATTCGCTCCAGCGTGTCGAGACTTCTTATGCCTTGGCGCCCTGCGCCTCGATCTTGCCCGCGGCCCGGTCCTTCTTCTACTTTTGCAGCGCGGGCAATGGCGCCCGTCCGGCCAGATACGCGCCTCGAATCATTTCCGAGCCGCTTCCTCGTCAGGAAACATGTCGGCCGGTTGCATCAGGATTATGCCGTTGCGGTGCGCTTTTCGAGATGCTTTATTCATGATTTGGTCTATTTGATATAAATATTTGTAATATATGAACTTAAGGTTGAATATTCAACCTTTGTCCGTAATTCCCTTTATTTTAGGACAGGACTCTCAAAAACACGCCGATCGTATCGACAAGGACAGAAAAAGCCCATGAATAATACACGTCGAACATTCTTGAAAACGCTGGGCGCAGCCGCCGCCGGGGTCGTTGTGGGTGGTTGCCGGGAAACTTCCGAGCCGTACACGGAGCCCGTCGCGACCGAACCGCCGCTTCCCAGGATCGGATTCCAGTTGTACACGGTACGGGACGCCATCGAAGTGGATGCGGCCGGCACACTCGACCGGGTTGCCGGGATGGGCTATACCGCCGTGGAAACGGCCTTCTGGCCGGAGGGGATGACCACGGCGCAGGCAGGTCAATTGCTCAGGGACACGGGGTTAAGCGTGTTCGCGGCGCATATAGAGATTCCGACGGGAGAGCACCGGGCTGCCGTGTTGGAGGCTGCCGAGGCCTACGACTGTGACCGCATGGTGTGGCATGGATGGCCCGAGGACGAGCGGTACCGGACGATGGACGGTATTAAGGAACTGGCCGATATCTATAACGAGGCTTATGCCTTCTGTCAGGCGAATGGGCTGCAATTCGGGCTGCACAATCACTGGTGGGAATTCGAACCGATCGAGGATGGAGCGCTTCCGTTCTATGAAATCAGGCCCTTGATCGACCCTGGAATTTTCTTCGAGATAGATACGTACTGGGCCAAGGTGGCAGGTCGCGATCCTGCAGAGGTGGTGCGCGATTTCGGCGCGCACGCTCCGTTGCTGCATATCAAGGACGCGACGGTGCTCACCACCGAGGGGCCCATGGTGGCAGCGGGAAGCGGCCTGCAGGATTTCCCTGCCATTGCGGAGGCAGGCAGAGGCCATATAGAGTGGATGATCGTGGAGATGGACGACTGCGAGACCGACATGTTCGAGGCCGCTGCGCAAAGTTTTGCGTATCTCACGGAAAACGGGCTGGCGCGAGTTTGAGGGTAGGGGGCTCATCGCCCGGCAGACTCGCCCTGCTTGCCCTGTAAGGCGTTCGTGTATCCCGATGCAGAGTTCGGCGTGGTCCGGATTGCGTGCGACCACGGATTCGGCATCCATCACACAGTAATCATCTTTCCCGCCTTGTCAATTTGACATGTCTGCGAGCACGGTACTTCGCAGGTCGGCCCTCATGGCGTAAACCTCGATAAGCCTGTGGCGCGTATCGGATCGGCTGGCCGATACCCCTTCGCCAAGGAACTTATGCGGCGCATCTCGACGTTGGAAAGCGTCCCGATCCATCCTGCAAACCCTGTCCCATGCCCCGCTGGGTCCTTCTCAAATTCGGCGGCACGAGCGTTTCGAGTCGTGCCCGCTGGGATATCATTGAGCGCATCGTCCGGGCGCGTATCGACGACGGCTTCGTTCCCGTCGTGGTCTGCTCCGCCCTGAGCGAGATTTCCAACCTGCTCGAACGCCTGCTGGAGGATGCAGTCGGGGAAAATTACGAACACACTCTTGAAACGATTGGGGATCGCCATCTCGGCATCGCCGCCGATCTCGATATAGACGGGGTGGCGCTGCTGGAAGAGGACCTTGCCGAACTGAAGCGCCTCGCGCTGGGCGCCTCGCTCACCCGCGAAGCCGGGCCGCGGCTTCATGCCCGGGTGCTGGCGCTCGGCGAACTCATGTCCACGAAACTGGGCGCCGCCTTCCTCGCGTCCCGGGGCCTGAATCCCACCTGGAAGGACGCCCGCGAAATGCTGCGCGCAGACGAGCAGCGCCTGCTTCCGGAACGGCGGCAATACCTGTCGGCCACATGCCGGTTCGATCCGGACACGGCGCTCCAGGAAGACCTGAGCCGCACCGCCGGCGATCTCGTCATCACGCAGGGTTTCATCGTTTCGAACAAGGCCGGAGAGACGGTCCTGCTCGGGCGCGGCGGTTCCGACACCTCCGCTTCCTGCCTCGGCGCCGTCCTCGGCGCCGAACGCATCGAAATCTGGACCGACGTGCCAGGTATGTTCACCGCGAACCCGCATGACATTCCCTCGGCCCGCCTGCTCCGCCAACTGGACTACGCCGAGGCACAGGAACTGGCTACGATGGGCGCCAAGGTCCTGCATCCGCGCTCCATCGAACCGGCGCAGCGGCAACGCATTCCGCTCCATATCAAATGTACGAGCGCTCCCGACCTGCCGGGAACCGTCATCTCCGACGACACTTCCGACTTCGGGGCGCAAATCAAGGCGATCGCCACAAAGACCGGCGTCATGCTGATCTCTATGGAATCGGCGGGCATGTGGCAAGAGGTCGGCTTTCTCGCCGATGTGTTCGCCACGTTCAAGGAGCACGGGCTGTCGATCGACCTGGTGGCCACCTCCGAAACGAACGTTACCGTCTCGCTGGACCGCAACGCAAACGCCCTCGAACCGGCGCGCCTCGACGCGCTGCTCGACGCGTTGAATGGGTATTGCCGCGCCCGGCAGATCGGCCCCTGCGCCATCGTGAGCCTGATCGGACGAAACATCCGGTCGATACTCCACGAGATGGGGGCCGCGTTCGAAGTGTTTCACGAACAACAGGTGCATCAGGTCTCCCAGGCGGCCGGCGATCTGAACTTCAGCTTCGTGGTGGATGAAGATCAGGCCCGTCGCCTGACCCGCAAACTGCATGCGCAGTTCTTCGGAAAGCGGGAGCCGGACGCCCTGATCGGACCCGACTGGCGGGAATTGATGGAAGCATCGGGCAAAGAGGCCCCAAGCCGGATCGCCTGGTGGCAGGGCCGCCGCGAGGAGCTGCTGGCCATCGCTGCCGAAACCAGCCCGGTCTACGTATACGACGAGGACACGCTGCGGGAATCGTTGCAGCGGGTGTTGTCGATCGACGCCCTGGATCGCGTATTCTATTCCGTAAAGGCAAACGGGCATCCCGACATCCTTCGTCTTTTCCACGAAGGAGGGATCGGGTTCGAGTGCGTGTCGCCGCGCGAGATCCGGTTTTTGATCGATCTCTTCCCGGACATCGACCGGAAGCGCATCCTGTTCACTCCCAATTTCGCCCCGAAGGAAGAATACGCCGAGGGGTACGAACTGGGCGCGTACGTTACGCTGGACAATATCTATCCGCTGGAAGCATGGCCCGATGTGTTCCGCGGAAGGGACCTCCTCGTGCGCATGGACCCGGGGCGGGGCCACGGGCATCACAAGTACGTGCAGACGGCCGGATCGCAGAGCAAATTCGGCGTGGCCCCGGAAGAGATGGAGCGCCTTGCGCAGCTTGCGGATGCAGCGAATGTGCGCATCGTCGGATTTCATGCCCATGTAGGCAGCGGCATCGTCGCGCCGGATACCTGGGCCGAAACGGCCATGTTTCTTGCTTCGCTGAGAGAACGCTTCCCGGAGGCCCGCATCCTCGATGTAGGCGGGGGGCTTCCCGTTTCGGAACGGCGGAATGCGCCGGAACCGGACATGATCGACATCGCGGAAACGCTCGACGCCTTCAAGAAAGAGCACCCCGACCTGGAGCTCTGGATGGAGCCGGGGCGCTTCCTTGTGGCCCGCGCCGGCGTGCTGCTGGCCCGCGTGACGCAAACCAAGTGGAAAGGATCAACGGGCTACGTGGGCATCGAAACCGGCATGAACTCGCTCATCCGGCCGGCCCTTTACGGAGCCTGGCACGAAATCGTCAACCTGTCCCGGCTGGACGAGCCGCTGGAAATCACCGCCGACGTGGTAGGGCCGATCTGCGAAACGGGAGACGTGTTGGGCTACGGGCGGCGCCTGCCGAGCACCGGGGAAGGGGACGTCATGCTGATCGCTACCGCAGGCGCCTACGGGCGCGTGATGAGCAACGAATACAACATGCGCGCTCCGGCGGAGGAGGTGGTGTTAGGGGGGAGGTGAGGGGGGAGATTTGTCCCATCATCCCGGACCGCCTCTGGTATCCATTAACCAGGCGTCTACGCCGTGCAGCTCCCGGCAAACATCGTAGTCTCCCGGTTCCCGGCTACCCGGCGAGAACGACGGCGAACAGAGCAAGCGTAATCGCCATGTTTACGCCCACCATCCATTTCAGGGTATCGATCCCTGCCTTGTTCGCATCGATCCCCGCCTTGTTCGCAACGATCCCCGCCTTGTTCGCAACGATCGCCGCCTTGTTCGCGGCGATGCCTGCTTTCAGATCGGCAAGGTCTGAATGCATGACGCCATCCTTGCGTTGCTCGCTTACGGCGTTTGCAATCGCCTGGGCGTGCGCTTTGGCCTGTTTCTGTTCGACGCCTGCGTTGGTAAGGCTTTCAACGATGGAAAGGGTATCGATCACGGCTTTCGCGGATGATTTGTAAGAAATAGTATATGGTTTGCTGCGTTTTGTTTCATTGCCCGTAGCACCGAGCAAGGGTCCTGCTCCTTCGGCTTCGTTGCGCGTGGACGGGCGCCGGCGCGATGACGGGGATTCCCTTCGTTCATGAAATACCCGCGCCTCTGCGAGCTGCTTCGGTCTCGAATAAGCCGGCCGTGTGCACATTCGGCCGTCAGCCCCGTTAGACACATCCGGGAGGGAGATTTGAATCTTCCGAGCGCCCTATTCGGAAAACATTCACAAAGGCGGGGCCTGCATTACTCTGGTCGTCCGCCTGCGTAAGTAGTCAAGCAGCCACTTCCCGCATCCACCCTTTCCGGGATAGCGTATCCGCCGCGATTCCAATCTGACGGGGAGTGAACTGTTGCTTTCTGTCGCTCCAGCTGTACATCCGATTCACTATATCCTG
>LXNJ01001227.1_pt1 | contig 15624 bp, 7 predicted proteins | sample 809081 | NCBI WGS metagenome assembly LXNJ01 (sample SAMN04870510, study PRJNA318959) | sponge metagenome | biome: sponge; feature: marine sponge reef; material: water | host: Petrosia ficiformis | place: Greece: Milos, Mediterranean Sea | collected 2013-05-29 | depth 5-7 m
ATGTCCGAGGCGCAATGAATTGCGCTTGGTGAATGTGCGTCCGACATTCACATTAAACGCGTTTTTTGTAAATGGGAAGTTATAATTTAGAAATGGTATAAGTTAGTTGGAACAACCGGAAACCCAACAATTTATTACATCAGGGCTTACGCACACGCGGTAGGCGGGGAATGCCTAAATGGCATTCGGACCGTTGATTTGGCGTTTTGTAAAAGCGCCATAGTTCAGAACTCTGCTAAAAATTACGCTATTTTAACCGTAATTATTGCAAAAATCATGAAAATTGTGTAAGTCCTGTACATATTAAGGGTATCGGTGTTAATTTGGCATCACGTCTTATTTAACATTGTAGGGGAGTTTCAGGGTTTCCCCGCGCCGATGCTGTTCTACCTTGGTAGGCGCTGTTTCTAACCGCACCTATCGGGTTTGGGCAATGCTGCGCGTAATCAACGCCAAATCAACGTAACAAGTACATGTGAGAAATGGTTAAATATCCCTGTTAGCACTGAATATGGTTTGGCCCGGAATCCGAACTCGTATTCAGCGTTGATTTGGTAGGTTTTGCTTGCACTCTACCCATAACTGTCAATTTAAGCACATAATTACTGAATTACCTCTTATGGGAGGGTTTTGTAAGCCCGCTGAATGCCTAAACGCGCATTCAGCGTTGATTTGGATTTATTACCCAAAGGTAAGCGCGTTTTCATGAAGATTAAGTTATTAATTCGGTAATCTGATCCCTTTTCTGTCTGAATCACGGAAGGCGCGGAAGACGCAGAAGCATTTCCGTTCCATTACTATTTCTGCTAAGAAGAAACATAAATGAATAGAAAGGACTTCCGTGAACGCAGTGTCCTCAGCGCCTTCCGTGATTCAGACAACAAGATAATGAACCTCACACAAGAAAACATAAAACAAGATGTAGATGGTTAGAAAATTACCGAAATATATTTTTAATCCTCATGAAAATGCACCTACCGGGTTTGGGTATGGAAAGAGGGACATCATGAATGTATTACAAGATATTTTTCAACTTTGCCACAAACGACATGTAGAAAGAGAAATACTTCGGCAACGCAAAACAGTGATAACACCTGCGTTGTATAAGAGTTTTCCCTATCACATTAAGGTGCATTGTGCGCGCAGCAATCCTATGATACTTGATGCGCTTGAGAATGCAGAAATCTCCTTTATGCCAATAGGCCACGCGCCTGAAAACGACAAAGGCCCACAAGATTTTGGCGGTGAACGATTCTTAAAACGGCAAGGCACGCAAGACTGGCGAATAAAACAGTGGTATACCTCATGGGGAATTCAGATATATACCGGCATCCCATCTGAACGTGATGGTGCGCAATGGCACGACCTTGAATTTACATACAAGGCGATCTGTGATGCCCCGGAAGCTGTTGCTACTTGTATTGAAGCACTCCTCAACACCACTGCCACCCCATTGTTAACGCTGACAAAATCCGGTGGGCTCCGGTTCTCTTGCCGAATCCAGGATTACCTGCATCCGAACATCGATGCAGCGAAATTTTTCATCTATAAGCACAAGCCAACCGACGAAAACCCGAGCCACCGTGACATTTACCTGGAAGTCCGTGGGGACAAAGGTTACAGCCGCTGGGATTTACGGTATCAGGTGCTGAGCGGTAATCTGTTAAATCCACCTGTCATTACCAAAGAGGTACTCTTTGCACCTATTAATAACCTTCGTGCTGCACTGCACGAACCCGAATCTTCTCAACAAAAGTTTCTAAAAGACGTTCCCAAATCCAACATTGCTACCCTACCGTCCCTTGGTTCAAATAATCTTGATCTCGCGAAAGAAACGTTTTTGAAACATGGTTTTTCTTACGATCGAGAAACAGACGGTTTTCACTACTGGACGCGCAACGATGTGTACGTGTCACTGTGGGAGGACTACAACATAGTATGGGTTCGTGCGGCTACACCGAATACCGAGTTTCCCACACATGCTGTACCAATAACAGATATATGGGAAGACACCGGCATTTCAGCACCACCCGTTGATACCGGACTGCCTGTGAGCAAAACATTACTCGCCATTCGGGAGGGGCATCTAAGTCCATTGGCAATCAAACGTTTGCCATCGAAATTTCAAAAGCAGCAGACAGCCCTAAAAGAATATAAAAACGCTAAAGAACGTTCAGCGCAAATCCAACAAATTTTGAAGCGCGGGACACGCATCCTTGCACTCACGTCTTCCGAAGTGGGCATATTGACGAACACCGAAGCAGAAACCTATCTCTTGAACAACCGTGCGACTTGCCTAAACATAGCGAGCCACAGTTTAGCAGAAGCCGCAGAACAACGTTACCAATCAAAAAACGCACCTGTTATCGCGCACTGGCGAACAGTAACGTACCGGTGGGAGGAGGTGAAGGATATCCCGGCAGATGTCCGCATGGCAGAACCCTTCCGACACGGCAATGTATGTGAGGATGCTGAGCGGTTCCGTGCGTTTGAGGAAAAGGGCGGCAACGCACCTAAAAGTACCTGTCCACAGTGTCCCGTTTGGACTGCATGCCAAGAACGCGGGTATCTATCCCAACCGCTCACATTACAACGCGTAAAGGCACAGGTATCATCAATCAAGCAACTGTTTCTGGATCCACGACGCACACACCTGGCCCAACAGACATTGGGGGGTACAAATCACCCGGAACGGACCTGTATCATTGATGAATTTGAAACATCAACACCCAACCTATTTCTGAAATGTGGGTTTTCAAAAAAAGTCATGGAGGAATGGAGCGTCAATTGGCAGGGAAAAACTTTAGGTAACTTTGCCGCAGCCTTAATAAATGCAATTGGGACACAAAGCAACCCATATAGCAATCCGATCAGACCAGTTCGCGCAGTTGTTGAAGCGTTCCGACAACACAAAGACGAAATTATTCAACAGATGTGTTACATTAATGTACGAGGCACAGTCGTCCCGCACAAGAATGTTGACCCCGAAACAGGAACAGAATTAGCACGTTACGCCATTGACTTTCACAGCGGCGCAACTGCCTACATCCCTTTGGACGTCAATGCTGAAGATAAACTTAAAGCGATGGGCTTGCCTTTCTTACCGCATTCCATGGTAGTAGGCGCGCTCCGTCGGTTCCTGTCCACCAATAGTGTTGATTCGGAGATCGCTCCTACAGAAGATATCGCAATCCCGATGCAGATGGCAGAAGCTATCGCATTAGGCATTTTTGATATCCAAACCGTAGAGAAAATAAATTTATTGCCCACCGTCTGTCGGCATCCAGATTGGACGTATTGGCATCAGTTGGAGCGTTTCTTTGCGCATTACACGCGGGATGTTGATGCACCAATGTGGTGGGATGGTGAATATTTAGAGTTTCGGATGCCGCCCAAGCTGTATCCACACGTCAAACGTCTCTTGCTAATATCCATATCTCTCTCCGAGCAGCAGCTTCACAGGGTGTTCCCCAATGAACAAATGGATGTCATCCGTGTTGAACCGACAACATGGGCACCAGACAACAAAGTCTTTCAAGTCCGCACAAGCAGCGAATCGCCACATGCCATTCTAAACTACAATCTCAATTCCAACGTTATGGAGTTGTCTAAAATAGGAGAAAGTTATTTTATACGTATCCGGACAGAAATTGAGAGGGATCCGAGCATAAAACACGCGATTGTTACAAATAGCGCAATTATAAAAAAATTAGCCGACCTGGCAGCAAAGCAGAACGTCTGTTTTGTAAGGAAATTCAAAGCGTTGCACGAGATAGGGGAAGAAATAGAAGCAGCACAGGTTTTATGGATAGTCGGCACGCCATTTTTTTCGCAACAATTAATTTTGGGCGAAGCGCAGACGTTGTTTGGAAACGACGAAAAACCGCTCAATTATAAAGGAAAAATATGGACTGGACACTATGAAGATGAACGCATACAAGGGATCCACGACCAAAAGGTTGAAGGGTTACTCACACAGATTGTCGGACACGTAGGATTGAACCGTAATAGTGGTAAGACAGTGATGCTGCTCAACAACATCGAACTGTCGGACATCACTGATAGACCGGAAACACTTCTTTTTGATTGGATAGACTTTGAGATCGCTGGTGGGTTACACAAACTTGAGGAAACCATCCGTACACGCGAACGTTTTGAAGCGGAACGTGATAACCTAACCGCCGAATCCCGCAGAGAAGAAGTAGAACGTGTGTTAGGATGCTCCTCAAGGCAAGCGAACCGTATGTTGCAGAAGCTGCGGGGTGTCAATAACATTCCTCGCGTTCCTTTTCGTGAACAGATACTGTTTCTACTATCTTCTGGTCGTGAGAAAACAACATCATCACTCGTCGCAGCGCTTGATAGTAGTCCGCAGGCGGTAGGAAATGAGCTCAAGCGGCTTTTAGATGCAGGCGAGATCGTCCGGGTGCGACGGGGTGTCTATACGCTTCCAAAGCGTCAGCAAGTGGATTCGTAGTTCGTAGGTTGGATAAAGCGTAGGTGAAACCCAATCTACGAGATAGTGCAAAGTAGTAGACATACTCCGTATACCGTAACCCGCTACGGCACGCGGAGCGTGCCTGCTACCATGTTCAAATCAACGCCAAATTAGCGGGCATTTGCGGAACACCCATTGATTTATGAGATGGTGGACTGCACTACCTAATCACTGCTAATCGGTGGATACTTTCAACCTTTTTATCTCCGAGAACAGCACGGATTTTGTAAAAGTAAACCCCGTTCGCAAGCGGCGCGCCTTCAGCATCTTGTGCGTTCCACGTCACCTCGTTATACCCCTCTTTGGCAGAAACATCTTTCAAAACCTGTATCCGTCGCCCCGCTGAAGTATAAATCGTAATCTTCACCTCATCTGCGTCAAGTGTCAACTGATAGGTAAATGTTGTTTTACGCTTGAGTGGATTGGGATAATTATGCCCTTCGGAGATGCGGAATTCGGTCTCCTCTGGTGAAAAACTTTCATCATGTTTTTGGAGCGTTCGATAATCAAAGCTGGTTAGCAATGCCACCTCTTCTTTTAATGTATTTACCAATTCTACCTCATTCGTCTGATGCGAATAGCCAAAAAGAGGACCGAATTCTTCAAACTGCTTTATCAAAGGTTGTATAGATTTTGAGAACTCCGCTGCACTGGCAAGTTTAGCGTTAATCGCACTACCGGTGTTCACTTCATAACCGAGGGTAATTGCTTCTACCAGTTTTTCGCGGCTCTGAAATAGCAAAACCCACAGTCTCATTAAATGCATTGCATCACTCAAATCTTGTGATGCTTCAATATCCACCGGTTCAGCGAGTTCCTGTGCTTCCCGCATCTCATTCGCTGCGCGTTGCTGTGGTGCCAGAAGATTTGTGAATCGGTGGACAGCAGTCTGTGCGATTTTTAATTCGGGAATCGCCAACGTATCTTCCACCGCTTTCCTACCAATCAGGTTCCAAAACCGCGTGGCTAAACCCGCGGACCCACTGCCATAAGCGCCACCGATGGAAAGAGAACTCGCATAATCTGAAAAGTAGCTTGCCAACGTCCAACCGTTGATACGTAGTGCGCTTAGAACCAAGTCAGCTGCTTCAGTGTTTCCGTACCGTGCCACCAATTCATTACGTAATAGCTGAAGGTGGTCAAGTTGGATATCCCAATTAATACGAGCACTTACAAGGCGGTCAAGGTAACCTAAGCCTTGTGTTGCACCTTGGACAGTAAACCCACTTAATCCAACAACTTCAGGCAAGTTAGCAAGTTGACGCACACCTTGTACAAACAGATCACTTTCAAGCATCCAGAACGGCATTACCTCCTCAACGTCATGCGAAAGTACAATGAATCGGTGTCCCATATTTCCGAGTGCTTCCATTTGTGCAATTGGAATATTTGGATCAATGACCGGTTCACCGTCTGCTCCCCACTTCTGCGAAAAAATAGTGCCTTTAGGCAATTGCCGTGCATAGTCACCATCCGAGTCATGCAGCCAACTCCTATTATACCCTGAAATATAAAACTTGAAATCGTGCCGTACCTCCTGCGCCGCTTTAATAATCGTGAAATACACTTCCCAGAGTTTCGTTTGTCCTTCTGGGGAGCGGTCACCACATTCAGGGCAATTGCACGCCCGCGTCTCATGTCCCCAAGATCGTAGGTGAAATCCTGCTAAACCGGGGTAGGTTTTCACGATTTCCTGAGTCAATTGGCGTGCTAAGGTGTGAAATTCCGGTTTTGACCAGCAAAACGGTCGATAAGAAACTTCGTTCCTTGATGCCCCGTATAGCACCTCTGGTCCCAATAGATCGGGACGTGTTTTTATGAGCGCTTCTGTCGGTTCACCTGTTAAATACATAAATAGGTAGGCATCAATACCGCGGTCTCTAAGCGCACTAAACCGGTTTTGGAGTGTCTCAATCCGCTGTAATCGTTGTGTGCGTGGCTCGTCATATAATTCTAAAAATAGAGGTGAATCAACATATTTGAAGGCAGTGCCAAATCCGTCTTCAATACCGGTTCCTGTCCAGACTCCTTCACCCCCGCTCATATTCACACGGTTTCTTGCAAGCCAATCGGGGTCATCTACTTCTAACACTGCTCGAACGGGATAAAATGGACGAGAGATTTCATCAAGGAAAGGCACGAATAACGAAGGAACGCGCTTCACTGCTATATCTGGATGTACAGGTTTGAATCCTGTCAACGCGGTGATACATGCCTCAATAAAGGCATAAGCACCATAAATCACACCACGCGGGGTATGGGCAGCCACGACAATAACGATTTCTGTTCCAAGGTCAGCGGATTTAATTAGATACCCTTCCTCACCAAGTTCTTCTGATAATTCTAAATCAATCTTTGCTTGAAGAGAGCGAATCGTCGGATTTGAGGTAGGTGTGCCTAAAACTATAACCGTGCGCGTTGTCGTTGACTGTTGATTAGTACGTAGTTCAAGTTGCGCACCTGTCCATTTTTCAATAAAAGCTTGGATTTCGGATGCTGCAAACCGCTCTTGAGTTGAAGCGTTAGCACCAATTTGCACGGTTGCCCTGGATTCACCCGACACAACAATTGGAATATCTGCCGCATCCACCGGCACTGCTAATACTAAAAGTAATATAAAAAAACAGAATATCTTCTTTAGAATGGAGTATACGCGTGTCCCAGGTCGTATTGCTAAAGTATTAGTGTACATGCTCATGCTCTAACCCAGGAAAAAAATACATAGCGCATATAGTTATAATCAATCCTACGACAAATGCTATCTTGGTGGAATTACTGACCTTTTTTTCTGATGGCGCGTAACCACCTCGCAAACCTTCCATCACAACGTGCAATAGTGTTCCCGCAGCAAAAGCAGTTAAATACTCGGTCAACTCCATAAAAATACCTTGTAGTAAACGTTCTCCCATAAATGCCCCAATAAACGGAGCAATAAAAAGTGGTATAAGTCTGCATAATGTTTGCCCAACTCCATAATCGCGGCGTAACGCTGCAGTTATTACCGTTGCTACTGGAAACCGGTGAAGGAGTACTCCGAGCGCGAGTGCTATACCCACTGTCTCTTCTTCTGCGGCGATACTGAGATTAAATCCATCTGCAACTGAGTGGATTGATAACCCGATAACGGTTAAGTTAACACCCCAATGTTGTTTCTTTTTAACTTCTACCTGATTACCGAGACGTTCCTGCATCCGATGCGTGAGATGTTCCAACAACCAGATTAACAAGAAACCACCCCACATTACTAAAATCGTGGGGTAACCTACTTCCGTAAAGAGATGGACCATTAGCATCAAGACGAAACCGAGGACTGCACCGGCAGTAAAACCAAAAATGAGATGAAACTCCGCTTGTTTTTCCCGAAAAACCAACGCTATTCCAGCGCCAAGCAGCAATGTTGCCGATGCAATTGCCAAATATAATAGTAGCATAATATAAATATATCAAAATTTTCTTTTGAATTCAAGTGAATCTGTGCTATACTCAAAACGTAACGTTTTGTAGGTTCAGGCAAATCATTTGTATAAGTTTTGTATTTCTGATTTATTTTAAACTTGAGACGTGTTTTCAAGTCTAAAGAAATAATGTTATTCAGGGAAAAGTCTAAACCTGTTGCGTTTTTTTCACGTTTTATGTGAAAATGTTACTTACTAAAAAAAAGACCTAAGGAGTCTAAATTATATGAAAGTCAAAGTGATTATTAAGACAATTCTGCTTGCGATGTTCATCGCTTTAGCAGTTTTTATGGTTTATTTACCTGCCGCAGTAGCACAAGAAGAAAACACAGAAGAACCTGAGGCTGAATCTACCGAGGAAGCTGCCTCTGAACAAGATGTAGTCGAAATTGAAAGCGTAGTGGTCGTCGGTACCCGGGCAAGACCGCGTTCTATCTTGGATTCAGCGGTCCCGATTGATGTTGTGTCAAACAAATCCTTTGAAAAGCAGGGCGGCGCAGATCTACCGGATTTGCTGAGAACTTTAGTGCCATCTTACAACATCAATACACAACCGATTAGTGATGCGTCAACGGTGGTGCGTCCAGCGAATTTACGGGGGCTTGCCCCAGATCATACGCTGGTACTGGTCAATAACAAGCGGCGACACCGTGCCTCAGTGATTCACTGGCTCGGGAACGGTTTATCTGATGGTTCACAGGGGCCTGATCTGTCGCCTATTCCGGCAATCGCGCTGAGACAAGTTGAGGTCCTCCGAGATGGAGCATCTGCACAATACGGTTCTGATGCCATTGCTGGGGTGATGAATTTTCAATTGAAAGACAACCACGAAGGCGGTTCGTTTGAATTTAAACCCGGTATCTACCAATACGGCGACGGTAGGCAATTCGCGCTCGCTGGCAATATCGGTTTAGGCACACTAGACGCGTGGACTAGCCTCAGTTTTGAATACGGTGGCGCAGATCCGACCATCCGTTCTGTGCAACGCACTGATGCGATGAACTTGATTAACGCAGGCAATTTCAGTGTGAAAGACCCCGCGCAAATTTGGGGACAGCCGATTATAGAGGGTGACACCAAATTGTTTGCCAACTACGGTGCTACCCTCACGGATACCATCGATTTCTATGGGCATGCCAACTACGCCCGCAAGCGGGTTGAAGGTGGATTCTATTTCCGAAATCCAAACACTCGCAATGGCGTGTTTAGCAAAGCCGATAGCGATATATTGCTCGTCGGGGATTTGCGAGGTTTGACAGACGAGATGGCAGCCTGGGAAACCCGAAAGGCGGAGTGGGAGGCCCAAAATGCGGCAGCAGTGGAAGCCGGGGAGACATTTCCTGAACTGTCGCCTCACGATGCTGACGATATCCCGATAACCAATGACGTTCCTGATCCCGAACGGTTGCAAGCGGTCAAGAATGACCCAAATCTATTCACATTCCAGGAGATGTTCCCAGGCGGATTCACCCCCAGATTTGGTGCATTCATGTGGGATAGTTCCGTCGTCATTGGCGTTAAAGGCACCGCGCTCGGAGACACCTTAGGTCAGGACTTAACGTGGGATCTAAGCGGCTCTTTTGGACGGAACCATGCTGATTTCTTTATCTTCAACACTGTTAATGCTTCGCTCGGCCCAGATACACCGACACATTTTGATCCGGGCGACTATATCCAGACGGATTATTACCTCAACTTCGATGTAACCTATCCGTTGAACGACCTGGTGTTCCTCGCTTCTGGTTTGGAATATCGGAACGAAGGTTTTGAAATCATAGAGGGCGAACGCGAGTCGCATCAGATCGGGCCCCTCGCAGCGCAAGGCTTCACGGCTGCCTCCAACGGATTTTCGGGGTTCAGCCCAGTTGCGGCAGGCAAGTGGCACCGTTACAACGTTGCGGCGTATCTGGAAACTGAAATCAGACCGATTGATCCGCTCCTGATCGCGCTGGCTGTGCGCGGTGAACAATTTGAGGATTTCGGTAGTACCCTGAACTACAAAGCCGCTGCAAACTACAAGATTACGGAAACGATGCGGTTGCGGGGAAGTTATAGTACTGGGTTCCGCGCACCGACACCCGGGCAGCAAAATACGTTTAACATTACCACTGAATACGATTTTGAGAAGGGTGACCTCGTTAATAACGGAACAATTCCTTCTACCAACGCCGCTGTTGGTGTTGTGACAGGCAAGGAAGATAACTCGCTTGACCCGGAAACATCAAATAACTTCACAGGTGGATTTACCGTTGATATTTTGGGCGTAAATTTCACGATGGACTTTTTTGATATTCGGCTGAAAAACCGGTTATCTGTCTCACAAGACTTTACATTGACTGCCTCGCAGAAGGCGCAGCTCATCGCCGAAGGTGTAACCAGTGCAGCGAATCTGGAAAAATTCCGGTTCTTTATCAATGATTTCAATACCACAACCCAAGGTGTTGACTTTGTCGTTACAGCACCAATACCCAACGGAAACCTCATCGCCGTGTATAACTTCACGTCAACTGAGGTTGGCGATTACAATCCTGACACGCTGGACGATCGTCGAATCAGGGAACTGCAAGAGAATTTACCAGAACACCGCGCCAGCCTGACTGTCGCTCAATCCATAACGGATATGTGGGGAGTGCTCGGGCGCGCCAGTTATTTCAGCGGTTGGTTCGATTCTGAAGATTTCTTACAGAATCCAGATGTAGAAGAGACTGGAGAATACACTGGAAGGGTTATTTTCGACTTGGAAACCACTTACACCGTGGAGTCCGGATTGTCTCTCACTCTCGGTGGAAGAAATATCCTTAATACCTATCCCGATGAAAATCCGAATGCTGCTGATTCTGTTGGTAACAAATACGGACAATTCAGTCCGTTTGGGTTTGATGGCGCATTCTGGTATGCTAAAGTCGGTTACAGTTTCTAAATATGTAACAAAAACTCGGTAGACGTGTTTGTAAACCTGCTTTCTACAAAAGCGGGCAATTCACGTCTACCAAACTTTATAAGTGCCGTTGTCGCATAAGTATTTTTCATACAAAAAGAGAGAGCAAATTATGAAAGGTACAATTAATATTAAACCGCTTGTTCATGCATTTTACATAGCATTAGCAGTTTTCATGGTCTTCTTACCTGTGGTTGTAGCAGATAACCATGAAGAAAGCGATACTGAAACTGAATCAAGCGAAGCAGAATCTGATCAAGAAGTCGTGGAACTTGAAGGTTTGGTTATTGTCGGCACACGTGCCAAACCGCGTTCCGTGCTTGAGTCGACTGTTCCGATTGATGTCGTGCTCAGCGATGATTTTGTTAAACAGGGTGGGGCAGATATGCCTGACTTGTTGAGGAATTTGGTGCCCTCCTACAATGTAAATGCACAACCTATCGCCGATGCAGCGACCGTCGTGCGTCCTGCAAATCTAAGGGGATTAGCACCCGATCACACATTGTTACTCGTCAACGGCAAACGTCGGCACCGCGCATCTGTGATTACTTGGCTTGGCAACGGATTGTCCGATGGTTCGCAAGGTGCAGACCTATCGCCTATTCCTGCGATTGCAATTAAACAGATGGAAGTGTTACGGGATGGTGCATCCGCACAGTATGGTTCCGATGCTATCGCCGGTGTGATGAACTTACAATTAAAAGACAGTTACAAAGGCGGATCTTTGGTAATTAAACCCGGTATATACCAATTTAGTGACGGTCTCACATATTCCGTCGCCGGGAATATCGGTTTGGGAAGAGAAGATGTATGGGCAAACCTCAGTTTAGAATACGGTAACACTGACGAGACAGATCGTTCCGTGCAACGAGACGATGCCGCCGCACTTTCCGCCGCCGGGAATAGCCATGTTGCCAACCCCGCACAACCGTGGGGACACCCGATTATTAGGGATGACATTAAGTTTTTTGCAAACTACGGAGTTGACATCGTTAGTAACATTCAACTCTACGGTCACGCAAACTACGCGCAGAAGCAAGTTGAGGGTGGGTTCTACTTCCGAAATCCCAATACTCGACCTGCCGTATTTAGTAACGACAGTGGCGAAACATTACTTGTTGGGCGTTTGTCTGGAGAAGGTGAAGTTCCTGTGGTTCAGATAACCGATAATGTTCCAGACCCAGAGGCTTTAAAACAGGTTTTTGATGACCCGAACCTTTTTACTTTCCAAGAACTTTTTCCCGGTGGATTCACACCTCGTTTCGGTGCTGATACACAAGATGCTTCTGTCCTTGTTGGACTGAAAGGATCAGTCGCTGAGGATTTGGGATGGGATTTAAGTGCATCTTATGGACGCCACGCCTCTGATTTCTTCATTAAAAACACTGTGAATGCATCACTTGGACCAGATACACCTACCGAATTCGACCCGGGTGATTATATCCAAGCGGATACGAACATTAATCTTGACCTCACCTATCCACTGCACGACCTTGTCTTTCTTGCCGCAGGTGGTGAATATAGAACAGAGACTTTTGAAATTGTTCAAGGGCAAAAAGAGTCTTGGGAAATTGGGCCATTGGCAAGCCAAGGATTTAGTTCGGGTTCCAACGGATTTCCTGGCTTCAGTGATATTGCGCAAGGCGATTGGACACGTTCCAATTTTGCAGGATATTTGGAAACCGAATTGAAACCGATTGAGCCATGGGTTGTTAGCGCTGCTATCCGAGGCGAGTATTTTGATGATTTTGGTAGTACTATCAACTACAAAGTCGCAACAAGTTATGCATTCAGCGACGACCTCATGGAATTTCTTTCGCTTGATCCTGCGATTGACATGAGAGTACGTGGTAGTTACAGCACCGGTTTTCGTGCACCGACGCCCGGGCAGCAAAATGCCTTTAACGTCACAACGGAATTCGGTGAAAATAATACCTTGGTCAATAAAGGCACTATTCCTTCTACGCATGCTGCCGCAGGCTTAGTAGGTGGTAAGGCACTTGAACCCGAAAAGTCAAAAAACTTTACTGTTGGCACGGTTATTAGTGATGATGTTGTTAGTGTTACAATAGATTATTTCAATATCAAGGTAGAAGATCGGTTGGCGCCCTCTAAAGACTTCCTACGCGGCGAAGATATTACTGAAGAACAGATCCAGCAACTCGTTGATGAAGGCATCACGAGTGCCGGAAACCTGCAAGAATTCCGATTCTTTACTAACGAATTTGAAACAAGCACACAAGGTCTTGACATTGTTCTTACAGCACCAGTCGCTAAAGGTGTCGTAAGTCTTGCTTATAACTACACCGAGACTGAAGTTACCAAACGCAACGCTGATATTTTGGACGACACACGTGTCCGACTCTTAGAAGAAGGGCTACCCAAGCACCGCGGAAACGTAACGTTAACACAAAATGTTGTAGGTAATTTAGGAGTTTTGGGGCGTGTTAATTACTACGGACCTTGGTTCGAATATGCTGTCGGTTCACAAATTTATGACGACGTGTTTTTAGTGGATATTGAATTTAATTACGCCTTTGCTAATAACTTAGGTATAACGGTTGGCGTCAATAATGTTTTCAATGTTGAACCTAATAACGTTACTTGGTCAGACCCAAATATTGAGAACTTTACGGGTGCTATAGTCGGTAGACCCTTCGGTGAATATAGTCCTTACGGGTTTGGTGGTGCTTTCTGGTACACCAAAATCGGTTATACTTTCTAAAGTTTTGTTTCTTGTTAGGAACGGCTTCAAACCGCTCTCTAACACATACCAAATAATAGTAAAATCTAAAATACGTGGACACTCCACTGTTGATGTCTTGCTTTTTTATTTTTAAAGGGGAAAAAATTTACATGAGCAATCAAAGCAGAGATGCAGAATATACAATGGGTAGGAGCGAATCTGAAACAGACCGGTTGATTAAACAGTCTCAACTCTATGAGGATGTGACGCGGCGTTTTTTTCTGAGGAGCGGCATCGCAAAAGGCATGAAAGTCCTTGATGTGGGGAGTGGTGCTGGGGACGTTGCGCTTACCCTTGCAGAATTTGTTGGTGCCGAGGGAACTGTGATTGGTGTAGATGTTAACGCTGATATTCTTGAAACAGCAAAAGCACGTGCGGACGCAGCAGGTTGGACAAACATAGAATTCATCGCAGGTGACACCCGAACACTTGAACTTCCAAACGATTTTGATGCCGTTGTCGGCAGACTTGTGCTGATGTATATGGCAGACCCAGCAGATGCGCTTAAACATTTGGCAACGCACCTACATCCCGGTGGCATTGTTGCTTTCCAAGAGGTTGATTTTTCACCTTATGCTGTTGCTGTACATCCAGATACACCTTTGATAAACGACTTAATTAAATGGGGGCGCACCGTGTTTGAACGTTCTGGCGCACATGTAGAAATGGGTATGGAACTCTACAAAGCCTTCGTTGATGCTGGTTTGCCCGAACCCGCATTACATTTTGAAGCGCCCATGGGCGGTCCTGAAGATTGGCCCGGATTTGCATATCTCGAAAATAGTTTTCGGAGTATCCTACCGTTAATAGAGGCTTACGAAATTGCGACTACTGATGAGGTAGACATAGACACGCTTGCATCTCGGATACAAGCAGAAGTCGCTGCATCAAAACGCCCGATTATGCTGCCCCCACACGTCACAGCACATGCATCCCTCCCAACTTAAAAGTTCAACGCATGGCAGAAAATCATTCACAAAACTCGCACGCATCAAATCGCGATGCAACCTATACCTTAGGGCGAACCTCACACGAAACAACGCGCCTCATTGAGCAGTCAAGAATCTATGGAGAGTCAACGAGGCTGCTCTGCGAACGTGCGGGTATTGGAACTGGGATGCGGGTGCTTGAAATCGGTAGCGGTGCTGGCGATGTGGCTCTCATGCTTGCTGAACTTGTTGGCACATCAGGACAAGTAGTTGGCGTTGATATCAATCCGTCTATCCTTGAAACGGCGCGTCAACGCGCATCAGACGCAGGTATAAAAAACGTCGAATTCATCGCAGATGACGCACGAACACTTGAACTTGATGACAAATTTGATGCGCTTGTTGGTCGGTTTGTGTTAATGTATTTGGCTAACCCCGTGGATGCGCTGCAAAAACTCGTAAAGCATCTAAAACCGGGAGGAATTGTTGCGTTTCAGGAGCCGGAATACACACTCTATCCAGCGTATTCACATCCAGATACACCCTTTATCAATCAACTTTACCAGTGGATTTTGGATGTATTCAAACATTCAGGAGCGCATCTGGACACGGGTATAGGGCTTTACCGTGTTTTTGTTGAAGTAGGATTGCCAGCACCAAAGATGCACCTTCATGCTCCCATCGGTGCAGCAGCGAATTGGGTAGGGTACCGATACATGGCAACTATTTTTCAGAGTCTCCTTCCACTTATTGAAAAGTACGGGATTGCGACAGCGGAACAGGTTGGTGTTGATACATTAGCAGCACAACTCCGCCATGAAGTCCTTACATCAAAACGCCCGTTCTTCTTACCTCTACATGTAACAGTGCACGCAACGCTTCCAACCTAAATTACCAATCTTATTCGGGTGCGTTTTTCAACCGTACCTACTTTGAAAAAACACGAATTAAAACTATAGTAACGTGAGTTTGATAATTAACTGGACAGGCAAAAATTGAACAGAGAACGGGCATATTTGCTGAAAAAATCGTTATTTTGGTGTTTTTAACCCCCTAAA
>LXNJ01001228.1_pt1 | contig 15613 bp, 14 predicted proteins | sample 809081 | NCBI WGS metagenome assembly LXNJ01 (sample SAMN04870510, study PRJNA318959) | sponge metagenome | biome: sponge; feature: marine sponge reef; material: water | host: Petrosia ficiformis | place: Greece: Milos, Mediterranean Sea | collected 2013-05-29 | depth 5-7 m
CCCTCTGTGGCATCGGGGGTGCTCCTTCCTTTGTGGATCTTGGTTAACCCACTGGAGTACCCCCTCCTCTCACCCTGACACAAACTCTCATACATCACCCAATATTCCACGCCGATTGACAACGTTGGGCAATCGTGTCCAATATACCACTGTCCCCGTTCCCGCCGCCGATGTAACGGCATGGCAAGCGCGGTTGGGAGCCCGTGATCCTTCGGGTACACATTTACATGATCTATCATCAGCAAAGGAGAACACGAAATGGCTAAATTGAATTTCAAACGAATGCTCGGCTTGTGTTTGCTCACGCTTTCACTTACCGGCTGTGTCGCGGCAGTGCCACTCCTTACAGTAGTGGGAATGGTCCCCGCGGGTTTCGGCATTTTTAAGGCGGTGCAAATGACCACGGGAGGAACAGTGCAAGTCGCTTTCAGTGAAACTGATATTCCCGATAAAGATAAGATGGCGCTATTGAGCATTACAAAACCTACAATCTGGCCAGGTGATGCAGGCCCGGTCTATATTGCCAACGCACTGGAGGCTTCGGGAGAGTTCAGTACCATTGTCACACCTTCTACAATCGCAAGAATACTGACTGATTGGAAAATTGATCAAAACATCCACCTTATGACCGATGCTGAACGGTTGCGAATATTTGGACGTATCTGTGAGAAATCTGGTGCTGATGCTATGATTGCATTTAGAGGTTTGGGTGTAGAAATGGAGAGCAATATTTGGTCATTCAAGCGTATGGCTTCTACCGTGAGCGTAGAGATGATGATATATTCTTATGAGTTAGATCGCATTATCTATACCACAGAACTTAGACTAATATTTGATATAGGTGTTAACATGCCGAGGCCGAATCAGCCGGAAATATTACAAATTGCAGGGGAAGCGGCGGCAGAAAAATTTATTCAATTACGCAAATCCTCCAGGTAGCTACTTGGGCCGGTTATCGACGGCGCGCCCGGCGAGTGCGATCTGAATGGGTGAAGATCTCGAACTGACATCAAGTACGGATGAGATGGAACAGCGCTTTCTTCGAGGTCGTGGCAGGATGGCCGTTGCGCGGGCGACCTCGTGGCGAAGAGCGGCGCTGCGGCTGAAAGCGCCGCCGGGCTGCCTCACTCAAGCCTTGCCGGCTTGAGGCGCCCGCGCGCGCCGTCACGTGGCCTGCGCGGGCGCCAGTTGCCGACAAAGTGCTCGTAGCTCCGCTCGGCCTGCCGGGCGAGATCGATCTCGCGGTTGCGCAGCGCCTTGATGTTGTAGGCCCGTGGTCGGTTTCGTTCGCGGTCTCGATCGGGCGGCCATCGACGAGATCCAGCGTACGCCCGGGCTTGTCCTGGCAATCAAGTCCACCGTCGACGCCGACCTGCGCCCCGGCCGGTTCCTGCTCACCGGGTCCGCCGACCTGATGACGCTCCCTCGTGTGTAAGCGGTCAAAAGAAGCCGTTGTTCTGATCGGGAGTACCGTCTGATTCACTCGCCGCTTCCCACGACATGGAGGCGAGAGGAATCATGAGGCGGACAGGCGGTACGAGAAGTCGGGTGCGGCGCACGGCCGCGCAGTGGCGGAAGCTGATTGAGCGGTTCGAGGGCTCGGGCCAGACTCGCGGTACTTTCTGCGCGGCGAACGGGTTGGCGCTGAGCACATTCGACCTGTGGCGGCGCAAGCTTGGCGAGACGCAGGCTCCGGCGGACGAAGAACACCCCGAATCCCTGTTCGTGGAACTGACGAACGCGACGGAGGCTGCGGGGTCTCGGACTTTGGCGGGAACCGCTGCGTGGGAGGTCGAGCTCGCGCTCGGCGCGGGTGTGGTGCTGCGGCTGCGTCGAGCGGCGCCATGTTGAGCGGACTCTCGGCGGGTCGAATCTGGCTGTGTACGCAGCCCACCGACATGCGGTGTTCGTTCGACGGATTATCGGCCCGAGTGCGGCGGTACCTGGGTGAAGATCCGACAAGCGGACAGTGGTTCGTGTTTATCAATCGTCGGCGCACGATGCTCAAGATTCTGGCGTTCGATACGGGCGGGTATTGGATATGGAGCAAGCGCCTGGAGCAGGGTCAGTTTGCTCTGGGCCGGGGAACGAACGATCTGAAACGGGAGCTGAATCGCACCGCGCTACTGGCACTGGTGGAAGGCGTTTATATAAAGATTCTACGCCAGAGGAAACGTTACCGGAAGGTTGCCTGAACGATTCGATAGTTGATAGATTCCGGTCGTGTTCAATGCAACAGAGAGCTTGACGTTGTCGGCACCCGACGTTGCCAAACTCGAGGAGGAGAACGCGCGGCTTGGCGTTGCGCTCGGCGATGCGTATGCCGGGCTCGCAAAGACGAAGACGGCGCTCGAGCAATTGCAAGCCGAGTACGACGCGCTCCGCCACGAGCTCGACTGGTTCAAGCGCCAGCTCTTCGGGCAGAAGTCGGAGAAGCGCCTCGACCTCGACGACGAGGCGCAGCTCAACCTGCTCGCCGGGCTCGGGGTGGACAAGCCGCCCTCGCGCGACGATGTGCCGACCGAGACGGTGACCTACGAGCGTCGCGCGAAGGTGCGCGATGCGGCGGTCGCCGAGAGTGGACTGCGCTTCGGTCCCGAGGTGCCGGTGCAGACCATCGAGGTGACGGACTCGGCGATTGAGACGATTCCGGAGCCTGAGCGCGAGGTCATCGGCGAGAAGGTGAGCTATCGCCTTGCGCAGCAGCCGGGCAGCTACGTGGTGCTGAAGTACGTGCGCCAAGTCGTCAAGCGCCGCGACACCCAGGCGATTCTCACCGCCGCGGCGCCAGCGAACGTGCTGGAGCGCTCGGCCGCCGACGTGAGCTTCCTCGCCGCGATGCTGGTCGACAAGTTCTGCTGGCATCTTCCCATCTATCGCCAGCACCGGCGTCTTCTCGACGCCGGCATCACGCTCAGCCGCTCCACCCTGATCAACTGGACAAGCCGCGCCATCGACCTGCTGGCGCCCATCACCGATGCGCAGAGCGCGCATGTGCTCGCGAGCCAAGTACTGGCGATGGACGAGACCTCGATTAAGGCCGGGCGCAAGGCGAAGGGCAAGATGCGCACCGGGTGGCTGTGGCCGGTGTACGGCGATGCCGACGAGGTGGTGTTCCACTACGCACCGTCGCGCGCGCACCGTCATGTTCATGCCTTTCTGGGCGAGTACTGCGGCACGCTGCTCAGCGACGGCTACGATGGATACTCCGCCTACGCGGCGCAGCGACCCGGCGAGGTGACCCACGCGCTGTGCTGGAGCCATACCCGGAGAACCTTTGAACGGGCGAAAGACTCCGAGCCCGAGGCGGCGGCCGAGGCGCTGGCGCTCATCGGGGCGATGTACGCGCACGAGAAGCAGATTCGCGCCGACGCGCTCACCGGCGAGGACAAGCGCGCCTACCGCCAGACCCATACTCGCCCGGTCGTCGAGACCTTCTGGCGGTGGTGCCGAGAGCAATGCCACCGCCCGGAGCTGCTGCCGAAGAGCCCGCTGGCGAAGGCGTTGAACTACGCGATGGAGCGTCGCCCGGGGCTGGCGGTCTTTCTCGACGCCCCGGCGGTGGCCATTGATACTAATCATCTCGAAAGAGCGCTACGACCGATTCCTCTCGGGAAACGGAACTGGCTGTTCGCTTCGAGCGAGGTCGGAGCACAACGCGTCGGCATCATCCAGAGTCTGCTGGTGACGTGCCGGCTGCACGAGGTCGATGCCTACACCTACCTGGTCGATGTGCTCCAGCGCATCAGCGTGCATCCGGCCAACCGGGCCATCGAACTCACCCCGAGGATGTGGAGGTCGCTGTTCGCCGATGACCCCCTTCGATCAGACCTTGGTCCGCACCACCACGATTCGCCACCACACTGAGCGGGGTCCCGCAACCACGGCTGATAATGCCTGCTTACCCTCGTGTCGCGGATTCGCTCGCGGGCCGCATGGGGAGCGTCCGACTGCTGCCGCTCGCCCAGGCGAAGCTGCGCAGCACCTCCACAGCTACATTTCCTCGACGCCGGATTGCTGGCCGCGCTCGGGGGCCTCACAGCGCAGCGTCTGCGCCGCGACCGGACGCAGCTCGGATCGGTGCTGGAGACCTTCGTTCTCGGCGAGACCCTCAAGCTCAAGGGCTGGGCCGAGGACCGGTACGCGCTCTCGCACTTCCGCGACAAGGAGCGCAACGAGGTCGAAATCGTGATCGAAAACGGGTTGGGACAGATTGTCGGAATCGAGGTGAAAGCGTCGGCGACCGTCACCGGGAAAGATTTCTCCGGCCTGCGCCATCTCGCGACGGCCACCGGCGAGAGGTTCGTTCCGGGGTTGGTTCCGTACAACCACGAGCAGACCGTGACGTTTGGGGAGCGAATGGCCGCGGTGCCCGTTTCGACACTATGGTCATGATGACCGCTACTCCCCCATCAACGCAGATCGCCCGGTTGTTTTTCCTATTCATCGGCGAAGAAAGGCTGACCATGAGATCGGCCGACTCCTCGGTCTTCATCCGTTGAATGAATGTCGGGCGAGCCGTTCTATGGCGGGACGATTCGAGTGCCAGGCGCCGGGTGTGTCCGAGCGAGACGAACCTTGGCCGGCATTTCTCACGAACCCGAGAACCGAAGCCACGGACACGTAGCCGGATCTCCGCCCTCAGCCGTGAATCGGTGAGAAATGCCGTTCAACCCCGGCCGACCACCGCCCGCAGCGCCTGCGCCGCTTCCTCCACCCCGGCGGTGTCGACATCGAGGTGGGTGACGGCGCGAATCAGGCGCTCGTCGAAAGGACCGATGCGCACTCCGTGCTCCAGCAGCCGCTGCGAGACCTGCGGCGCGGTGAGGCCAGTGCCGGCCACGTCGAACCAGATCATGTTGGTCTCGACGGCGTCGGGGTCGACCCCGATGCCGTCGATCTGGGCGATGAGCCGCGCGAATCGCTTCGCATTGTCGTGGTCCTCGGCGAGCCGCTCGACGTTGTGCTTCAGCGCGTACACCCCCGCCGCGGCGATGATGCCGGCCTGGCGCATCGCGCCGCCGAACTGGTGCTTGTGCCGCAACGCCTGGGCGATGAACTCGTGGGAGCCGGCCAGAACGCCCCCGACCGGCGCCCCGAGCCCCTTGCTCATGTCGATCCACGCCGAGTCCCAGCCGCGTGCGAACGCCGCCGCGGGCACGCCGGAAACCACCACCGCGTTCATCAGGCGCGCGCCGTCACCGAGTCAAGCCGCTACGCGGCTCCTGCGGTTCGCTTCGGCCCTTCGGGTGAACCGCCGCCGACCACGCGACGCAGTTCGGCCGTGGCCGTAAGCCAGCTTACGGCCACGGGCCGATCCCCTGACGCACTCTGTGCGGGGATGCGTTGCGCGTGGTCGCGCCATTCGAGCGCGCGATGCGAGCCACCGGTTCCCGTTCCCGTTCCCTCCAACTCCTAAGGGTTAGGCCGGGAACGACTTCGGGAACGCCTCGTGTTGTCCGTTTGCGCCGATGACGGCCTGCGGCGTCGCCGCGTTGTGCCCTGCGGTGCCGGTGAGGCGGTAGCAGGCTTTGGGGGCGCGTTCGACGCGTCCCTTGCGGATGAGTTGTTGGAGGGTGGCGCTGACCGTCGCGTTTCGAGCCGCGGCGCGTTTGCGGATCTGAACCTGCGAGAGCGGCATTTCGGCGTCGGCAAGGACCTCGACGATACGCTGCTCAGCGGTTTGGTGCTCCGCCACGGCATTGTCTGGAACCTGCCGGCGCAAGCGCAGGGCGGGCCCATGCCCATCATCGGCGAGTTCGATCTCGACATCGTTGAGGCCGGGCGCGGCGCGATGCTCGACGGTCATGACGATTTGGTTGTCCCGGCGGCGCAGGTACAGGTTGCTGTCGCCCCAGGCGTGGAGTTCCGAGGAACCGCGAAGCGCCTGGCCGGGTCGGGTGGCGCCGCTCTTGCGGGCGTGGTGGACGAGCACCACGGCGGTCGCGAAGCGGCGCTGCAGATGGCGCAGGAAGGCGAGGATGGGGGCGATGTCGGCGACGGCATTCTCGTCGACGCCATGCAGGCGCACCAGGGGGTCGAGGACGAGCAGGCGCGGGCGGATGCGCTCGATGGTCTCGTGCAGGCGCTGGCGGTCGTTGCGGTGGTCGAGGCGCAGGACGGGGACGTCGATGACGGCGATGTCGAGGGTGTCGAAGTCGGCGCCGGCGGCGCGGGCGATGCCGTGCAGGCGGGTGCGCACGATGTGGCCGGCGTCCTCGGCGGCGAACATCAGGACGGGTCCGGGCTGGTCGGTTTCGAAGCGTCGCAGGCACGCGACGCCTGAGGCGACGGCCACGGCGAGGTCGAGGGCGAGGAAGGATTTGCCGCACTTGGGCTCGCCGCCGATGATGCCGACGGCTTCGCGGCCCCACAGGGTGTCGATGAGCCAGTGCTGGTGGCGGGGGCGGTCCTCGAGCTCGGCCGGGGCTCGTGTGGGCAAGGCGCTCACCGGCGCGCCCTCGTGCGCTTTGGGGTCTCGCCCCAAGTGTCGAAGAAGAGTTTCTCGTCGAGGACCTCACGGTCGAGTTCGGCGGCGCTGGCGAGCAGGGTGTCGGCCATGACGGTGAGGGTCCTGGGATTGCCACCGGCATGGGCGACGAGGGTGTCTTTGAGCGCGTCGGTCATCAGCGCGGGGTTGCCGGCGTGAGCGAGGAGGTGGTCGAGGAGCTGAGCGAGGTCTTCGGGCTCGGCGGGGAGCACGACGAGGCGCTGACGGAGGCGCGAGGCGAGCGGGAGCAGGTCCGGGGTGCGCAGCTTGTCGAGCAGGCGGTTGTCGCCCGAGAGGACGACGCTCAAGATGGCGCGCGAGTCGAAGTCGGTGGAGGCGAGCAGGCGCATCTCGGTGAGCACGGTGTGCTGGAGTTCCTGCGCTTCGTCGATGAGCAGGAGCGGTCGCATGCGGGTGTCGTCGAGGTGGGCACGCCAGCGCTCGCGCAGCATCTTGAAGCCGTTCCAGCGATTGTTGTGGACCAGGGAGATACCGAACAGCTCGCCCATCTCGCGGTAGAAGTCGGCGAGGCGCGAGGAGGGATGGGTGAGCGCGGCGACGCGCAGCCCCTCGGTGCGTTCGGTGCGTTTGGCGAGCAGGCGTAGCGCGACACTCTTTCCGGAGCCGGGCTCGCCGGTGATGAGGGCGAAGCCGCCGGTGCGCACCAGATGGTGCTCGACGCGGCGGCAGAAGCTGTCGACGGCAGGGGTGGGCATGAGGCTCTCGACGGGTAGCTCGGTGGCGAAGGGATTGAACTTCAGCCCGTAGAGGGTGAGCAGTTCGCGATTCATGAGGTCTCTCCCCGATCGTTGTCCTCGCCCGGACCGGGCGTGTTGTGATGGGGCAGCCAGGGCGGCGCCAGGCCCGTTGCGGCCTGGGCGTCGAGCATGCTCTTGAGCAGCGGCGGAAGTTCGCCCGCCCGCGCGCTGGCGCCATCGCCACCACCGGGGCCGGCGCGACGGCGCACGCCATCGGCGTTGGCGCGCTTGTCGAGGGGGTACAGCGTGCACAGCCGCTCGCCGCTTCGCCCGTCGACCAGGTCGACGCTGGCGAGGTCCCAGCGTGCGTAACGCACCGAGGTCTCGCGCAGGTGGCGCCACGGCTGCGGCACCTGGTAGCGGATGCCCTCGACCGAGACGGTCCCGTCGGAGCGGCGCAGCGTGCGCTTGCTGGTGATGCGGAAGGCCGCCTTGAGCTCGGCGGAGCCGGGACAGGGTCTCGATGCGTCGACGCTGCCGGCCAGGCGTTGGTGCGGCGTCATGGCGAGCTCGCGGTGCTTGCGGCGGTGATAATCCTGCTCGAGCCAGGCGACGGTGGCGTCGTTGAGCATCTTCAGGGTGAGCGCGTCGACGCCTTCGAGCATCGCCATCAGGCGCGATTCGACCGTGCCCCAGAACGACTCGATCTTGCCGTTCTGATGAGGACTTTAGGCGAGCGTGGTGACCCCCGCGATGCCGAGGCGGTGCAGCCCCTCGGTGACCTCGCCCGCGGTCATCGCCGCGCCGTTGTCGGTGAGCAGCGACCTCGGCAGGCCGCGCTTCATCAACGCCTGGGACAGCCCGTGGACGAAGACCTCGGCGGTCTCGGCGAGGTACCACTGGAGGTGGCAGCCCAGGCGCGAGTGGTCGTCGAGGAAGCCGAGCAGGATGGGCGTCTTCCACTCGCCCGAGGCGCTCAGCACGCGGCGCTTGCCACTGTGCATATCGGCATGCCACAGCGCGTGAGAGCGAGAGACCTCGTAGCTCAACACCTCGCGGGCTTCGACCGGCGGCGTGGCCTCGCTCTCATGCCACTTGCGCCGGCGCTGGCGCACCAGCGCGCGAGCGCGCATCGCCCGGGTCAGCGTCGCGTAGGACGGCATCGGGCCGAGCTCGGGGTCGGCCTCGACCCGCGCGGCCAGGTTCTCGTGGTGCAGCTGCGCCGACCACGACGGATGCGCCCGGTACTGCTCGCGCAGCGCCTCGATGAGCGCTGGCGACATCGCGCGCGGGCGCCCGGCATCGGCGCGCGGGCGGCGCTTGAGCGCGCCCACCGGGTCGTTGTCCGCCGCGCGCGCCTGGTAGTACCAGCGCTCGATCGTCGAGGTCGCGAAGCGCACCGGCCCCTTGCCGCAGGGGTGTTCCCACTCGCGTTCGGCCAACCGCTTGAGCTCGGCGCGCAACTGCCCCGCCGGCGCCGGCGAGGCCAGAAGCGGCCCGACCACCGCGAAGCGCAACCGCGCCCACCGGTCGCGACGCTCGCTCGCGTCGTTGCTGTTCATTGCGCCATCCCCCCTCGCTGCTTTGTGGAGGTGGCGATGATGCGGTGCCCTATCGGTGCATGACAGAAACGCTTTCTGCGGGCGATGCCCGACCGGCGCCGAGCGCGCAAACACCGGTCCACGGCATCAGCCAGACCAAGCTGCGCAGCTGCCGCGAGCGCAAGCTCCGGCCCCGCATGATGCGCAGCAGCCAGCGCAGCGGCGCCTCTTCGGGCGCCACCGCCAGCTCGCCCCGCTTCGCCTGCCACTCCCGGGTCACAGGGAAGACTTCCAGCCACCAGCGCCGCCAGCGCTTCAGCGTCGAGGCCGCAATCCCCCACCGCCGCGCGATCGTCTGCAACCGCACGCCGCCGGCCAGAGCCAGCGCGCTCACCACAACGAACAGCGCCCCAACGTAGAACCGCCGGCCGAAGAAACGTACCGACGGCGGCTTCACACGGCGCCTCAAACCGAACAGCACAGGCTGAAGCGCCGGGCGTCCTCTCGAAGCTCAGGCGCCAGACCGTGTGGCTTGCGCGGGTAGGTCGCGCTGTGAAGCGCGCCGCCGCAGCGCGGGCAGCCCGCCCCCCGGCACGTCTGCGCCTCGGCCGCGTCGACCTGCTTCAGGAAAGCCCAGACCCGTGCGTTGGAAAGGAGGGAGTGATGAAACAGCTTGTGCGACATTGGGATCGTCTCAGTTGATTTAGCCGTCACCGAGACAAGCCCTCCGGCGACCTTCTTGCAAGATCGCCGGGGGGCACCCAACCCAAAACCTCGATTAATCCGAGCCGATCAGCCCCTGATCGCCGCTGAAAGCCTGCGCGTGCTCACCGGCTCCAACAATTGGCCCTCGACATCGTCGCCGGAGACCCCGATGGTCGAGAAACGATTGCTGTGCCCGCACCGCAGGCGCCGAACCCCCGCGCAGTTCAGTTGGCTCGACCACCGCCTGGTGCGTGAACGACGTCTCCAGCACTGCCCCGCCGAGGCCTGGGCGCTGTACCTGTTCCTCGTCACCGTCGCCGATGCCCGCGGCTTGAGCTACTACTCCGACGCCTCGCTCACCGCGCGCCTGCCTCTCGACCGGCGCGCGCTCCTCGATGCCCGCCAAGCCCTCATCGGCGCCGACCTCATCGCCTTCGAGCCCCCCCTGTACCAGGTGCTCTCCCTCGACGAGAACGCGTCCGCCGAGCCGCCACTACCGCGCAGCGCCACTCCCCGACGCGTCAGCGAGATATTGGAACAACTGCGGAGACCGACATGATCGACTACGCCACCTACCAACGCATCCAACATCTGCGCCGCGTCGAGCAGCTCACCGTCGCCCAGATCGCCCCCGCCGTCTCGCTCGACGTGCGCACCGTGCGCCGTTGGCTCGACCAACCGCGGTTCCGGCCCCGTATCACCCCGGCGCGAGCGAGCAAACTCGACCCGTTCAAGGGCTATCTCCGCCGCCTCCTCGAGCACCACCCCTTCAGCGCCTCCCAGATCTCGAACCGCCTGCGCGAGGCCGGTTACGACGGCGGCGCCACCATCGTGAAGGATTACCTCCAGCGGGTGCGTCCGGTGCGAGCCCCTGCGTTCCTGACCCTGCACTTCGCCCCAGGCGAGGCCGCCCAGGTCGACTGGGGGCACTACGGCAGCGTCAACGTCGGCAACACCCGCAGGCGGCTGAGCTTCTTCGTCATGGTGCTGTGCTACAGCCGCTTGCTCTACGTCGAGTTCACCGTCTCCCAGACCATGGAGCACTTCCTCGGCTGCCACCTCAACGCCTTCGCCTACTTCGGCGCGCGCCTGCCCGCCCGGATCATGACCGACAACCTCAAATCGGCCGTGCTCCAGCGCCTGTGCGGACAAGCTCCGGTGTTCAATCCCCGCTACGCCGACTTCGCCCGTCATCACCGCTTCGAGATCTCCCCGTGCAATGTCGGCGACGGGCACGAGAAAGGCCGCGTCGAGGCCGGTGTCGGATATGTGAAAAAAACCTCCTCGCGGGTCTCGACATCGCCGACTTCCGCGCATTGAATACGGCCGCGCGCCGCTGGCTCGACACCGTGGCCAATGTGCGCATCCACGGCGAGACCCGCAAACGTCCCCTCGATCTGTTCGCCCTCGAACGCGAGCAGCTGCGCCCGATGCCCGAGCTCGTCTACGACATCGGCGCGGTGCACACCGTGCGCGCCTCGAACCGCTTCCGCGTCACCCTCGACACCAACCGCTACTCCGTGCCCGCCGAGTACGCCTCCCAGCGCCTGACCCTGAAGAGCTATCCCGAGCGGCTGTGCATCTATCACGAGGACCGCCTCGTCGCCCGGCACCTACGCAGCTACGAACGCCACCGCGACTTCGAGCATCCCGACCACCCCCGCGCCCTGCTCGAACAGCGACGCAAGGCCTCCACCCAGCGCCTGCTCCAACGCTTCGTCTCGCTCACCGCCCGCGCCAACGAGTACTACCGCGAACTTGAGCAGCGTCGGCTCAATCCCATCCATCACGTGCGCAAAATCGTCGCCCTCAGCGAGATCTACGGCACCGAGGCCACCGCCCGCGCGCTCGACGACGCCTTCGAGTACGGCGCGTTCTCCTCCGACTACATCACCAATCTCCTCGAAGCCCGCGCCCGTACGCCTCCCGAGCCCTCGGCGCTGCACCTGACCCGGCGCAGCGACCTCCTCGACCTCGAACTCCCAAAGCCCGACCTCTCGCTCTACGACCTCTCCGGAGACCCCACCGATGACACGCCGTAAACCCGCTCACGACCTCGACGCCTTCCATACCCATCTCGACGCCCTCAAGCTCTCCTTCGTCCGTGAGCACTACGCCGACGTCGTCCGAAGCGCCGCCGAAGAGCAACGCGACCACCTCAGCGTGCTCGAACGACTCATCGAGGGCGAGGCCAACCTGCGACGTGACCGCTCCATCCAGCGCCGCATCCGCCTCGCTCGATTCCCCGTGAAGAAAACCCTCGATTCGTTCGACTGGTCCTGGCCGAAAAAGATCAACCGCCTCCAGGTCCAGAACCTCTTCCGCCTGCGCTTCCTCGACGACGCCTGCAACGTCGTGCTCGTCGGCGGCGTCGGGTTGGGGAAATCACACCTCGTCACCGCTCTGGGGCTGCGCGCGTGCGAGTGTGGACACTCCGTGCTGTTCACCAGCGCCATCGACGCCATCAATACCCTCGCCGCCGCCAAGGCCGCCGGACAGCTCAAACGCGACCTCGCCCGCTACCTCCGTCCTCGACTCCTGATCCTCGACGAACTCGGATATCTCCCCATCGACAAGACCGGCGCCGACCTGCTGTTCCAGATCATCAGCCAGCGCTACGAACGCGGCTCCATCGCAATCACCACCAATCGCGCCTACAAGCACTGGCCCGAGATCTTCAACCAAGACGCCACCCTGACCTCGGCCGTCCTCGACCGGCTGCTACACCACGCCGAGACCGTAACCCTTGAAGGAAAGAGCTTCCGAATGAAGGACGTGATCGACCGCTGATCCAGCCGTGTCTGTCTCCAGTACCCCTTTCCCTAGGTCCGTCTTCAGCGCCCGCAACTTCAAACCGGCCGATCTACGACATCTTCACGCCGGCCGTAGCAGCGGGAAGGACGGCGGGCGATCGAGACGGGCGCAAGCCAAGGATGATCCGAGACTGCTCCGCATCGCTGGGCAGATCAGCGATTTGACTTCTACGTCACGTAGAGTTACGATTTCTGTCACGATATGGATTGCAACACAGAGGACGCGATGATCCTTGATGCCAAGGCCGCAGCTACCCGGCTACAGGAGCTGCGCGAGGCCGGGACCTTCGACTCCGCATACCTGCGTCAGTGCGGGGCACTCTGCACCGCCCTGGAGGAAATGGGGTCGGGTGATCACTGCCTGACTTTTCCGGCGGCCCTCGGCGCACTCTATCCGAACGCGGCGCCCGAAGCGGTCATGGACGCGTTCAAGACCTGGCGCAGTCGTCTCAACCGGAAGCTCCAGGAAGCCGGCACGCCGTTCCAGCTCATGGTCTCGCAGAACCGCCGCCTGCCCCCGGCAGAACGTCTGTGCTGGTTCGAGGGCGACGATCGCGCCATCGCCACTCTCGGCAAATACAGCGGCGAAGAGGCGCAACTCAACGCACACTTGGAGCCGTCACGCGGAATTCCCATCATTCGATACTTCGTCAGCTATGCGAGCCCGGACTGCAAGGAGGTCGAGTCGCTGGTGAGCCGACTGCACCTGCGCCTGTTGTGCATCCGGGACTTCAAGTTCGAGTGTTGGCGCGATACCGAGTCCCTGGTCCCTGGGGAGGAAATTGCCGAAGAGGTGAAGGGGGGGATCGATGGCTGCCATATCGGCCTGCAAATGGTTTCGTTCGAGTACATGGCCCGCGCGTTCGTTAGTGAGCACGAGCGGCCAAGGTTCTCGTCCGGGGCGGAATGTAGAGGCGACGGCCGGAAGCGCCTGAGCTTCCCGATCGCGCTCGATACCTTCGACTTCCAGGTATACAACCTGGCCGAGTTCAGCCCCCATCTTCTGTTCCACCACGACGGCCAGGCGTATCGAGACGTTCCTGAAAAAGCCCGGGACGCCTTTGCGGACGAGTGTGTCAGGAAAATCCTCCAGGCCATCCGGCGCTATTACACGGAGCCGGACGATGACGGCGGGCCGGCGGCGTCCGAACCGCTGACCGACGAAACCGTGCGCGAGGCCGCCTCGGACGAGTTCCCCGACAGCTATGTTTCTGGGCACGGACGCAGGTCCCGGATGCAGCGGCAGTACCAGCCCAAACTCGACGATACGCCGCCGGAAGCGGCGGGGATCCTTGTTCTCGATCACCTGCTCGATTGGGCCACCATGCGCCGCACGACGCCGCTGTTCGCGCTGTTCGGCGAGTACGGCATGGGTAAGACCGTCAACTGCAAGCGTTTGGCCCTGGCGCTGCTGGAGCAGCGCAATTACCCCGTGGCGGACGGAAAACCGGCGCCGCCCCCGATGCCCGTCTATCTCGACATGCGCCACGCGCGGCGCCTGTTCCGAAGCGAGACGCCGCAACAGGGCAGTCGCCGCTTCGAGCATGTCGAGGTCGACGAGCTGGTCAACGCGATCTTCCGCGCAAGCTGGAAGACGCGCGAGCAGCCGTACGCGGCCGATCTCCGCCGCCTCATCGACGGCGGCAATATCCTGATCATCTTCGACGGCTTCGACGAGGTCGCGGTACATCTGCACCCCGAAGAGGCGCAGCGCCTGATCCGCACCATGTGGTCGCTGCTGCCGCCCGACGCGCTCAGTCCCGACCCCCGACGCCGGCCCACGGGAGAGGCAGCGGTGCAGATGCTCATCAGTTGCCGCACCCACTACTTCCGCGACGTCACGCAGCAAACGAACCTCTTGACCGGTCACCAGCGCGACCTCGAGGGCGGTGCCGCCCTATACGATGCCATGACCCTGCTGCCGTTCACCGAAAAGCAGATCGAACGCTTCCTGGCCGCCAAGTTGGGTGACGGGGACAAGGCACGCCGCGCGCTCGACACGATACGGAGCGTCCACAACCTGTCTGAGCTGGCACGTCGACCGGTGCTGCTCGACCGCATCCACGGCCAGCTCGGGACGCTCGAGACGCTTGCGACGCAGGGCGAGCGGATCAATGCGGCGCGGCTCTACGACCTGCTCGCCGACGAATGGTTCGCCCGCGACAACGCCAAGCACACCTTCGACGTGGAGATCAAGAAGGCCCTGATGGCGCGGCTCGCGGCCGCCATGTGGCGGAGCGGAGAACGAGTCTGGCCGGCTGACCAAGTCGAGGACTGGCTCGACGAGGAGCTGCGCGGTGACCTTCGCCTAAAGGAGCGCTATGCCTATCTCTATAGTGGCATGGCGCGGGAGATTCTTCACGAAGACCTGCGAACCTCCACCTTCGTGGTGCGTCCCGACGGAGACGGCTTCCGCTTCGCCCATACCTCGGTCCAGGAATACTTCCTCGCCAAGTACCTGTTCGGGGCCCTGCGAGACGGCGATACGAACGCTTGGGGCGGTATCTCGCCGTCGCGCGAATGCCTGGACTTCCTCACCGAGATCGCCTGCGAGAACGCGCCCGAGGGGGAGAAGGGGCGCTTCTTCGACAAGCTCGGAGCGGTGCTTCGCGGTCCCTGTCGGCTGGGCATCTCCGAGATCGCCTTCCGGGTTGCGCTGGAAGCTCAGCGGCGCGGCGAGACGGCCGCGCCGCGCGGCCGCTATCGTCTGGAGGGCGCCAGTCTCTGCGACTGGGATATCGTCCGGCGGGGCGGCGATGCCTCGATCGATCTGTCGGGGTCCGATTTCACCGGCGCCACGCTGAGAAACGTGCAGTTCGCGGACATCGCCGCCCGCAACTGCGTTTTCAACGGTGCCGCGTTGGACTTCGTGACCTTCGAACGGGTGGGTCTGTCGGGCGCTTCGTTCGAAAGGGCTCGCGCAGTGGCGGGCACCTTTCGTCAATGCCGGATGAGAGGGTTTCGGGATGCCGGCGCGACCTGGCGCAAGACGACGTTCATTTATTGTCGTGATCTCGAAGAACCGAACGGGAGCGGCGAGGGACCGGGTGGGCCGCTGGTCGTGCCTGGAGACGACTTCACGGTTCTCCGTGCCGACTGCTTGAGTCCAGGGCTGTTAGCGCAAGTGGTTACCTCTCGCTCGATTTCCAACTGCGCCTTCAGCCCCGACGGGACGCGCGTCGTCGTCTCGGAGTCCGGCGACGGCCCGCTGCGGCTGTGGGACGTGGAGACCGGCGAGGCGCTCGCGGCTCTTGGGGGCCACACGGATTGGATCGTGACCTGCGCCTTCAGCCCCGACGGGACGCGCGTCGTCTCGGGGTCCGGCGACGGCACGCTGCGGCTGTGGGACGTGGAGACCGGCGAGGC
>LXNJ01001229.1_pt1 | contig 15611 bp, 10 predicted proteins | sample 809081 | NCBI WGS metagenome assembly LXNJ01 (sample SAMN04870510, study PRJNA318959) | sponge metagenome | biome: sponge; feature: marine sponge reef; material: water | host: Petrosia ficiformis | place: Greece: Milos, Mediterranean Sea | collected 2013-05-29 | depth 5-7 m
GGCGTGGCCGGCACATCCTCGCGGAAGTTGCGCGTATCCACCCACCACTGGTATTTCTCGCCGGGCCCGTATTCGTCGTCGTCGAAATACGACAAGCCGGCGCGTTCGTAGTCGCACGGCACGATCAGGCGCACCCGGGGCGTATCCGCTTGGGCCGAGTAGTTCACGCCGGCCGAATGCAGCGTACGCGGGTGCCAGAACACGACATCGCCCGCGTTGCCGGGGAATTCGACCGGTGTGATGTCGCGCAGCACGTCATCGCGGGCAGCCCTGAAGCCTTCGCCCTTGTCGGCTGACATGATGCCGCCGTGCAAGGTGTCCCAGTGCGGATGCAGGCGCAGGTGCGAGCCGGGCCAGAGCGTGAACGCACCGCACCGGGGTGGCACTTCGTGGACCAGCACCATCGCGGACAACTGCGCGGCCATGTAGTCCGCATGGGGACCGAGTCGGCCAGGTGCGGCAGGAGGCTTCGGGAACACCGCGTAGATGCCGCGAACGCGCCGTGGCGGCTTGATGGGTGCGCCGAGAAACGCGCGCGCCACCGCCAGCACGTTCGGATGGTTGGCGATGCTCTGCACGAGAAACGGTTCGGTGCCGATGCCGGAAGGACCTGGCGAGCGCATCTTCCAGTTGGTGTGGGCCAGCCGGCCTACGCGGGCCACGTCGTCGTCGGTCCACTGCTCTTCCGGGCTATCGATCCAGCTTGCCGGCTCGTCGCGACGGAGTATGTTGCGCGGCACGTGGGCCCAAAGATGGTCGGCGATCTGCCGGAACGCGTCCGGTGCGTCGACGAGTCCGCGTTTGACGATGAACCCGTGGCGCTTGAAGTGCGCGATTTCGCCCGCGCTCAAGGCCGTGCCGGGCGTGAAGCAGTCCGGGTCCTCGAACACAACCGGTTCCCGCACCACCACGTCGTCCGCGGCCGGCTGCCCGGTCAAGTGGCCTTTGGCGTACTCGGTGTAGTCCATCGCATCAATCCCTCCTGCAGGCAGGTCGCGACCAGCCTGCCCTCGCGAGTATAAATCCGACCGCTGGCCAAGCCGCGGCCGCCGCCGGTGGCCTCGACGGTGAGCACGAACAGCAGCCAGTGGTCGGCCCGCGCGGCACGGTGGAACCACATGGCGTGGTCCAAGCTCGTCCCTTCGAAGTCCGCATCCTGCCAGCGCAGGCCGTGGGGCAGGAGGATCGGGTCCACCAAGGTGCTGTCGGACAGGTAGGCGATGCCCACCTGGTGCAGGTTCGGCGAGTCGGGAAGCGTCTCGTTGATCCGCATCCACATCAATTGCGTCTCGGTCACGGGCTCGCCGCGCGGTGCCTTGGGCGGGTTGATGTAGCGGATGTCGATGGCCCGGAACATGTTGCTCAACACCTGCTCGCCGGTCTCGGCGCTTGAGAACTCATCGTACGTGTACGACACGGACTCCGGTGCGGGGACTCCGGGCATGGGAGAACGGGTGAACTCGGGCGTGGTATCCGGCACCTGGAACGAGGCGATGAGCCGGAAGAGCTCCTTGCCGCGCTGTGCCGCCGTCACCTCGCGCCAGGAGAACGATCGGCCGTCCCGGATCGGAGTGACCGCGACGTGCACCTCGAGATCGACATCGCCGGGCCGCAGGAAGTAGCCGTGCAGGGAGTGCAGGGCGCGGTCGTCGGTGACGCTCAACTGGGCGCCTGCCAAGCATTGGGCGAGAAACTGGCCGCCGAACATCCGCTCGCCCTTTTCCAGCGCGGGGGCCGCCGTGAATTGCCCATCCCCGACGGGTTCGAGTGTGACGAGGTCGGCAAACATGCACGCATCCAACTCAAAGGGCGCGAGTTTGCGTGGGCGCCGGTGTGCAAAGCAAGCGTCCGGAGACGCCGAGACACCTGGATGTCTCGCCGGAGCGCACATTGCATTCGCGCACATCCGTGTGCGAAATAACTGATTTTAAAAGACAAATTGCCAAGGAGGACGTTTGCAGGTGGCCACGTCTCCTGCTAAGTTGCCGTGGAAAGACCAGCCAGCCACGTCGGCGAGCAGTTGCAGGCGAGTGACCATGGCATCCGACCGAGAACGCATCGCTTCTCTCGAGACACACCACCAACACGTCGACAAGACGCTGACCGCGATGGGTCGTACGCTCGAAACGATCCGCGCGGAGGTCGGCGGGCTTCGCACGGAGATCGACGGCGTCCGCGAGATGGTCCACAGCGAAGTCGGCGGGCTTCGCACGGAGATCGACGGCGTCCGCGAGATGGTCCACAGCGAGGTCGAGGCGTTGCGTGCGGAACTAGGCGGCCGTCTTGACGACATTCTGGTGCGTTTGGCCGACGACAAGGCCACAGACAGCGAGACGAAGCTCAAGGTGGCGCTCAAGGTCATCGGCTGGCTGGTCGGCGTCGTGACCACCGTGCTCGGCACCGTGATCGGCGGCCTCTTCGTGTTCGCCCGTTTCCTGCTGCCGAAGCTGGCGGCTGCGGCGCAGGACGCGGCGTCCGCGATCACGTAGCGTCTAGCGGGGCTCCGCCCCAGCAGGAAGCACGGACGTGGCCACCGGTGTGCAAAGCAGGCTTCCGGACACGCTCGCCCGGACGTCGCTCCGGTCGAGGGACAGCCGTGCCTCGGCCCAGGGCCGCCGCAGCACGCACAGGGCCGCGGATGCGCCGGCCGCGATGCGCATGGGCTTGCCGCCGGGGTCGGAAAGCGGCGTGGTAAACAACGCGAGTGCGCGTTCCGGGGTCAGTCTCTCGGGGGCTCCGACCACGCGCCCCCGTGCGGTCTTGCGGCGTACGGCGGCTCTCATGGCGGCCCAGGGATCCGGGTCGCCGAACGGCGCGTCGGTGCCGCCGCCCAAGGGGATGCCGGCGTCTATGAAACCCCGGCAGCGGTAGAGAGCGTCGTGATCGGAAGGGGGGATGTCGGCAAGGTACTGCTCGCCGCGCTCGGCGATGAAGTTCGGCTGGGTGACGACGGTGACGTCGTTGGGATTCCGGGGCGTGTCCCGGAACAGGGCCATTGTGGCCGGATCGGTCACGGAAGCGTGCTCGATGCGATCGCCCGCGACGGTTCCTGCGTCGCGCAGGGCCGACAGGGCGAAGACGAGTTCGGTGCGCGTGACGCAATGAAAGGCGACGGGCCGGTTTCGCTCATGCGCTCGGCCGATCCGCGCCACCAGGGCGTCGAGATCCGGCAGCGCGACGTCGTCGAGCATGATCTTGAGCGATCCACTCGCCAACGACTCGTCGCCCATGAGGTTCACGCGCTGGAACAAGCGGAAGTCCTCAAAGAGCCGAGCGGTGGCTGCGTCGTTGGTCGGGGTGGCGTCGGTGAGGCCGGTGACGCCATAGCTCGCGAGTCGGCGGGACGTGTCTTCGACGGTACTGCGGAAGTCCGTGTCGACGGCGAGGCGTTCGCGTAGCAGCGCATCGCCACGGAACAGTTGACCGTCGGGGACGGTGAGGCCCAGTTCGCGTTCGGCCGCCGAGTTCAAGAACCACATCTTGCCTGATCGGTGCTGGATGCGAACCGGACGATCACCGCATAGCCGGTCCAGGTCTCGCCGGGTGAGGGTGCCGGCCACCGATTCGTGGTATCCGACCCCGCGTATCCAACCAGCCCCCGGGGCTTCCGCCAGACCCTTTGCGAGTTCCGCGGCATCGCGCACGCCAGGCGGGCCGCAAGGCGTCGACCGCGACGCGGCCGCGAGCGCGAAAAGGTGGATGTGATGGTCGTTCAGGCCCGGAATGACGGCGCCGCCTGCGGCGTCGAGGCGGAACTCATCGTCCGCGGCGGGCAAGGCGCGGACGATCTCCACGATACGGCCTTCGTGGCACCGGATGTCCAGCGGTCCGTCGCCGTCGACTTCGGCGTTGGCGATCAGCAACCGTTCGTGCCGTGAGATCGCGACATCGGCCATGCGGCGGGCCCGAGTGGTGGACTCTTCAGTTTACTTGACGAGCGCGCCTAACCGGCTCGGCGCGGGTTCGATGATATGGTCGACCCATGGCAGAAGCAGATGCGCCCAGGTCCATGAGCTTGCGCGAATTGGCGACGTGGCTCGCGTCGCCCATACGGGCGGAAGAGCTGTGCGCGCTGGCCGGCACGCCTTGCGTGCTCGTGGAGTTGGACGGGGCGCCTTGGCCGCCGGTTCCTGGCAATCCACATTGCCCGGTCGTGGCCGTCACCGACCGCACGGACGTCCCGGACGTGGTTGATGTCGTGGTGGCGGACGCCGAAGCCGGGACGCAGGTCGTCGAAGCCGTTCGCCGGAATCCCATCGCGGCCATGGTGCTGGTCCGGCTGCTCCGTCACAACCAGGGCGTCGCTGTCAGCGACCGTCTCTACGCCGAGTCCCTGGCGTACTCGGCCCTGCAGCACGGGGCCGAGTTCAGGGCGTGGCTCGCCGCGCGCACTCGGCGCGAGCCTCGCCCGGAGCCCGACGCGCCCGCCGTGCTGCTGACGCGCGGCGGCGACGAGTTGCGGATCACCCTCAACCGTCCTCATAAGCGCAACGCGTACTCGAGCGGTCTGCGCGATGCGCTGTGCGAAGCCTTGGCCTATGCCGTGGACGACCCGACCGTCGACCGGGTCGTGCTCGATGGTGCCGGCGCTTCATTCAGTGCCGGCGGCGACCTCGATGAGTTCGGCGAGGCCACCGATGCGGGCATTGCCCATGCGTCCCGGATGGCGCGCAGTGCCGCCGTGCTGATCGACCGGCTTCGGGACAAGATCGAAGCCCGCGTGCACGGCGCATGCATCGGTGCCGGCATCGAGCTCCCCGCGTTCGCAGGTCGGGTCGTGGCCCGCGACGATACCTTCTTCCAGCTTCCCGAAGTCGCCATGGGGTTGATTCCCGGCGCTGGCGGCACGGCGAGCATCCTGCCGAGGATCGGCCGTCGCCGGTTGGCGTTGATGGCCCTGACCGGAATGCGCGTGGACGTACACACGGCGTTGGACTGGGGTTTGGTGGATGCCATCGAGAACTGACCGCCGCGGTACTTGCCGCTCTGGCTTGCGTGCGGGAAGCCCGCACCGCGGGAGGCAAGATCGACTTCGAGCTTGAGCGGGTGGACTACGCGTCGGCGACGGGGTGTTCGAAGCAGAGTTCGCGACCATCGGGGTCGCGTACCGACAGTTGCCGCATGCCGTAGAAGGCGACCGTCGGCGGTGCTGCGTCGACGCCGCGGCCGGTGAACTGCTCGTGGAGATCGTCGACGTCCTCGCAGAGGAAGAACAAGGCGACGTCGCCGTGGCCATTACGCAGGCTGCCGAGGTCCGAAGGCTCGGCCAACTGCAGCATGATCGTCGCCCCCTCCATCTCGAGCTGGCACCAGTTCAACCGTCCGTCGGCATCCCAGCGGTTGGTGAGGGTGAACCCGAGTTGGTCGCAGTAGAAGGCGCGTGAGCGTTCGATGTCGGCGACGTACAGCAGCGGCATGGCGGCGCGCACGTTCTGCGCGGGTGCCGTCAACTTCGCCTTGACGACGCGCCGGAGCAGCTTGCCGGTTTCGTTGTAGGGCAGCTCCGGCCAGAACTCGATACGTTCCGGAACCCGCGAGGAGCGCATGTGGCTGCGCACCCAGTCCTGGAGGTCGGCGATCAGATTCTCGTTGGCGGGCGTTTCGCTGTTGACGACGACCGCGCCGGCCACGGCCTCGCCCCATTCCTCGCTGGGCACGCCGACGACGGCGGCATCGCGGATCGCGTCGTGTGCCAGCAGCACGTCCTCGATCTCGCCGGGCGACATGTTCTCGCCGCCGCGGACGATCACGTCGTCCGCGCGGCCGTCGAGGAACAGGTAGCCCTCGGTGTCCAGGAAACCGGCGTCGCGGGTCGGGAACCAGCCTTCGGTGTCGACGGTACTGCCGCGGTCTTCGTACTCCCCGGAAACCTGCTCGCCGCGGACGTAGATCTCGCCGCGCTGGTCGGTGCCCAGGGCGTTGCCGTCGTCGTCGCGTATCTCGAGTTCGATACCCGGCAACGGAATGCCGACGGAAACCAGCCGGCGGCGCACCGCTTCGTCCTCGCTGGTGGCGGCGGCGCGGTGTTCGTCGGGCCCGAGCACGGTGATCGTGGAACTGGTCTCGGTGAGCCCGTAGGCGTTGGTGAAGTCGGTGTCCGGGAACAGCGCCATGGCCTTCTCGATCACGGAGAGCGGCATCTTGCCGCCGCCGTAGGACAGCGATTGCAGGTGCGACATGCCGGCGGTCTTCTCGCCCTCGAGGGCGTCGACGATCCTCGACAGCATGGTCGGCACCACGAACGCCGTGGTGATGCGCTCGTGGCGGGCCGTCTCGATCCAGGCATCGGCACTGAAGTTGGCGAGTTGGACGACGCGACGCCCCGCGTAGACGGAACTCAACGTCGAGGCGATGCCGGCGACGTGGTAGGGCGGCACGCACACCAGCGCGGCCTCGTCCTCGGCCGCGGACATGAACTCCACGGAACTCACGATGTAGGACACCAAGTGTCGGTGGCGCAAGACCGCTGCCTTGGGAATGCCGGTCGTGCCGCTCGTGAACAGCAGCACGCCGATGTCCTCGGGGTCCATGGAGCGTTGCTCGGCGTGGCCGTCGGTGCCTCGGGCCACACCCAGGAAGGTCTCGCGCGAGCGTGCATCGACACCGTCGCGGCCCTTGAAGTGGGGCAGTCGATCGTCGTCCGTCACGAGGTAGGCGGGCGTCACGCGCTCGAGAAGCGCGTCGATCTCCTCGCCGGTCAGGCGGTAGTTGATCGGCACGTAGGGAACGCCGGCCCAGCCGCTTGCGAACAGCGCGACGGGAACGGCGATGTTGCTGACATCGAGCATGGCGACCCGGCTTGCGCCGGACTCGCGGATGTCGTGGGCAGCGGCACCGGAGGCGTCGTAGAGTTCCTGGTAGGTGATGGAGGATCCGCCGTCCGCAGGGTCGGTGAACGCGACCCGGTCGCCGAAACCGGACATCGCCATTTCAAGGAGCATCATGGTGTTCACGGCGCAGTCCTCGCACTTCAATCTGAAACGGCGGCGAATCGCCGAAAGGCGGCTCGTTCAGTCGGTCTTGGGGAGTTTCTTGGCGTCCTTGACGTTGAGGGCCTCGGCGCCGACGCTCAAGGAACCTTCGCCCGCCTTCACGCAGAGCACTTCGAGGGATCCGTCCGCGTTGACGTAGCGCTTTCCGATCGCCGTGCCGCCAGCGTGGTCGGCGTCGACCGCGCCGCCGTTGGTTTCACCGTCGCCCATCGCGGTGCCGCCGCAGCAAAGCTGCACGTCGCCGTCCGGTGCGGCAATGACCATGATTTCCGTTGCGCAGACCGCGCTTTTCAAGCGCTTGCCGGCTGACAAGGTCGCCATAGTTCTCCCCCGGGTTTCCCCTGTTTCACAAAAAGCGGAGCATTGTACCCAATCGGCTCACAGGGCGGGGTGTATGATTCGTCGCCGATGAGTGGTCATCCGGTCCCCTACATGGCCCGAACCCGTCGCTATTACGAGGCGCAGGGGTTCGAGCGGTCGTATGTGTGGGCGCATTTCGAAACGGTGCCGTTCACGCCGCTCGCGAAGCCGCTGGCGGAGTCGACGCTGGCCGTAGTCAGCACGTCGGCGCTCTACGACCGGGAAGCGACGGATCCGCGCTATGTCGCGTCCGCTTCGATGCGGGAGCCACCGCAGCGGCTGTATGCCAACGATCTCGCGTGGGCGAAGAACGTGACCCACATGGACGACCGTGGCAGCTACCTGCCCCTGGAGCCGTTGACCGCCATGGTGAACGAGGGGCGCTTGGGGGCCTTGAGCGAGCGTTTCCACTGCGCGCCGACCGAATACAGCCAGCGGCGAACGCGGGAAGGCGACGCGCCGGAGATCCTGCAACGCCTCAGGGAGGATGGCGCCGACATCGCGCTGCTCGTGCCCTTGTGACCCGTGTGCCATCAGACCGTGAGTCTGATCGCCCGACACCTGGAGGCCGACGGCATGCCCACGGTCATCCTGGGTTCCGCCTTGGACGTGGTTGAGCACTGCGGCGTGCCGCGTTTCGCCTATCTCGACTTCCCCCTCGGCAATCCGTGCGGCAAGCCGTGGGATCGGGCGATGCAGACGGCCATCGTCACGGCAGCCGTCGGCCTGTTCGAGGGTGCCACGGCGCCACGGACGACGCTGCGCCTGCCGCACCGCTTTAGCGAGGACGAAGGCTGGCGGGACGAGTACCTGCCGGTCCGCGAAGAGGATTTGGCTGCGCTGCGGCGCAAAGGCGAGGAGCGGCGTGCGCTGCGGGCGCAATTGCGCACGGAAGGGCGCGTCCGGCAAGGCTAGCGGGGCTCCGCCCCAGCAAGGAGCACGGACGTCATACGGCCAGAGAAATGCAACCTGACTACGAGCCTAAACCGCGGTCACGTAGATAGCCCCGCCAAGGGCGACCGAAGCGCGCGCCCTGCACGCTTGTCATGGCGCGGATACGGTGGAACACTCGACTGTTGACAGTAATGCGGCTTCAGCCACATGGCGGTGTCGCGCACACTTGAGGATTGGGGAGAACGTTTGTGGCACACGATATTGTGATTCGCGGTGGCGAACTGGTGGACGGGACAGGCGCGGACCCCGTCCCGGGCGACCTCGCCATCGACGACGGATTGATCACCGCGGTCGGACGGGTCGACGGCAAGGGCAAGCGGGAAATCGACGCAGGTGGGCTGGCCGTCACGCCGGGCTTCGTGGATCTGCACACGCACCTCGATGCGCAGATCGGATGGGATCCGCAGATGACCCCTGTGAGCTGGCACGGCGTCACGACCGCCTTGCTCGGCAACTGCGGCGTCACCTTCGCGCCCTGCAAGCCCAAGGATGTCGAACTCCTGGCGGCGATGATGGAGACGGTCGAGGACATTCCGAAGAACGCCATCCTGACCGGTCTGCCGTGGGACTGGGAAGACTACGGCGGCTATCTCGACGCCATCGAACGCTTGGAACCCGCGCTCAACGTGGCGGGCATGGTCGGCCACTGCGCGGTGCGTTTCTACGTCATGGGCGAGCGCGCCGTGGAGGAGCAGGCGACTCCCGAAGAGCGCAAGCAAATGGCCGACATCGTCGCGCAGTCCATCGACAGCGGTGCCGTCGGCTTCTCGACCAACCGCTATCCGCCGCACAAGCTGCCCGACGGCCGCTCCATTCCGGGGACGTTCGCCGACCCGATCGAGTTGGTGGAAATCGCCAAGGCGGTGGGGCCCCGCAACGGCCTGATGCAGGCGGTGGGTGCCAACTTCGAGGTGTTGAAGGCGATGGCCGAGACCACCAGGGGGCGGATTCTTTTCAGCTATGGCACGGGTCCGCAGGAAGGTTCCGGCCAGGCGCAAGCGGACAACCTCGCGAAACTCGCCAAGTACGGTGATCTCACCGCGATCACGCAGGTCCGCGGTTCCGGGTTCATGTTCGGTCTGCAGTCGAACCTGCCGGTGCAGGGCGAGACCTGGGATGCCCTGCGCAAGATGGACTTGCCCGGGCGCTTGGCCGCCATCCGCGATGCCGAAACCCGCGCGAAGCTAGCCGCGGAAGGCAAGGACATGAAGCGCCGCTTCCCGATGACGAACGTGTTCTACCTCGGCGACGACGAGACGCCGAACTACACGTCGCCTCCAACGGAAAACCTGGAAGCTCAGGCCGCGGCGGCGGGCGAGCATTGGGTGGAGACCTTCATCCGGCTGTCGGACGAGACCGATGGTCGGGCGCTTTTCAACCTGCGCATGTTCAACCAGAGCTTGAAGGAGTTGGGCGATCTGTTCCGCAGCGAGCACATCTTCCCGAGCCTTGGCGACGCCGGGGCGCACGTCTCGCAGATCATGGACGCCGGTTGGCCGAGCTTCACCCTCTCCTATTGGATCAGGGAGGCAGGACTCTACAGTCTTGCCGAGGGTGTTCGGCGACTGACCTCGGGCCCGGCCCGCGTCCTGGGGCTTAAGGACCGCGGCACCCTGACGGCGGGCATGCGTGCGGATGTCAACGTCCTGGATCCGGCAAAGGTCGCCGAGCGGCAGCCGGAACTGGTGCACGACTTCCCCGGCGGTGCGCCGCGCTACATCCAGAAGTCGCTGGGCTACAAGACGACCATCGTCAACGGGGCGGTGACGCTCGTGGACGGTGAGCACACCGGTGCGCGCGCCGGGAAGGTGCTGCGCCACGCGGGGTAGCGACCCCTAGAAGCGCAAACAAAACCGGCACCTATTGGCGCCGGTTTTTGTTTGCGGCCGGGCTTCGTTTCGGTCAATCCCAACTCAATGCGCCGCCCGTTTGGTATTCGGTCACCCGCGTCTCGAAGAAGTTCTTCTCCTTCTTCAAGTCCATGATCTCGGACATCCACGGGAACGGATTCTTCGCGCTGGGGAATTGCTCGGGCAAGCCGATCTGGGCGAGCCGTCGGTTGGCGATGAACTGGAGGTATTCCGCCATCGTGTTGGCGTTCATGCCGAGGACGCCGCGGGGCATCGTGTCGCGCGCGTAGCGGGTTTCGAGTTCCGCCCCTTCGAGGATCATGCGCGTGGCGAGAGCGCGCATGTCGTCGTCCCATAGGCGGGCGTTCTCCAGCTTGATCTGGTTGATGACGTCGATGCCGAAGTTCACGTGCATGGACTCGTCGCGCAGGATGTACTGGAACTGCTCGGAGGTACCCGTCATCTTGTTGCGGCGTCCCATGGACAATATCTGCGTAAAGCCGCAGTAGAAGAAGATGCCTTCCATGACGCAGTAGTAGGCGATCAGGTTCTTGAGCAGGGCCTTGTCCGCCTCGACGGTGCCGGTCTGGAAGGTGGGATCGGCCAGTTCGCGCGTGTACTTGAGCGCCCACGAGGCCTTGTGGGCGACCGAGGGGACTTCGTGGTACATGTTGAAGATCTCACCCTCGTCCATGCCCAGCGACTCGATGCAGTACTGATAGGCATGGGTGTGGATGGCTTCCTCGAACGCCTGGCGCAGCAGGTATTGACGGCACTCCGGGTTGGTGATGAGCCGGTAGACGGATAGCACGAGGTTGTTCGCGACCAGCGAGTCCGCCGTCGAGAAGAAGCCCAGGCTGCGCTTGACGATCGTCCGTTCGTCGTCCGACAGACCCGCCTCCGACTTCCACAAGGACACGTCGGCGGTCATGTTGATTTCCTGCGGCATCCAGTGGTTGGCGCAGCCGTCAAGGTACTTCTGCCAGGCCCAGTCGTACTTGAACGGCACGAGCTGGTTGAGGTCGGCGCGGCAATTGATCATGGCTTTCTGATCCACGGTGACGCGCTCGCCGTGTTCGATGGCGGACTCGTCGTCGAGATGCGCGGCCGCCTGGGCGACGGCGTCCGCGAGAGCCTCCGCCGGTGCAGGCGAGGGCGGCTTCGGCTCCTCGGGCGCCACTGGCGGGATCTGCGGCACCGGCGGCGAGGGCATCGCCGGGGCCACCGACAAGCCGTTCAAGGAGGCGACGGGCGGCTCGGCCGGGCTCGCCGGCGGTGCGGGTTCCGGTCGGCGGTCGTGCGGAACGACAACCTCCAGGCCTTCAAGAAACGACCGCCTTGTCGCCGTGTCGCCTTGTGCGGCCACAGCGGCCCCGGAGAGGCCGTCTTGATCGTAGTCGTCCCAGCTCAGCATGTTCGCCTCCTTTCGACTTCCATGTCCGTTCGTTCTGGTGTCATGCGCGTCACTGCGCCTTTATTCGTTCCTAACAGGTTTCCTTTTAACGGGCATCAACGGGCCTCGACCGCAAGCCTCATTGGCAGGCTTCGCAATCGGGGTCGTCGATCGAGCAAGCCTCCGGCACTTCCGCCGGCGCGCCGAGCGTCGGCGGGGTGACCGGTGCCGGCGTCGCTTGCGGGCCGACCGCAACGGCGTTCAGCCCCTTGCTACCGCCGCCGACCTTGTCGACCGTCGACTTCTCGGCACTGGTGGCGCCCAATGCGCGTAGGTAGTAGGTCGTCTTCAGCCCGCGTTTCCAGGCCATCCGGTAGGTGATGTCGAGCTTCTTGCCCGACGCGTTGGCGATGTACAGGTTCAGCGACTGGGCCTGGTCGATCCACTTCTGTCGACGGGACGCGGCGTCCACCAGCCAGCGCGGCTCGACTTCGAAGGCTGTGGCGTACCGGTGCTTCAGATCCGGCGGCACGCGGTCAATTGGCAACACGCTGCCGTCGTAGTACTTGAGATCGTTGACCATCACCTTGTCCCAGAGGCCCAGGCGTTTGAGGTCGTGGACCATGTAGGGATTGACGACCGTGAACTCGCCCGACAGGTTCGACTTCACGTAGAGGTTCTGGTAGGTCGGCTCGATGGACTGCGAAACGCCGACGATGTTGGCGATGGTCGCCGTCGGCGCGATGGCCATGACGTTGGAGTTGCGCATCCCGTTGGCGCAGACCTTGGTGCGCAGCTTGTCCCAGTCCAGGCGGCTCGACAGGTCGACGTCGAAGTAGTCGGGGCTGCCGCGTTCCTCGGCCAGGCGCTTCAGCGAGTCGATGGGGAGAACGCCACGGCTCCACAGCGAACCCTCGAAGCTCGCGTAGCTGCCGCGCTCCTTGGCGAGCCGCGATGAGGCCTCGATGGCGAAGTACGACAGCGCCTCCATGGACTCGTCCGCGAAGCCCACGGCCTCGTCCGATGCGTAGGAGACGCCGAGCTTGTAGAGGGCGTCCTGGAAACCCATGATCCCGAGGCCGACCGGGCGATGGCGCATGTTGGATTTGCGCGCCTGGGGCACCGCGTAGTAGTTGATGTCGATGACGTTGTCGAGCATGCGGACCGCGGTGCGGACGGTCTTCTTGAGCTTCCTGGTATTGAGCCGCCCGTCCTCCACGTGCTGGGCCAGGTTCACCGAACCCAGGTTGCACACCGCGATCTCTTCCCTTGACGTGTTCAGCGTGATCTCCGTGCACAGGTTGGAGGAGTGCACGACGCCGTCGTGCTGCTGGGGCGAGCGCACGTTGCAGCTGTCCTTGAAGGTGATCCATGGATGGCCGGTCTCGAACAGCATGGACAGCATCTTGCGCCACAGTTCGGCCGCCTTGACGCGCTTGAAGAGCGCGAGTTCGCCGGTTTGCGTCATGCGTTCGTACTCGAGGTAGCGCGCCTCGAAGGCGGCGCCGTAGAGATCGTGCAGATCGGCGACATCGTTCGGCGAGAGCAGCGTCCAGTCGGCGTCTTCGAAGACTCGTTTCATGAACAGGTCCGGCACCCAGTTGGCCGTGTTCATGTCGTGTGTGCGGCGGCGGTCGTCACCGGTGTTCTTGCGCAGTTCCAGGAACTCTTCGATGTCGAGGTGCCAAGTTTCCAGGTACGAGCACACGGCACCCTTGCGCTTGCCGCCGTTGTGGGCCACGGCGCTGGTCGTCATGTAGGACTGGTCGCCTTCGACCTCGAGGTCGAAGACGAATGGTGCCGGTTCCACCGGCGTTACGGCGCGCACGGGCGTGAACAGCCAGTTGTCCAGGGCGAACCAGTTGCGCTCCCGCGCGGGCTGGCAGTCCAAGCGGCCGGCGATTTCGGGCACGGCTGGAATGCTGACGTCGAAGGTGGCGTTCGAGTTGCCCTCGTCGGCGCCTGGACTCCACCGTTCGCGCACTCGCCCGCTGGTCGGCACGCCGAGGCGGAGCATCTGGTAGCGCAAGCCTTCGGCCAGCGCTTCGGACGTCGTGGTGAAGCAGACCTCCTCGCCCCGCGCGACGCCGTCGGCGTCCAGCAAGCCGCGGAGCAGGGCCAAGGTCTGATGCCTCGGCAGGTGCGTCAAGCGCGGCGCGAACCGCCTGCGGCCGTCCTCGTCGCAGACATCCTCCGGCGCGAACGGCAACACGCCGCCGGTGACGTCGCCGTACGCACCGGTCGTGCCGTCGCGCACCATGGCCACGTCCGCCGAGAAGCGGATCTGCCGATAGCGTCGTCCCCAGTTCGCAACGGCGTACCGGATGCCGCGCTTGTCGAGGTATGCGGCGACGAAGTCGAGGTGCGAGTCGTGCAACGGGTTACCCGATACGGCCCACTGCCCGTCGTCCTTGCTCCAGTGCCCGTCGCTGAGCAGGATGCCGTACAGGCGCGCATCGTCGGCATCGAAATCGGCGACCGGTACGACCTCCTGCGGAATGGTCTGCGCGACGTGGTCGCCGGGCTGCAGCCGGCCAGCGTCGATCCACGCGGGCTTGCCTTCGTCCGCGGCGGCGGCAACCGCCCATAGCGGATGCCCGGCTGTGACCCGCAACGGCTGCAGGGCGTGCTCGACGGTGATCTCGACCATGGCGTTGTTCTGGTCGTAGGCGTTCTGGTTGTAGGCCATGGTCTGGCGCACCTCGCGGTACTCGCCGCGCCGCCCCAGCACGAGGTCGCCGGCGACCACGTCCTTGATCGCCTTGATGCCGTCGGCGGTGTGCAGGCGCGTCTCCGGCGCGAAGCACTGGTTCACGGCCACCGCCGTGTCGTTGACCACCTTGAGGAAGGGCACAACGCCCTGCGACTTGCCGTTGGTGCCCTTGATGTACGCGCCGAGTGCGCGCACGGGCGTCCAGTCGTTGCCGAGCCCGCCAGCCCACTTGGAGAGCAGCGCGTTGTCGCGAATCGCGCTGTAGATGCCGTCGAGGTCGTCCGACACCGTGGTCAGGAAACACGATGACAACTGAGAGCGCATCGTGCCGGCGTTGAACAGCGTCGGCGTCGAACTCATGTAGTCGAACGAGGACAGCAGGTTGTAGAACTCGATGGCGCGCTCCTCCGGCTCGTCCTCTTGGATGGAGAGGCCCATGGCGACGCGCATGAAGAAGATCTGCGGGAGTTCGAAGCGCGTCTCGCGCGAGTGGATGAAGTAACGGTCGTAAAGGGTCTGCAGACCGAGGTAGTTGAACTGGAGGTCGCGCTCGGGTTTCAGCGCCGCACCGAGCCGGTCGAGGTCGAAGCGCTTGAGTTCCGGCGCGAGGAGTTCGAGCTTCACCCCCTTGTCGACGAAGGCCGCAAGCGTCGAAGCGTAGAGGGACGCCATCTCGGTCTGCGTGGCTTGCCCGACGCCGGTGTCGAGGAAGCGCAGCGCCTCCGAGCGCAGCTTGTCGAGCAGCAGCCGGGCCGTCACGTAGGTGTAGTTGGGCTCCACTTCGACGAGCGCCCGCGCCGTCATCAGCAAGCCGGTCGCGACATCGTCCTCGGCGATGCCGTCGTACATGTTGGCGCGTGCTTCGTCGATGATGCGTTCCGGTTCGACATCCGTCAGCGCTTCGCAGGCTTCGGTCACCAGCGTGCGCATGCGGATGGTGTCCAAGGGTTTGCGGTCGCCGTCCCGGTTGACCACGTGGATCGCCTCGTCCGACTCGGCCGCCCGTGTTGCCTCGGCGGTCGTGTTGGCGGCGCGGACGCGCGCCCGTTCTTCGCGGTAGAGCACGTAGTCGCGCGCCACCTTGTGCTCTCCGGAGCGCATGAGCGTCAACTCGACCTGGTCCTGGATCTCCTCGATGTGGATGGTGCCGCCAGACGGGAGGCGCCGTTGGAACGTGTCGGTGACTTGCGCGGTCAGCGTTGCAACGATGTCGCGGATGCGCGACGACGCGGCCGCCGTGCCGCCCTCGACAGCGAGAAACGCCTTGGTGAGCGCGATCTGGATCTTGTCGTCGTCGTAAGTCACGACCGCACCGTTGCGCTTGATGACGCGCAACGTCCCCGGTGCCG
>LXNJ01001230.1_pt1 | contig 15609 bp, 10 predicted proteins | sample 809081 | NCBI WGS metagenome assembly LXNJ01 (sample SAMN04870510, study PRJNA318959) | sponge metagenome | biome: sponge; feature: marine sponge reef; material: water | host: Petrosia ficiformis | place: Greece: Milos, Mediterranean Sea | collected 2013-05-29 | depth 5-7 m
GGGTTGTCTTCCGGCAGGTCTACTCGCTGACGCTTGCCGAGCTGGCGGGACTCGAGCGCGAGAGCTGGGATCTGGTGCAGGATCGCCTGGTGAGCGCGATGGCTGCCCCCGACCTGAGGTCGGCGCGGGTGGTCGCGGGCGAGCTGGAGGGTGAGGCCGCCCGTCTCTGGCGGCCGGACCGGCGCGGCCGACCCCGGGCGCGGGGCGTGCAGGAGAGGATCCGGAGGCTGGGCGGGGAGCATCGGGGGGCCGTCGAGCGTGACCGCGAGCTGCGCGAGAAGGCGGCTGCCAGAGGGCAGGCGGAGGATGACCTGGAGCGGCTGCGCGGCGAGCTGGCCGAGCTGCGGGAGCGGAGGGGAGAGGTGGAGCGTCTGGTCCACCTGGCGCCTGTGCGCGGCCGCCTGGTCCGCATCCGGGAGCTGGAGCAGCGGGCGGGCGCAGCGAACGAACTGAAGGGACTCCCCACCGACCCCGCGGCAAGACGAGCGGAGCTTGGGGAGGCTGCCGAGGCTGCGGCCGAGCGGATGGAGTCGCTCAGGGGAGTCGCCGGCGTGGTGGCACGCGAGGAGGACAGTCGGCGCCTGCGCGAGGTGGCCGCGCGCGTGCTCGCGAAACCTCTCTCCGAGGTCGACCGGGCGACCTTCGCGAAGGTGAAGCTCGACGAGCTGGGCGAAGCGGTGCGGCTCTTCCAGTCGCGGCGCTCCGAGCGGAAGATCGCCCAGCAGGGGCTGCACGACACCGAGCGCTTCCGTCTGGCTGGAGCGGCGCCGAGTGGTGGGTGGCGCCTGGCGCTCTGGATTGCCTGCTTCGCGCTCGGTGGGACGGCCGCCTGGGTGGCCCGCCATGCCCCCGATGCGCTGAGTCCCCTGCCGGGGATCGAGGCGAGCCCCGAGGCTGTGCTCTGGATGGGCTTTGGGCTGGGGCTGCTGGGGTCCGTCTTCCTCTTCCTCTGGCTGGATGCAGGACGGCAGCGCCGGGGACACAGGAGACGGCTCTCGGTCACGAGGCGGGATTGGCGGAGCGAGATCCAGAGGCTGCAGCACGGGGAGCACGTCGCCCAGCAGCGGGTCGTGGCGAGCCTTGGCGGTCTTCCGATCCAGGAGGAGCGCATCCGGGCACCCGACTACGAGCTGCACGCGACTCTGGAGCGCATCGTCGAGCTCGTGGGCGAACGGGAGGGGAGGGATGATGCGGCGCGCGGCCAGCTCGAGAGGATCGAGAGCGAGCTGCGAGAGCTGGAGGCCGAGCGCAACGACTCCATCTCGGCGCTGCGGGAGCTGGAGAGTAGGCTGAAGGCGATCGGAGGTGGTGACCTCGTGCGCGGCGAGGTCGAGGCCCAGGAGCGCCTGAGCGCCCTGGCGAGGGCCCGCGAGCTCGGGCGGGAGGTGGAGCGCGAGCACCCCGACCTGGCCGAGGTAGAGGCGCGGATTCAGGAGGCTGAGAAGGCTGGCGAAGGGTGGGGGTCGCTCGACGCCTCTCTGGAGGATACCGACCGGCGAATCGCCGAGCTCGTGGAGCGGGTGGAGGAGGCACGGGCGGCGATCGCCACCCTGGAGGCCGAGATCGAACATCTGCAGCGGGGCGAGACTGCCGATCGGATTCAGGGACGGATCGAGGCGGCGATGCGGGAGCTCGACGAGGTGCGGGAGCGGCGGGACCGCGCTCTCTTGCTGGCGCGAGTGCTTGCCGAGGCGGAGCGGCGCTTCAGGGAGGCCCATCAGCCGGACTTGCTACCGAGAGCCGCCGACTACCTGCGGCACATCACGCTTGGCCGCTACGACCGCATCGAGCTCGGCGAGGGCGCGGAGGATTCGCTCCAGCTTCTGGGACCGGTCGCTCCGGCGCCCCGCCCGGTCGGCTCACTCTCGCAGGGCACGCGGGAGCAGGTATACATGGCGCTTCGCCTCGCGGTGATCGATCACCTCGACGCCGACGGCGAGCGCCTCCCGCTCTTCATGGACGAGACCCTCGTCAACTGGGACGCATGGCGCCGCGACCGCGCTCTCGAGCTTCTGGAGCGAGTGGCCGAGCGCCGTCAGCTCTTCGTCTTCACCTGCCACCCCGCGATGGCGGCCGATATCGAGGATCGGGGCGGTCGGGTCGTCGCGCTCGAGCGGCGCTGAGCGACGCCGAGGAGCTCCTGGGGGTAGGCATTGTAAACCATGGATTACACATTGTAAACTATACATTACAGTATGGGCGGGCGAGCGAAGCGGTCCAGCGGGGATGCAGCGCCGCTCGAATGCCGTGGGAGGCTTGTCCAGGGGCTTCTCGCCCATGAAGCGCAGAATTTTCGTCGCCCTCAGCTTGGGCGGGGTCGTGGTGGCGTCCTTCGTGGTGCTGACCCGGGACGGCCCCGCGACCGAGGCGCTGGCGTCGCTGCCTCTCGCAAACCACGGGGCGGCGCTCCTAGCGGCGCTCGTCGAGGTGCTGCTGAGGGGTGTGCGCCTCTTGGTGCTGAGCTCGATCATGGGCCTCGGAATCACCTTGCCGACGGCCACCCTGACGCAGTTGGGCGCAGACGGTGGGGGCGCGGTTACTCCGCTGCGATCGGGGGCGGATCCGGGGAAGGCGCTCGTGCTGCACCGCCGAGGCACCCGCGGCGGGCATATCGGAGCGCTGATCCTGGGGGAGGCGCTCGCCGAGGCCACGATGGTGCCTCTTGCGGCGGCCGCGATGGCGCTGACGGTCGGCGCTTCCCCCGCCGCGCTCGCCGGACCCCTCGCGTGGTCGGCGACGGCGCTGACTCTGGTGACCGTCGCGGTCCGGGTCGCTCCCTCGCGCGACGCGAAGGTACCCGGATTCCTGCGCCGCCTGGGAGTGACGCCCGCCAGGTGGGAGCGCACGGTAAAGTCAGCAGCCGACTTCCGCGCGGCGGCTGGGACGCTCAAGCAGATGAGGTGGCTGCACCTGGCGCTCCTGATGCTCTCGACGCTCGGGCACATCGCGGCCCGGCTGCTCGTGCTCCCTGCGCTGTTGGGTCCGGCGGCGGTGGCTGTCGACCCTGGTGCGCTGGTCGCCTGGCCCTTCTTCCTGCTCTACGGCGGCTCGCTGATACCGGCACCCGGCGGGGCGGGGCTCGTCGAGGCCGGATTCATGGCCACCGTGGGTCCGGCGGTCGCAACGGCCACCGAGGCCGGCCTGGCCGCCGAGCCGGGGGTCTACGCCTTTTGGTGGCGAGTCTACACCTTCCACCTGACGGCGGCGCTCGGGTGGTGGACGCTGGCGGTCCACGGGCGGCGGCGCCGGGAGCGAAGGGAGACGGCTTGACGCTTGCCGGACCGGCGACAGCCGTGTAGAGTGCGTGCGTGTCGGCCATCGGTGGAAGACGCTGGCAGTCCGTGGACAACCTCGCGCAAGGACCGGGAACTGCGAAGCGCTGGCAGCGGCGCTGCCTAGGAGGCGTGACCCCTGAACACAGTCAACGCCCTGGGGCTTGCGGGCAGCCTGCGGGTCGGCTCCGTCAACCGCGCGCTCCTACGAGCAGCTGGCCGAGCCGGCGAGCCGCGCATTCGTACGCGAACCTTCGATCTGGCGCCGGTTCCCCTCTACAACGGGGACATCGAGGCCCAGGGAGACCCGCCGTCGGTGGCGGAGCTCAAGCAGGCGGTGCGCGACGCCGACCTGGTGATCCTTGCGACCCCCGAGTACAACGCGGGGCTGCCGGGTGTGCTGAAGAACGCCGTCGACTGGGTGTCGCGGCCTCCGAAACCCAACGCCTGGGAGGGCAGGCCGGTCGCGGTGATGGGTGCAACACCAGGTGGGTTCGGCACGGCCCTCGCCCAGCTTCAACTGCGCAGCGCACTGGCGCACGTCGGCGCACTGGTAATGCCGCTGCCGCGTTTCGGGGTCTCCCAGGCGCACAGGGCCTTTGCGGAGGACGGGTCGCTCGCCGATCCGGCGACCGCCGAGCGGCTGGAGCAGTTCCTCGGCAGCGCCGCGACCTGGGCGGCGCGTCTGGCCGGATAGCAGCCGAGTGTCGTCCGAAGCCGTCACAGCGCTTCGGGATCGCCGTTGGCGTAGGAGCTGGCGCCACTCCCCGGCAGCCACTCGCAGGTGGGTGGCGGCGCCCCCGCTTGCAGCCACCCGCGTATTGGCGATCTTGTTACGGTTGCGTGACGATTCCTCGCTGTGAGACCGCGTATCTTGCGCGGCGTCGGGTCGGAGCCGCCGACCCTCATCGGGGACCGGGCGGGCATGGAGCCCAGCCCGGTCGTACCACAGAATCAGGGAGAGGCATTACAATGAGGACAGTCAGCGCCGCCGCCGCCGTGCTGCTCACCACCGCGCCGCTATCGGCGCAGCAGCCGGGCGCCGTCAGGGGTTCGGTTACATCGGAGGGTGTGGGCGTCGAGGGTGCCGCCGTGGTGCTCACCCACACCGAGACCGGGGCCCAGTACGGGGGTCTCTCGCAGGCGGATGGCCGCTACGCTATCCCCCGGGTGCCAGCGGGCTCGTACCAGGCCGAGGCCCAGATGATCGGGCTGGCGGGCGAGAGCCAGAGCGTGGTGATCTCCTCCGGCCGGCCGGCGACTCTCTCCTTCGCAATGACGCCCTCGGCGCTGGTGCTCGGCGGGATCGAGGTGCTGGCCGAGAAGTCCGAGGCGCTCGCCACCCCGGCGGCCTTCACGACGGTTACCAAGGCCAGGATTCAGAGCCAGCTCGGCTCGCGCGATCTGCCGCTCGTGCTGAATCTGGCCCCGTCGGTCTACTCGACGGTCACTGGCGGCGGCGCCGGCGATGCGCGGATCAACGTGCGCGGCTTCAACCAGCGCAACACCGCCGTCATGATCAACGGCGTGCCAGTCAACGACATGGAGAATGGCTGGGTCTACTGGTCCAATTGGGACGGACTGGGCGACGCCGCGACGAGCATTCAGCTCCAGCGCGGCATGAGCGCCATCAATCTGGCCACCCCGTCGATCGGGGGCACCCTGAATGTGATCACCGACCCCAGCCGCAGGGAGCCCGGCTACAACCTCAAACAGGAGTTCGGCAGCGGCAACTTCCGTAAGACGACGATGACGGTCTCGACCGGGCCGGTGGGCGACTTCGCCCTCACCGCCTCTGCAGTGCGCAAGACGGGCGACGGAATCATCGACGGCACCTGGACGGACGCCTGGGCGTACTACGTTGCCTCGCAGTACAAGCTGAGCGACCGCAACCGACTGGAGCTATACGCGGTAGGCGCGCCCCAGCGGCATGGCCAAAACCTATACCGGCTCAACATCGCCACCCTGGACAGGGAATTCGCCGCCTCCCTGGAGGACTACGACCCGGCCGGCCTCGAACGCTTCAGGGAGGCTGGCCGCTACTGGAGCCCCAACTTCGGCGGGGTCGATAACAGCTACTCGGGGCGCCAGTTCACGAGCACGGGTCCCGGCGCCGGCACCTTCAGTCGCTTCGACCGGTCCTTCCTCAACGAGCGGGAGAACTACTTCCACAAGCCCCAGGTGAACCTCAACTGGCACTACCGCCTCGGCGAGGGGCTCACCGCCCACTCGGTCGCGTACTACTCGGGCGGCAGAGGCGGCGGAACCGGCGCGTACGGTTCGTGGGTGTGGGACTACACATACCAATCGCGCTACCCGGACTGGAACGCCACGATCGCTCGCAACGCGGGCAACGGTGCGTCGACGGGAATACTCCGCAACTCCGTCAACAACCAGAACACCGTGGGCTTGGTCAGCCGGCTCCAGAAGGAGTTCGAGGGCGACCTCAGGGCCGAGTTCGGGCTCGACTGGCGGACCGCCACAATTCAGCACTACCGCGAGGTGCGCGACCTGCTCGGCGGCACTCACTTCAACGATTGCTCGTTCGGGTGTAGTTCCCAATTCTGGAGCCCGGAGGAGGGCGAGAACCGAGGTCTCGGCGACAAGATCCACTACTACAACGAGAACGACGTCAACTGGATCGGCCTGCATGTGCAGGCGGAGAAGTCCACCCCCGAGGGCTCGCTCTACGGGATGGCGGGGTGGTCGCGGAACACGTACGACTTCACCGATTTCTTCACCAGGAGTCCAGATCCGCTCGAGGCGGACGGACCGATGCAGCTGAGCAGCGGACCACTGACGGGATTTCAGATCAAGGGCGGCGTGGTTCGAAACGCCACCCCTGAGTGGTCAATGTACGGCAACGCAGGTTTTGTCTCCAAGATCCCGATCTTCGATGGGGTGATCGATGACGTCAACGGGCTTCTCGTGGCGAATCCGTCCAACGAGACCTTCGCCTCGCTCGAGGCCGGGGCGCGCTTTAGGTCTTTGGACCGCAGCCTTTCCCTCGACGCCAACGTGTACTTCACACAGTGGAACGATCGCACCGGCAGGCAGTTTGCGCGCGACTTTTTCGGCGCGGGCAAGGACGCGGTGGTTCGGCTGCTTGGGATGGACGCCCGGCACATGGGGTTGGAAGTGGAGGCGGCCTATCAGCCATCAGACTACGCGCGGATCGACGCAGCGCTCTCCTACGGCGACTGGAAGCACACGAATAATATCACCGGCAGCTTCACGACCGAAGATACCGACAGCACCGTCAACTACAACTTCTATGTCACCGGCCTATACGTCGGCGACGCGCCGCAAATGCAGCTCGCGTACGCGCTCTCGGTCTTTCCGCCGGGAGGCCTCTATGCGCAGTTGGTCGGGAGAAGCTATGGCAAGCACTACGCCAACTGGGATCCCTTCTCGCGCACCATCGAGGAAGACCTAGGCGTCCAGTCCTGGCGAGCTCCCGGCTACACCGTCTTCGACTTTCACGCCTCCTACAGGCTCTCGGACGAGATGGCCGCGCCCCTCGGCGGCAAGGTCAAGCTCTTCATGCACGGCTTCAACATACTGAACTCGGTGTACATCCAGGACGCGATCGACAACTCCAGATTCAACGGGTACTGGGATGAAAGCGAGGCGGAAGCGCGCCGTCTGAGTCACCAGGCCGACGACGCCGAGGTCTTCCTGGGCTATCCTCGCTCCTTCAACTTCGGTTTCCAGATCTATCATTGAGGAGGGCGGCACGGGGTTCCGTCCTACTCTGGAAGCAGGTGGTAGGTGATGTGACGACGGCTCGCTAAGCGGTCATCGGATCGATCGGCATACCGTCATACGAGATTCGGATCGATCGACAATCGGTATGATCGATGCTCGTTCGTGCGACATGTGTGACAGGTGTCCTACATCCGCTTCGGCAGCTCCCTCGCCAACAGCTTCACCAGCCCATCCGGGTTCTCCGCATTGAGCCAGTGCCCCCCGGGGACGTGGTGCAGCGACACCCTGCCAGACCTCCTGGCTACCAGCTCGATCCTCCGCACATCGGCGGGGGTCAGCGCAGCGGAGTCCGTCGCCCTGACGAAGTGGATCGTCGTCCCTGCGGGAGGTGATTCGACCACATTCCAGAGGTCCGTGCCGGCGAAGTCATCCAGATGGCGCTCCATCTCTTCGGGGTCGATCCGCCACTCCATCTGGCCGTCCCGGCGATTGCGTACCGGAGCCACATTGGTCGCCATCCATCTCGCGACCGCCCTCGGAAACCCCTCGGCCTCGAACGCGGCCTGCGCATCGACGCGACGATCGAAGGGGCCTGGAGAGCGCCGGAGCGCCTCCAGGATCCGCCACGGCCCGCCCACCTGCCGGCGCGCCCCCGGCGCCGCATCCACGATCCAGTATTGGCGCGGCCCCGCACTCGGATCCGAGCCAGCCAGAGATGCGTGCAGCAGCGCCACCTTCCCCCCGAAGGAGTGTCCCAGCACCGCACGAACGTCGTCACCCAGACGCGCTTCGACCTCCGCCAGATCCTCGGCGCACGCCCTGAGCGTCTGGGGCTCCAGGCGGGGCGAGCGGCCGTGCGAGCGTAGATCGACAGCCACGACCCTCCACTCGGGCCGCCTCCCAACCAGCCGCCGAGCCACCGAACGCCAATTCTGCCCCGAGCCGTAGATCCCGTGCAGCAGCAGGATCGTCGCACAGCACGGTTCCCCCTCGGCGGTCGTCTCGTCGTAGTGCAGGCGGGCCAAGTCAGCCAGGTCTCCGAAGTGACCGATTGATGCCAGCATCTGTCATTGTCCCGGCTCCGGTCGAGGGCCGCTCGGTCGCCGTGGGAGGTCCGTCCACGGCCTTCTAGTAGATTACACGATGGCGAGCACCTTCGGCGTCTACCTCAGGCTGGGCTTCGACCACCTGCTCGACCTGCGGGGCTACGACCACATCCTCTTCCTTGCCGTACTGTGCGCTGCGTACTCGCTCGCTCGCTGGCGCGAGCTCCTGATCCTCGTGACAGCCTTCACCGTCGGACACTCGCTCTCGCTGGCGGCCGCCACCCTCGGACTGGTGCGCATCGGGAGCGGCCTGGTGGAGTTCCTGATTCCCGTGACGATCGTCGCCACCGCCGTGACCAACCTGGCCGGGCTTAGCCGGCGCGGCCGGGGGACCGGGCGATGGAGCGCCCCCCGCGTGCGCTACGGCCTGGCGCTCGTCTTCGGGGTGGTGCACGGGCTGGGCTTCGCGACCTTCCTGCGTCTGGCGCTCGGCGGCGAGCGGAGCATCTGGCTCCCCTTGCTCTCCTTCAACATCGGCCTAGAGCTGGCCCAGATCGTGGCAGCCGCAGGAGTGCTGGCGACCGGCCTCGTGGCCACCCGAATCCCCGGAGTCGGGGAGCGTCTCTGGACCGTCGCCCTATCGGCGGCGGCCGGGAGCGTGGCTTTCGTCATGGCCGCCGGGCGGTTTCCCCCTTGAACATCGGGCCCTCGGATTGCACGTTGACAGTTGACCGAAGTGCAGCCGGTGGGCACCTATTGCCCCAACAACCAACACCAACAGGCCACGCGCCAGAGGATAGCGAGATATGAGCACGCAGAAGCGCTTCGACACCGTGACCGCCGCCAAGACGTGGAGCCGTCGCCCGGAGACCCGCTCCGGCGACCGCGACCTGCTCCCCAGGGTCTTCGGAGAGGACACTTTCGGGCTCCGCGAGATGCAGTCCCGGCTGCCGGATACCGTCTTCGGGCAGTTGATGAGGACCATCCGCCACGCCGAGGAGCTCGATCCCGGGATCGCCGACAACGTGGCCTCCGCGATGAAGGACTGGGCCCTTTCGCGCGGCGCGACCCACTACACGCACTGGTTCCAGCCGCTCACCGGCTCCACCGCCGAGAAGCACGACTCCTTCCTGAAGGTGGGAGGCGACGGCCGCGCTCTCACCGAGTTCGGGGGCAGCGAGCTCATGCAGGGCGAGCCGGACGCCTCCTCCTTCCCGTCGGGCGGGCTCAGGGCGACTTTCGAGGCGCGCGGCTACACCGCCTGGGACCCGACCTCGCCGGCCTTCCTCATGGGGGGCGAGTCTGCGACCTACCTCTGCATACCGACGGCGTTCTCGAGCTGGGCCGGGGACAGCCTCGACGCCAAGATTCCCCTGCTGCGCTCGATGGATGCGCTGGACCAGGTCACGCGACGGGCCCTCAGGCTCTTCGGAGTCGACGCCGGACGCGTCACGGCGAGCCTCGGGCCGGAGCAGGAGTTCTTCCTCCTGGACCGCGAGTTCTACTACCGGCGCCCGGACCTGATGACGTCGGGCCGCACCCTCTTCGGCGCCAAGCCGCCTCGCGGGCAGGAGCTCGACGACCACTACTTCGGCTCGATGCACGAGCGCGTGCTGGCGTGCATACAGGCGGTCGAGATGGATCTCTACCGTCTCGGCGTGCCGATGAAGACGCGCCACAACGAGGTTGCCCCCGGGCAGTACGAGATGGCGCCTGTCTACGAGAACGCCAACGTGGCCTCGGACCACCAGCAGCTCATGATGCGGATCCTGGAACGCAACGCGCGCCATTACGGATTCGTGGCGCTCCTCCACGAGAAGCCCTTCGCGGGGATCAACGGGAGCGGCAAGCACATCAACTGGTCCTTCGGAACCTCCGGCCGCAACCTGATGGATCCCGGCGACACACCGCACGACAACCTGATCTTCCTCTTCTTCTGCACTGCGGTGATGAGCGCTGTGAATCGCCACCAGGATCTACTTCTCGCAAGCGTCTCGACCGCGGGCAACGACCACCGCCTGGGAGCGAACGAGGCACCTCCGTCGATCATCTCGATCTTCCTAGGCAGCCAGCTCGAGGACATCTTCGAGCAGCTCGAGGCGTCCGGCAGGGCCGAGCGTCGGGGCGGCGAAGGGCTACTGGGGCTGGGCGTCGACGTGCTGCCCAACCTCCCGCGCCACTCCGGCGATCGCAACCGCACGTCTCCCTTTGCCTTCACCGGCAACAAGTTCGAGTTCCGAGCGGTCGGCTCCTCGGCGAGCATCTCGCTCCCCGCCACGGTGCTCAACACGATCGTCGCGGAGGCGATCGACGACTGGACACAACTGCTCGAGCCGATCGTGGCGTCGGGCACCTCGATCGAAGATGCGCTCTGGAAGCTCCTCTCAAACGAAATTCCGGACTTCAAGCGAATCGTCTTCAGCGGCGACAACTACTCCGACGAGTGGGTCGAGGAGGCCGCACGCCGCAGTCTGCTGAACACCGGCTCGACGGTAGACGCGCTTCCCGCGCTCGTCGCCGACAAGAACAAGGAGCTCTTCGACAAGTACGACGTGATGTCGCCTCGGGAGCTCGAAGCGCGCCACGAGGTGCTCACCGAGCAGTACTTCATCAAGATCAACATCGAGGGCGAGACTGCGGCCCACATTGCCCGCACGATGATCCTGCCCGCGGCGGTGACGTACCTGGGGCAGCTTGGCTCGGCTCGCAAGAGCGTCAAGAAGGGCGGGGCGTCGACACAGGGAGTCGACGAGAGCATCGCTCTGGTCGCCGGTCTGGTCGACGAGCTCACCGAGGCGCTGGCCGAGCTAGACGCGCAGAACGAGGAGCTGGGGGGCGATGAGGTGACCGAGAAGGTCGTCCATATGCGCAACAATGTGATACCGGCGGCCAACGCCGTACGCGACGTGGCGGATCGGATGGAGAAGGTGATTCCCGACGAGCTCTGGCCGCTGCCGACGTACCGCGACATGCTCTTCGTGAAGTAGCGGCGGATCGCCTTGAACGCAATGAAGCTGGAGGGCCAAGTGAGGGTAGAGTCGGAGTTGAGATCGCTGTGCGCCACGGCGTTGGTCGCGCTTCTTGCGGCCTGCGCCCAGGACTCGGGGGGCGGTGCGCAGGAGGGGGCGGAGGAGTTTGCAGGGATACGCCTGGCCGAGCCCGAAGCCGTCTACCCACAGGGCTTTTCGGCGGCCTTCACTGTGCGCGAGCTAGACGACGGGACAGTGCTCGTCGCCGATCCGATCGGCCAGGCGCTGGTCAGGGTCGACTTCGCGACGGCGAGCGCCGACACGGTGGGGGGCTACGGAGAGGGTCCGTCCGAGTACCGCCAACCCGACGCGGTCTGGCCCCTTCCCAATGGGGGCACGCTACTCGTGGACCTCGGTAACGGCCGCCTGACGGAGCTGGACGCCGATCTGGAGTTTGGCCGCACCCATCCGTACGCCCAGGGCGACCCCGAGGATACGACGCTCATGGTCGTGATCCCGCAGGGGGTGGACGACCGGGGGCGTGTCTACTTCAATGGTATGCCAACCGGAGAGGACGACTCGGTGTCGGTGCTGCGTCTGGATCTGGGAACGGGCGAGCTCGACACGATAGCGCGATTCATGCCGCCCGCGGTGAAGCTGGACACGATCACCGATGCGCGCGGGCGGCCGAATCTACGGCTCTCGGTGGTGCCGCTATCGCCCACCGACGCGTGGGGCGTGAGGGCCGACGGGCGGGTGGTGCTGGCGCGCGCCGCAGGGGCCCCTATGAGCGACGCTCCCAACGAATTGGGTTACTTCCTGGAGTGGTTCGACGAGGACGGCACTGCGACGCCCGGCCCCACGATACCCTACGAGCCCGTCCCCATCGGCGAGGCCGAGAAGGAGGCGTGGACCACCCGGCGGGACGAGATGGGCGGCGGACTCAGCCTTGAGTCCGCGATCGTCGACAGCGCGCCGTCGGTCATCGCCAAGCGGGGCGGGCCCAGGCCGGTGAAGGAGGACCTGGACCGCTACGCGTGGCCCGAGGTGCTGCCCGCCTTCTACGCCGATAGGGTTGCGATCGACCACCTTGGGCGTGCCTGGGTGCGCCGCTACGCCGAGGCGGGAGCGGCAACCCGCTACGATGTCTTCAGTGCGACCGGCGAACGCGCGGAGACGGTCGAGCTCGGGGTCGGCAGGCGAGTCGTCGGCTTCGGCGACGGCAGTCTATACGCGATCCAGATGGACGACCTGGGCCGCCAGCGGCTGGAGCGGTATGCAACTCCGATGTAGGCTGTGATCTTATGACAATCGGCACGGCTGGCAGACTCGCCCAGACTCGCCACTCTTCCCGCAGCAGATGCCCCTAGATCCTGAATTTGTAGCCATTCTCGTCTGCCCCGAGAGCAGGCAGCCTGTTGCCCTCGCGTCGGCGGAGGTAATCGCTCGCGTCAACGCAGCCGTAGCGAGCGGGGATGCGCGGACACGATCCGGCGATCCTTTGGGCAAGCCCATCGTCGAGGGGCTGATCCGCGAGGACGGCCGCGTCCTCTATCCGGTGCGCGACGGCATCCCGATAATGCTGATCGACGAGGCGATCGAAGTCGCAACGGACGCTTCCGGGTAGGAGCCCGCCAGCAGCCCGTGGATAATCCCGCTACCTCGTAGGCCGCACCCTCAGGAAGAAGCCGCCCCCGAAGCGGGTGTAGTAGGCGTCGGTGAAGCTGGTCTCGACGCGCTGCCAGCCTAGGCGGAAGGCCGCGTCCATGTTGCGGGCGACGCTCCTGGTGATCTCGGCGTAGAGGGATGCGCCGTTGTCGGCCTCCTCGCCGGGCACCAGCCCGTACTCCTCCGACTGATGGCGATACCGCTTGACGGCCAGGGCAGAAGCGACGCTCAGGCCGAACTCGCGCCAGACCTCCGAGAGCTGCATCTGAACGCCGAGGCGGCTAGCGTGGTACTCCGCGCGCCTGGAGATGGACCAGTTACGGGTGCCGTCGACGTTCACATCGAGGTATATCCGCCCGGCAGTCAGCTCGTACCTGCCCCCCACGCCGACTGCGTGGTCGACGCGGAAGACCCCCTCGAGAGCCTGTCTGGGGTAGGTGTGGTACCGGTAGGAGCCGAAGAAGCGCACCTTGGAGTACTCGCCCGAGTCGGGGGAACGGCGGCTACTCCTGGTGCCAGCGGCCTCCACAACGACCGACCTGCGATCCAGGAGGTCAAGGAAGGGAAGGTGCGCCGGTGCGCCATAGTCGGCACTCTCTCCGGTCACCGTGAGGGAGGCCCGCGAACCCGCCAAGGTCGTCTCGTAGCCCGTCTTCAGGCGGTACGACCCGTATCCGGGCGGGAGGTAGAGCGGCATCGGTGGTCGGTCGGCGACCCCGTGCTTCCTCGCGGTGGCCTCGGCGACCAGGGTGCCGCCCCGCCCGTCGGCGACATCCCTCCGGTAGCGGGTGGTCAGAAGGGCACCGTATTCGCGCGGGGAGTACCTGCGGAGCTGGAAGCCGCCCGGCGCGAACTGTCGAAAGCCCACGTCGACAGTGGCTTGCAGGGAGCTCCGCTCGCGACGGGTGAGGTTGAAGATCCCGTTGGCGCTCCACTCGCCGACCCACGCCACCGCCTGGTTCGTGGAATCAACCTGTGGGATCGTGAGGGCGGCGAAGTCCCCCCGCCAGGCCTCGCCAGCCATTCCCCCAGATATCACCAGATCTTGGACGACCCCCTGCCCGGCCAGGGGCGAGGCCATGGCCAGGACGAAGAGTCCGGGCAGGCCCAAACGCGCAACGCCGTCGATTCTCATTGTCCGCCTCCCGCCCTTCCTCTGAATTCCTCCGCCTTGCGGCTGAGCTCCAGCATTCGCATCTCGACTTCCCCCCTCAGCTCCCTGTGCTGCTCGATCCTGAGCTCGATCGGCACACGGGGCGCTTCCGACGCGGGATCGGAGAGCTCGGGACGCCGGTTGCCGATCGGCACCACATCGTCCCCGAACCTCTCGCGCGACGTCATGAAGTCCCTACGATTCTGCTCCCTGCGTTGCCTTTGTGCAAGCGCCTCGATCTTCTGGTCCAGCTCCGCGACAAGGCTGGCGTAGTACCGGACCCGGTTCTCCATCAGCCTCGCCTTGTAGAGAATCTCCCCGGGAGTGTCGCCGGGGCGAATCGTCACCTCCGGCATCGGCTCCAGCTCCAGGGGCACCTCGGGGAGCTCGCTCTCGACTCGGCGGAGGGTGCTGAGGAGCTCGTTGTACAACGCATTCTCGTATTCCGCAGCGCCGACCGACTGTTCGGTGGTGGGCCAGAGCCTCTCCAGGTAGTCGTCTATCGCGACGACCAGCTCCTGACCCGCCTCCTTCCAGAGTTCCTGACTCGATCGCCAAGCCTGCTCCAGGCGGCTCTTCTCCGGAGAGCGTTCCTTGAAGACCGCGAGGAGCTCCCTGACGCTGTCGCGGTCGCTGGCTCTGGAGGCCGCCGCGTGCTGCTCCAGGAGCTGCGACCACTCGTCGCGGACCCTTGCCGCCGCCAGCCGCGCCGCCTCGGATTTGGCCTTGGCCTCCTCGTACGCCGCCTGCCTGCTTTCCACCACCGCCTGGGGGGAGACGGCCGCCACCTGGGCCCGCAGCCCCGCAAGGGGGGCCAGCAGGCAGATCGCCGCGGTCCCGGCCGTGTGCAGCAGGAGTCGTCTCATTCCCCTATCGCGTGCTTCTTGATCTTGTAGAGCAGTTTGCTCTTGGAAATGCCCAGATGCCTCGCGGCCGCGGTCCTGTTGCCGCCGGTCCTAGCCAGCACCTGACGAATCATCCCCTCTTCCATATCGTCAACCGCGCGGCTCAAGTCAAGACCCTCCGAGGTGTCCGCGCCACTCCGCCCCGGCGACTGCGAGCCCGGGACGTTGACCAGGAGGGGCAGATCGGACGCCTGGAGGACCTCCTCTTCGGCGAGCACCAGGGCCCTCTCGACCACATTCTCGAGCTGCCGCACATTGCCCGGCCAGTCGTACTCGGCGAGCCGCTCCATCGCCTCCGGGGAGATCGCGGCCACTGGCGAGCGGGTGCGCCTCCGGAGCTTCCCCACGAAGTGCTCTGCCAGGAGCGGGATGTCCTCCCGCCGGTCCCTGAGGGGCGGAACGGTGATCGGCACCACGTGCAGCCGGTAGTAGAGATCCTCGCGGAAGCCGTCCCCCCGCAGCAGGTCGGTGGCGGGCGAATTCGTCGCCGCAACGATCCGGACATCGACCGGAATCGTCTCCTCGCCCCCGACGCGCTCCAGCTTCCGGTCCTGCAAAACGCGCAGAAGCCGCACCTGGGTGGCCGCCGAGATCGTGGCAATCTCGTCCAGGAAGAGGGTGCCGCCGTCGGCCAGCTCGAAACGCCCCCGCCGACGCCTCTCCGCCCCCGTGAAGGCACCCCGCTCGTGGCCGAAGAGCTCCGAGTCGAGGAGGCCTTCGGGCATGGCCCCGCAGTTCACCGGGATGAAGGGGCCCTCGTGCCGGACCGATCCGGCGTGCAGAGCCCGGGCAACCAGCTCCTTTCCGGTCCCGGACTCCCCATAGATCATCACCGTCGAGTCCGAGCGCGCCACCTGCTCGACGAAGCGCAGTACCGTCCGAATCCCC
>LXNJ01001231.1_pt1 | contig 15609 bp, 11 predicted proteins | sample 809081 | NCBI WGS metagenome assembly LXNJ01 (sample SAMN04870510, study PRJNA318959) | sponge metagenome | biome: sponge; feature: marine sponge reef; material: water | host: Petrosia ficiformis | place: Greece: Milos, Mediterranean Sea | collected 2013-05-29 | depth 5-7 m
CGCCGTGGGTGTCGGCGGGCTCGGAGCAGGCTCCTTCGGCTCCGCCCGGACCGTGACCCCGGTGAGAAATCCTAGCTGGGACGCCGCTTCCTGCGCAGGCTCCGGCCCTTGGCGATGGCGTCGCGGCCGAGCTTGTCGCGAACGGCGTCCAGCGTGTGTTCGACAGCCGCGCGTTTGCGGGCGTCCGGGTCGAGCAGATCCGCCTCGCCGGCGTCGTCCGGCGCAGACAGATCGCTCAGCCCGATGCCGATCAGCCGGAATGCCGTGCCGTCGCATTCTCCGGCCAGCATCGGAAGGGCGGCCCGGTACATGTCCTCGGCCAGCTGGGTCGGCGCGCCCAGGCGGCGCTGACGCGTCCGGGTCCGGAACGCCGAGGTCTTCAGCTTCAGGGTCAGCGTCCGGCCGGCAATCTCCGCCGCTTTCATGCGCCGGGAGACCGATTCGCACAGCGGCCAGAGCCGGGCTTCGAGCGCCGCCGCTTCGGACAGATCTTCCGAGAAGGTGGTTTCCGACGAGACGCTCTTGGCCGCGCCGCCGCGATGGACCCGGCGGTCGTCCTCGCCCCGCGAGAAACGGTGGAGCCGGCGCCCCATGCTGCCGTAGCGCGCCAGCAGTTCCCTTTCGTCCTGGATCTGAAGCTGCCCCACGGTGCGGATGCCGTCGCGCGCCAGTTTCGCCCGCATCGCCTTGCCGACGCCCCACACGATGCCAACCGGTTGGCCGGCGAGAAAGGTTTTCGCTTCCGCCCGGCCGATCACCGAGAAGCCGTGCGGCTTGTCGAGGTCGGACGCGACCTTGGCCAGAAACTTGTTGTAGCTCAGCCCGACCGACGCCGTGACGCCGGCTTCGCGGCGGATGCGGCGGACCAGCCCGGCCAGGACGATCGCCGGGGGCGCGCCGTGCAGACGCGCCGTGCCGGTCAGGTCGAGAAAGGCTTCATCGATAGAAATCGGCTCGACCGCGGGCGTGAGGTCTTCCATCATCCCGCGGATCTGCCGGCCGACCGTCTGATATTTTGCCATGTCCGGCCGGATTACCACGGCGTCGGGGCAGGCCTTCAGCGCCTTGAACATCGGCATTGCCGAGTGAACGCCGTGGATCCGCGCGACATAGCATGCAGCGGACACGACGCCGCGACGACCGCCGCCCACAATGACCGGCTTGTCGCGCAGCCCGGGATCGTCCCGTTTCTCGACGCTGGCATAAAAAGCGTCGCAATCGATATGGGCGATGGTGAGTGCGAACAATTCGTCATGGCGGAGGATGCGCCGGCCGCCGCAGGCCGGACAACGGCCGGCTTTTCCTGCGCCGCCGGAATTTTTCGGCGCGGCCTTGTCGAGCACGGTATCGCAGTCGCGGCAGAAGGCGGTCATCGGCGATAAGGCGTCAGCCGTTATGCAACGCCCATCCTATCACATTATCCGCCCGGCCCCGACCGGCCGGCACCTGAAAAGCAAAAGCGCCGTCGGAGCCGGCGGCGCTTGTTTTCCCTTCGACTGTCGGGCGGGCGGCGCAGTCCGCCCCGGTGCTATTTGATTCTCGCTTCCTTGAACAGCACATGCTTGCGCGCGATGGGATCGTATTTCTTCTTTTCCAACTTCTCCGTCGTATTCTTGGGATTCTTGAACGTAACGTAGAAGTAGCCGGTGTCCGCTGTGCTGACGAGCCGGATTTGCTGGGTGTTGGGGCGTTTGGGCATGGTCCGGATGCTCCGCCCGTCAGCCGAATAGGCGCCGGGTTCGCTGGATGACGTCAAGGCGCAGAAAATAGAGAGCCCGTTTCGCCTGTCAACCGGGCGTCGGCAACGCTTCTAACGCATGTTTGTCGCGTCGATCGTGCGGTCTTCAGCGCGCTCCTGTCCGGTCGAAACGCGATCTCCCGGTTCCGGCGCCGATGCGGTCAGGGCCAGCCGGTACAGGCGCCGATCCGCCAGCAAGCGCCGTGCGATCTCCACTTCCACGTCCGGCGAGCCGCTCAAAGTGCGCGCAGGGCAGGCAGCGCGCAGAGTGCGAACGCCGGCGGCTGTCGGTTCGCTGTACCGGCGCCAGGCGCGGAAGGCCTCGACCGACGCAGTCTCTCCGGCAACGAGCCGGGCGATCGCCCGGTGCGCCGCATGGACGTCTCTCCGATCGTTGCCGGTACAGATGTTCGGTCTCACGCCGAGAGCCTGGAGCGTATAGCCCGTGGGCGCATGAAATCGGGACCAGGTGAGAATAATCTCGCCACCGTTAGGCAGGGAAGCGACGCTTTGCACCGTGCCCTTGCCGAAAGAATTGCTTCCGACGACGACGGCCCTGCCATTGTCCTGCAATGCGGCGGCCAGGATCTCGGAAGAAGAGGCGGTGCGGCCGTTGACCAGCACAACGATCGGCTTGCCACGCAGCACGTCGCCGTACCGGGCACTGTAGCTGCGGCGACTGTTCGGATGGCGCCCGCGGGACTGCATGATCTCCCCGTCGTCCAGGAACAGGTCCGAAACCCGGATCGCCTGTTCGAGGAGTCCGCCCGGGTTGTCGCGCAGGTCGAGGATGGCGCCACTCATTTTCGGGCTGCCGATCGCCGTGCGCATCCGCGCCACCTTTCCGGCTGTCCTGCGGGCGGTATCGTTGCCGAACCGGACGATCCGGAGATACACGATATTGTGGTCGCGGCGCGCTATCACGGTCTGCGGCACGATGAATGCACGCTTGACGCTGACGGAGAGGGGCTGTTTGCGGGCGGCGCGTCGTACTGTCAGCCGGACCTCGCTGCCCCGGGGCCCGCGCAGGCGCCGGACGACGTTTTTCAGACTCATTCCGCGAATCGGCACTCCGGCGATCGCCGCGATGATGTCGTTGTCCTTGAGGCCGGCCTTGTCGCCGGGGGTGCCGGGCATTACCGTGATGATCCGCGTAAGGCCGTTTTCCGACCGGATAGTGACGCCGATACCGCCATAGCCTTCGCGCAAGGCCCTGTTCTCGCGCGCTTCCGCAGGCGTGGAGTAGCGGGAGTAACGGTCAAGCGACACGAGAGCTGCGCGGAAAACAGCGCGATAGATTTCTTCCGGCTGGGCGTTGCGGACTTTCACGGACACTTTTCCCACGGCTTCGAAGGCGCGGACAGTGGCTCCTGCCCAGCCAAGGAAATCGTCGGCCTCCGGTTGTTCGAGGTGGGCCACGTCTTTGCCGTCGTACTGGATGGCGATCCGGCCGCCAGTCAGACTTGCACGCGCTTTGGGATCGACCTTCGACAGACCGCTCAGGCCCGACAACGCAACGTCCCGAATCGGGACATTGCGTATGTATCGCTTTGCGACGAACCGGTAGCCCGCTCCGATCACCGTTTGCCCGGCTTCGGACAGGGGCGCTGAAATCAGATCGCTGCGGCTCGCACAGGCCGTTGCCGCGACCAGGAGAAGGGCAATTGCATAGCGCAAACTCCAACGGGTCATGAATCGTCCGATCGATCGTCCGATGGCTTTGCCGGCCGGATCACATCGCTCCATTCGGCTCTCCGCACGTAGTCCCGCCCGGGCACAGGGGTCACCGAATTGCCATTCCTGCCTGCCCGCAGAAAAGAATTGCCGTGCACCACTGTTTTGTCAAATTCTTTTTGTTCGCATTTTCTCTATATTTCAAAAGGTTGAAAGAACTGGTTAAATTTTGTCTTTAAATTACCGAGTATTTTCGCCGGGTTCTTGGGAATTATCTTCTTCTTCGTTTCGCCTCTTTCCCGTCATCCAGAAGATCGAACAGCAGCCCCCCGGTAACCGGCACCGCATCGCCCAGCCGCACCCGCACCCTGTCGCCAATTTGGACGCTCAGACCGCCCGACGCACGATGGGACCGGCGCTTCCGCCCGTCGAAACGGAAACAGCGGTCGGGCAGCAGGCTCATGGGGATCAACCCGCTCGCACCGATCTCGAGCAAGGTGACGAACAGGCCGGCTCGCGCAATACCGGAGACGGCCGCGTCGAATTCTGCGCCGATGCTGTCCTGCAGGAAGGCGGCCATGTAGCGGTCCATCGCATCGCGCTCCGCCGCCATGGCGCGCCGTTCGGCCGAAGAAATCCGCTCACCCCAGTCGTGCATCGCGCCTTCCGCCCCGGCGGGCAGGCCGTCGCGTATGCCGTCAGCCATTCCACCGACGATGGCGCGATGCACGAGCAGGTCTGCGTAGCGGCGGATTGGCGAGGTAAAGTGGGTATAGCGCGGCAGGGCGAGTCCGAAATGACCGTAATTCCGGGGGCTGTAGGCCGCTTGGCTCTGGGCGCGCAGGACCAACTCGTGGATCGTCCGGCCCTGAGGCAGCCCGGCGGTTTGCGCCAGGATACGGTTGAGGTCAGCCGGCCGAAGGCCGCTCGCAGGCATGGACACACCCAAATCGTCGAGGGCCATCCTCAGGGTTTCCAGACCTTCTGCGGTCGGCGGTTCGTGAATGCGGTACATGCATGGCCGGTTGCGTTGAGTCAGATGCTCGGCCGCCGCCACATTGGCGGCAATCATGAAATCCTCGATCAGGCGGTGGCTGTCGTATTGCAGCATCGTCCGGATGCCGGTCACCTGGCCGGCCTCGTCCAGCCGGATTTGCCGCTCCGGAAGCTGCAGCTCCAGTGTCTCACGGGCAGCGCGCGCCGTGGCAAGCGCCGCCCAGGCGCCGTAGAGCGGTTCGATGACAGGCTCCAGCAGCGGCGCGGTCTCCGTATCCGGGGAGCCGTCGCGGGCCTGCTGCACTTGTTCGTAGGTGAGACGGGCCGCCGAGCGCATCAACGCCCGTTCGAACCGATAGTCGATAAGCTTGCCGCCGGCGTCGATCGCCAGATGTGCAGCCACGCAGGCCCGGTCTTCATTTGGGCGCAGGGAACAAAGGTCGTTGGATAGGCGCTCGGGCAACATCGGCACGACCCGGTCGGGAAAGTACACCGAGTTGCCGCGATTCAGCGCTTCCCGGTCCAGCGGCCGACCGGGCCGGACATACCAGGCAACGTCGGCGATCGCTACGATCAGTCTCCAGCCGCCGGGATTGTCTTGGGCCGTGTCCCTTTCGGCCCATACCGCGTCATCGAAGTCCCGCGCATCCTCTCCGTCGATAGTAACCAGCGGGAGGCGGCGCAGGTCCTGCCGGCCGCTGCCGGATGCCGGTTTGAGGGCGGTCGCTTCATCCAGCGCCTCTTTCGGGAAAGCGTGCGGGAGGTCGTGGCTGTGAATGCAGATCAGGCTGACCGACTGCGGGCCGGATGCCGACCCGAAATTTCCGGCCACGCGGGCCAGCCGCGGGCCAAGCGGCTTGCCTGGAACGATCTCGGCATCGACCAGATCCCCGTCCCGGGCGTCGTTATCCATGCCACGCGGAATCGCAACGTCGTGACGGAACCGGCGATCCGTCGCAATGAGTTTTCCGCCATAGGGCCCGCCACCCGTATCGGCGCGGAAGATACCCAACACCCGGCCCGGCGCGCGGTCCAGCCGTTTCATGGTTCGGGCGGTCCAGGCGCCGCCGCCGGGCCTGGAGATACGCGCGAGAACCCGGTCGCCGACTCCGGGCGGGCGGCCCCGTTCCGGCAGCAGCCGGATCGGTGGCGGCTCGCTGTCGCCGTCCCAGCGGATTGGGGCGGCCATTACATCGCCGTCCTCCGTGACCGAGGTTACCTCGATGACCGTAACCTCGGGCAGTGCGCCTGCCGGCCGATGGCCGCGGTTCCTGGGCAACAACCCTTCCTTCTTCATGTCCTTGAAAAGATCGCGCAGCCGAATGCGGTCGGCGCCGCGCAGATTAAACGCCCGCGCGATTTCCCGTTTGCCGACCGGGCCGCCGCTATCCCGAATATACTCAAGGACCTGCTCGCGGGTCGGAAATGGGGCGCGGCCCCTCGGCTTTGCGGATCGCTTGCCCGTCACGCTGTTCTCACTTCGCTTCCCGGAAGCCGGACCTGTGCTGGCGTATCGACGCCCCGGACTGGTCCTATTTTGTCGGCAGGTTCGCGTCTTCCCCGGCGTTCTACCCGCTCGCCGATGATCCCTTTCCTGCCGGCGCCTTCTTTGCGGCCCGTTTCTTTCCGGCCGCCGGTTTACGGGCACTCGTCTTCGCCAACTTCGGCGCCAGCAGGTCCACGGCCTCTTCCAGCGTGACCGATTCGATGGTTGCTCCCTTCGGCAGGCTGGCATAAGTGCGGCCGACCTTGACGTAGGGGCCATAGCGTCCGGCGCCGGCGGTAACCGGCTGTCCTTTCGCCGGATGCTCGCCGAGCTGACGCTGCTCGCCGCTCCTGCGTTTCTGCCGGGCTTCTGCGAGCAGCGATACGGCGCGGTTCGCGCCGATCTCGAACAACTCTTCCCAGGAATCCAGATTCGCATAGACGCCGTCGTTCTGGACATAGGGCCCGTACCGGCCGATGGCGGCGGTGATCGGTTTGCCGTTGTCCGGATGGGCTGCAATGGTGCGGGGCAGCGAAAGCAACTTCAGCGCGATCTCCAGGTCGACCGTGTCCGGATCGAGCCCGCGGGGCAGCGAGGTCCGTTCGGGTTTGCCGTTTGCCGTGGAGCCAGAACGCTGGACATACGGGCCGTAGGGGCCGGTTTTCAACTCGATCGATGTACCACTCTCCGGGTCCGCGCCCAGTTGCCGGTCGCCGCTTGCAGCCGCGGCATCGCGCACGCTGTCGTCGACCACTGCGAGCGGACGGGTGTAGCGGCAATCCGGATAGTTCGAACAGCCTATAAAACCGCCGTTGCGGCCGATCTTCAAACCAAGTCTGCCATCGTCACAGGAAGGGCAGGCACGCGGTGCGGCGCCGTCTTCCCGAGCCGGGAAGAAGTGCGGACCGAGAGCCTCGTCGAGCGCATCGATTACCCGGGCGCGGTCAAGCTCCATGGCGTCGCCAATTGCAGCATTGAACGAGGTCCAGAATTCATGAAGCAGTTTCTTCCAGTCGGCCTTGCCGTCCGAGACGGTATCGAGCTTCTCTTCGAGGCCGGCAGTGAAGCCGTATTCGACATAGCGTCCGAAAAAATTGGTCAGGAAGCTGGTAACCACGCGGCCCCGATCTTCCGGATGGAACCGGCGCTTTTCGAGCCGAACATAATTGCGATCCTGCAGCACCTTGAGGATCGAGGCATAGGTCGAAGGCCGCCCGATGCCGAGTTCTTCCAGCCGCTTGACCAGGCTGGCCTCGGTGTAACGCGGCGGCGGCTTGGTGATATGCTGCGCCGGGTGTACGGCGGTCTGGTCTACGGCCTCTCCGTCTTTGATTTCCGGCAAAATCCTGTTGTCGTCATCTGCCGTATCCCGGCCCGGTTCGGCCTCGCGGTCGGATGGGTCGTCCCGACCCTCCCGATAGAGCTTCAGAAAACCGTCGAACCGTATTGTCGATCCTGAAGCACGCAGCCGGGTCATCCGGTTCGCGCTCGCAATTTCGGCCGTTACCTGGTCGAGGACCGCGCTCTCCATCTGGGAGGCGACGGTGCGTTTCCAGATCAACTCGTAAAGTTTTGCCTGTTCGTCTGTGAGGTGGCGCGCCATTTCGCCCGGCCGGCGGAACAGGTCGGTCGGCCGGATCGCCTCATGGGCTTCCTGGGCGTTCTTCGCCTTCGTCCTGTAGCGACGCGGGCTCGCAGGCACATAGGAACCGCTGTAGTCATGCTCGATCAGGCGGCGGCAACCGCGGACCGCTTCGCCTGACAGTGCCGTAGAATCGGTTCGCATATAGCTGATCAATCCGACCGTCTCGCCGCCGATATCCACGCCTTCATAAAGACGTTGTGCGTCGCGCATGGTGCGGTCGGCGCTCATGCGCAGCTTTCGGGAGGCTTCCTGCTGCAGGGTGGAGGTCGTAAAAGGCGGCGCCGGATGGCGACGGACCTGCTTGCGCTCGACGCCGGCGCAGGCGAAGGATGCAGCTTCGATTGCCGCCACCGCCGCCTTGGCCTGGCCCTCGCTGGCGATGGCGAGCCGGTCGAGCTTTTTTCCGTCGAGATGCGTAAGTCGGGCGATAAAGCGGTCGCGCCGCGGCGTCAGGAAATCGGCGTCGACCGTCCAGTATTCCTGAGTCCGGAAGCGCTCGATCTCGTCTTCGCGCTCGCACACCAGACGCAGGGCGACCGACTGCACGCGGCCTGCGGAGCGCGCGCCCGGCAATTTTCTCCAGAGCACCGGCGAGAGATGGAACCCGACGAGATAGTCGAGCGCCCGGCGCGCCAGATACGCATCGACCAGATCCCGGTCGATGCTGCGCGGCTTCTCCATGGCCTGGCGGACGGCCTCCCGCGTGATCTCGTGAAACACGACGCGCCGGACGTCGAGATTCTCGATGCGGTATTTTTGACGAAGCAGTTCCAGGACATGCCAGGAAATCGCCTCGCCCTCGCGATCCGGGTCGGTTGCAAGGACCAGGCTGCCGGCTTGTCTGGCGGCGCTCGCAATTTCGTCGATCCGCTTTCTCGCACGTGCGTCGACCCGCCAGATCATGGCGAAACCGTTATCCGGATCGACCGAGCCTTCCTTCTCGGCCAGGTCGCGGACATGGCCATAGCTGGCGAGGACTTGCCAATCCGCACCGAGGTATTTGTTGATGGTTTTCGCCTTGGCCGGGGATTCGACGACGACGACGTTCATAGCGGCTCGATAGTCAGTTGTCCGGCGTTGTCGGCATGAAGCCATCGTGCCGGCCGACCCTCGCAGATGGGCCTGCCAGTGCGCAGCGTCAAGCATTTTGCAGACTATGCGGCTACCAGCGCGACACGGTTACCGGGATAGCGCTCGATCCTGCCAGCCAGCTCCAATTCCAACAGAGCGGCCGCAACGGCTGCGGAATCGTCGCCGAATTCGCGTACCAGATCGTCGATCGGCGTCGGCGCCGGCGACAGATAATCGGCGAGCGAACGGCGGGCGTCCGCAATGACGGCGCCGTCCGCCGCGCGCGGCGCTTCTCCAGCCGTATCCGGCGGCAAGGCCGTCGGTTCTGCCGTGCCCGGCGCATCTCGCAATCCGGGTTGCAGAACCTGCAGAATGTCGTCAGCGCTCTCGGTGAGGATCGCACCGTCGCGCAACAGGCCGTTGGCGCCGGTGCAGCGCGGATCGAGCGGCGATCCCGGAACGGCAAACACGTCGCGGCCCTGCTCTCCGGCGCAGCGCGCGGTGATCAGTGAGCCCGACCGGGCTGCAGCCTCAACCACCAGGACGCCGCTAGCGATACCCGAAATGATGCGGTTGCGTCGCGGGAAGTGCCGGCCCTGCGGCTTCGTGCCCGCCGGCTGTTCGGCCAGGATGGCGCCGCGGCTGGCGATGTCCTGCATCAATTGGTCGTGCTCGGGCGGATAGCAGACATCGATTCCGCCGGCGACGACGGCGATGGTGCCCGTTTCCAGCGAGCCGTCGTGGGCTGCGGCATCGATGCCGCGCGCCAGGCCGGAAGCGACGGCGACGCCGGCCTCGCCGAGCGCCTGCGCGATCGTGCGCGCGATGCGCTTGCCGTTCGACGAAGCGTTGCGAGCCCCGACGATGGCGACGACCGGAGCGTTGCCCAGCGCCGCCGCACCCGCCAACGATATCAGCGGAGGCGCATCCTCTGTCGCCGCCAAGCGCCAGGGATAGTCTGGCTCCTGCGCCGCAACCAACCGGGCGCCGGCCTTCCGGTTTGTACCGACCTCGACCTCCGCAGCAGCAATCGAAGCAATCCGGACAGAGTTCGACCGGCCTCCGCGGCGCGATAGTTCCGGCAGCGCCTCGAGCGCCGCTTCGGCCGAACCGAAATGGCGCAGCAGATGCCAGAAGGTGACAGGGCCGACATTCTCGCTCCGGATCAGTCTCAGCCAGTCGAGTCGCTCTTTATCCGACAGCGTCTGTCGATCACCCTGGTCCATCGGTGTTCCGGTTAATTCGATATGTTCGTTGTATGTTCCATAAACCGAGACACCGGTCAAGTGTTGGGTTATGGCGCCCTCGGTCGGTCCTCTAGGGCGCAAGCACGATCTTGGGTGCAGCGGCCCGGCCGGCGCGGATATCGGCAAAAGCGCGAGCGCCCTCGGAAAGCGGCCGGATTTCGGCCCAATCGAGCGCACCGAGGCATCCTTCGAAGATCGCCGCTGCCGTTTCGCGGAAGTCGGCAGCGCTGTAGGTGTACGTCCCGATGAATGTGATCTCCTGCAAGGTCATGCGGCGGATGTCGAGTCCGCCCGCTGCCGAGCCGAGGCCGGTATGCAGGATGGCGCCGCCGGGCCGGGCGGTGGCAGAGGCCAGCTCACGGGTCGCTTCGGACCCGACCGCGTCGAAAACCAGATCAGCATCCCCCGGACCGTCCTCTGCAGCAGGATCGTAGACTCGGAAGTCGCCGGCGCGCCCGACGACGGACCTGCGCGCCGGGTTAGTCTCGGCGATATGTATGTCCGATACGCCCCGGGCGGCCAGCACCAGCCCGGCGCCGAGGCCGACCGCGCCGCCGCCGATCACGAGGCAGCGGGTATCTCCAATCGGCCGGTCGAGGACCCGCTCCGCCAGGCGTACCGCATGCCAGCCGCATGCCAACGGTTCGGCAAGGACTGCTTTCTCCGTCGGCACGCCGTCAGGTATCGCGATGAGGTTGCCGTGCGGCATGGAGAGCAGTTCGGCGAACGCCCCCTCACGCGGGGGCATCGATATGATCTGGCGCGTCCTGCAGAGATTATCCTGGCCCGATAGGCAGGCTACACAAGCGCCGCAGGTTACCAGCGGATTGATTGCAACGCGGCTGCCGGTGCCCGGCCCTTCGACAATGGTGCCCGACACCTCGTGGCCGAGGATCAGAGGCGCCGGGCGCCGCTCGTCATGGCCCGCCCAGGCATGCATGTCAGAGCCGCAGATACCGACATGGGCGACCTGGATCAGTGCCTCTTCGCCGGATTCGGGATCCGGCGTCTCGCGATAGACCAGTGTTTCGGGTCCTGTGTAGACGAGAGCTTTCATTTGGCGGTGTATCCCCCGTCGACATACAGGATCTGTCCGGTGACATAGCCGGCCGAATCCGAACAGAGAAACAGGACGGGGCCGACCAGATCGGCCAGTTCCCCGTTGCGCCCGATACAGGTCTGCGCAGCGTGCTTTGCCGCCAACGCCGAATCGCCGAACACCGGTCCGGTCAGTTCTGTCAGAAAGAAACCGGGCGCCAGCGCGTTCGCCGTTATTCCATCGCGCGACCAGGCCTCGGCCATCGCACGCGTCAACTGTGCGACCCCGCCCTTCGACGCGCCGTAGGCGAGCCCGCCGGGAAAGGCGCGGGCGCTTTGCAGCGAAGCGACATTGACGATCCGGCCCCAGCCGCGCTCTCGCATTGCGGGTACCAGTGCCCGGGCGAGAAAAAACGGTGCCGCCAAATTGATATCGATGGTCGCACGCCACCCTTCTTCTGTGACGGCATCGGCCGGCTCGCGGGCATTGACGCCGGCGGCGTTGACCAGAATTTCCGGCGGGCCGAAGGGCTGCGCAGTGCGCGCCGCCGCCGCTTCGATTGTCGAAGCGTCGGACAGGTCGGCGGTGACGGCCGCCGTCTCGCCACCCGCCATGGTGCGCCAGTCCTCGAGCGCCGCGCTGCGCCGGGCCAGGCCGACGACCTGCGCCCCGGCCTGTGCCAGCGCCGTGGCGATTGCCCGGCCAATGCCCGAGCTTGCCCCGGTGACGCAGGCGGCTCGGCCCGCGACGCTGAACAGATCGGCGCGGTAAAATTCCGACATCGCATCAGCCGGAAGCTGAAAGGTCGAACGTCTCGTCCGGGAAATATTTTTTCAGCCGAATGTCTGCCGTGCGGGCGTGGCCTTCCATCCCTTCGAGCCGGGAAATACGGGCAGTTGCCTCCGCGACCGGTTTCGCCCCCTCGCGCGTGGCCCGTTGCCAGGTCACCAGCTTCATGTATTTGTGGACCGAGAGGCCGCCGGTGTAGCGCGCCGCGCCCGACGTCGGCAGCACATGGTTCGGACCGGCAGACTTGTCACCGTAGGCAACCGTCGTCTCTTCGCCGAGAAACAGCGAGCCGTAGCATTGCAACCGACCGAGAAACCAGTCGAGGTCGGCGGCCTGGACATGCAGATGCTCGGGCGCATAGTCGTCGGCGACCCGGGCCAGGGCCTCGCGGTCCGGCACGACCATCACTTCCGCCATGTCCCGCCAGGCGTCGGCGGCGCTCTTCCGGTTGAGTTCGGGCAGCGTTTCGATGCAGAGCGGAACGAACTCCAGCACACTTTCGGCGAGCGGACGATGGGTTGTGGCGAGCCAGACCGGAGAATTGTAGCCATGCTCGGCCTGGCCGACGAGATCCCAGGCGACAAAGTGCGGATCGGCCGTTTCGTCGGCCAGGATCAGGCTGTCGGTAGGACCGGCGAACATGTCGATGCCGACCCGGCCGAACAGAATGCGCTTGGCTTCCGCCACGAAATGGTTGCCGGGGCCGACCAGGATATCGGCTTTGGGCAAGCCGAACAGGCCGAAGGCCATTGCCGCGATGCCCTGGACCCCACCGAGCGCCAGAATTGTGTCGGCGCCGCACAGGTCGGCCGTGTAGACGATCGCCGGCGCGATCCCGATACCGGGCCGGGGCGGCGAACAGGCGGCAATGTGGCCGCACCCGGCGACCTTCGCCGTAGTCACCGTCATCAGGGCCGAAGCGATGTGGCTGTACCGCCCGCCCGGCGCATAGCATCCCGCCGCCTGGCACGGGATCGCCTTCTGCCCCGCGATCAGGCCGGGGGAGATTTCGATCTGCATGTCGCGGATCGTGTCTTTCTGGGCCTCGGCAAAGCGGCGGACATTGTCCCAGGCAAAGCGGATGTCGTCTTTCAGCTTTTGGGGCACCTGCTCTGCTGCGGACTCGATCTCGTCACGAGCCAAGACGATGTTGCCGTCGTAGCGGTCGAATCTGGCCGCATATCGCCTCGCCGCTTCATCCCCGCCGGCCTCGATCCGGTTCAGGATGTCCTGGACCGTCGCGCGGATATCGCTTGCGTCGTCCGTAGATGTCCTGGAGGCCCTCTTGAGATACTCGACGGACATCGCGATCCTTATTTGTAACTGTCGGGAAACAAGGCAGTAGAAATTTCGGGCAGGTAGGCGATCAGCAGTACCACAAGAAGCATGAAGAATACGAATGGAACGGCGCGCCCAGCAATCTTGAGGATCGATTCGCCCGTCAGTCCCGAGACGACGAACAGGTTGAGCCCCAACGGCGGCGTGATGAATCCGACGCCGAGCGCGGTTATCATCATGACGCAGAACTGAATTTCGTTCATGCCGATCTCTTGGGCGAGCGGCATGAGGATCGGCGCCAGAATGACGATATTCGGCGTCGTCTCCATCACGCAGCCGGCAGCGATCAGGATGGCGATCATCAGCAGGATCAGCATGTAGGGATTTTCGGTTAGCGAGGTGACTGCAAAGACGAACCCTTGCGGGACGCCGAGCGCGGCCATCGCCTGCGCGAGCGGCAGCGACATTGCAATGATCGGCAGGATCACACCGTTGACCTTGGCCGAACTCACCAGCATCGCAGGAAAATCAGAAAGTTTCAGCGTGCCCAGGATGAACCCCAGGAAAATCGTAATGACGACCGCTGTGGCGCCGGCTTCGGTCGGCGTTAGCCGCCCGGAAAAGATGCCCCAGAAGATGACTCCGGGAACCAGGAACGCGTACCAGCCGCTCCTCAGCGCCCGCCAGAGGTTGGCGGCCCATTCCGCTGCAGTGATGAGGTTCCCGCCCTCGTAGGCGTGACGGCGATTGACAACGATGTTGGTGACAAGGATCGATCCCAGGATCAAAATCCCCGGAATCAGCGCCGCCTGGAACAGGGTCGAAGCCGAAATCCCGAGGACCAACCCGATCACGATGTACGCGATCGAGGGCGGAATCAGAATGCCGGTACAGGCGCCGGCGGCGACCAGCGCACGCGTGGGGGCGCGGATAGCCCGCTTCGACCAGCCGCGCGATTGTCCTGCGGCCGACCGCAGCGGCGCCAGCGGCATCCGAGCCGGAAATTGCGGAGAACACGCCGCAGACCAGAACGGTGGCGGAGCCGAAGCCGCCCTTGGCCCAGCAAGTCAACGCCTCCGCTACGTCGAGGAATTTGCGGCTGAGGCCGGTGCGCACCAGCACATCGCCGGTCAGGATGAACAGCGGCACCGCGGTCAGCGCGAAATGGTCGATCCCGTCGAACAGGCTCTCGCCGAGCAGTGAAAGCGGCAACACACCGGAGACGATCAGCATCGTCACGGCGCCCGCGCCGATCACGGCCCAGACCGGGACGCCCAGTGCGATCAGGATGACAAACGGGATGACCGGGCCGTAGAAATCCCAGCCGATCGCCGCGCCTTCCTGCTTCATCTGGTTCCAGAGCATGGCGCGACCCTCAGTCGAAGAGCCGTTCGCCCTCGTATGCGGATCGGCCCGCAGCGAGGTCGGAGAAATCGCGCAACAGCGATTGGATCAGGCGGAAGACCATCAGCGAGAAACCGAGCGGCACGGCAGCTAGGAACCAGACCATCGACATGCGCAGGCCGTGGCTCACCGAGCCGAACTTCCACGAAACCGTCACGGTTTCGAACGACCACCAGACCGCCAGTAACGCGATGATCAGCATGACGATGTCGCCAAAGATGTAGAGGCACGCCTTCACTCGCGGCCCGACATAGTTGAACAGAACATCGATGCGGATATGAGCCCGGTCGCGCACCGCCGCAGCGGCGCCGATCCAGGCCAGGTAGATGAAGGCGTAACGCACAATCTCCTCGCCCCAGATCGAGGAGTAGGCAAACAGTTCGCGGCGCACGACCTCGACCGCCATGGTTGCGACGAGCATGGCGTAGAACACCTGCAACGCCCACCGTTCGGCGTTTCGGTTCAGGATGGCCAACATGCGCTCCCCCTTTCCGGGCCGGGCCCGGCCGACCGGGTGGTTGCTTCGATCTACGCGGGCAAGTTGCGCCGGGCGCGCCAACCGCACCCGGCGCGACGACGCCCGTCAGGCGTCGTGGACGTAGTAGCGGCCCATTGTTCCGGCGGCCTCGACCAGCTTGTCGAAGGCACCCATGGAACCGGCGAGACCGGTCTTGAAGCTGTTCCATTCGGAGCGCTGGTATCCACCGGCGTCCTGCCAGGCTTTCAGTTGGGCCGGGCTGAGCGAATGGAACTTGACCCCGGATTTGCGCAACTCGGCCATCGCGAAGTTGCGGGCGACGGGGACCTTGGCGAGATGTTGCTGCGAAGTGATTTCCGCCGCGAACTCGATCCCCTGTTTCACGTCTGCAGGCAGGCCGTTGAACCATTCAAGGTTGCACGAATAGACTTGGCTGTCCGGCACTGCCTGGGTGAAGGTGATATGGCTGAGAATGTCCTTGAAGCCGAAGACGTGAAGCGCGCCGACCGCCGGGTCGAGCGCATCCGCAACCCCCTGCTTGATGGCCGAAGGGGTCTCGCCCCAGGCCACGGGCGTCGGGTTGGCGCCAACCATGCGGTAATACTGCTGCAGCATTTTCGAGCCCGGGACGCGGAACTTCACGCCCTTCAGATCGGCCGGCGAAATAACCGCACCTGCGCCACCCTTGCGAACGGCGACGACCCGTGGGTCGATCACGACATAGTAGAGCGGCTTGAAGCCCCTGGCCTCGACCTTGGGATGGA
>LXNJ01001232.1_pt1 | contig 15574 bp, 11 predicted proteins | sample 809081 | NCBI WGS metagenome assembly LXNJ01 (sample SAMN04870510, study PRJNA318959) | sponge metagenome | biome: sponge; feature: marine sponge reef; material: water | host: Petrosia ficiformis | place: Greece: Milos, Mediterranean Sea | collected 2013-05-29 | depth 5-7 m
TCCAACCCCATCGTCCATGGCACTCACCATCGCCGCGAACAGCTTCCGATTGGGGTTGTCGACGTTGGGATAGCGCTCCGTGTAGTCGGGCGTGGCCTGCAGCGGAGTATGAGGTGCATTAAACGCCACGTACAGAAACATCGGCATGGACTTGTCGCGTGTCCTGATCTGGTCGAGCGCCTCGGCTGTGATCAACTCCGTCGAGTAGCCATCTTCCCGCAGCACTTCCCCGTTGCGGTGCCAGTCCAAGCCACCAAGCCAGTTGTGGGCGAAGTAGTCTACCGCAGCACCAAGATGCCCGTAAGACCGGTCGAATCCCCGACGGTACGGATGCGAAGCGATCCTTTCGATCCCTAAGTGCCACTTGCCGGCCATGAATGTCTGATATCCGGCGGCCTGTAGCGTTTGGGGTAAGAGGTGCTCGTCAAGAGGCAAGCCGCCGTTGGGCCCGATGGGAGAGTCGATGCCCTGCCGGATGGGGGACCGCCCGGTCATGAGGGCCACTCGGGTCGGGCTGCATAGGGGGAACGCATAGTAGCGATCCAACTCGACGCCTTGTTCGACCAACGCATCGATGTTTGGCGTCTTGATCTCGCTGCCGTGGTAGCCGACATCATTCCACCCAAGGTCGTCGGCCATCATGAAGACGATATTGGGCGCCGCACTTGCTAAAGCTGGGAGCGCTAACCAAAGAGCGATTCGAAGAAGCATTGGGGTGTCACGGACCTGCATTTGAGGATGGGACCGCCGTTAGGCGGAACGCTTGACTAGATTGACCAGCATATAGGGTCGCCAAACACTTTGGCGCCTACGGCCCACGTTCCCAGCCAGTCCGGGCGCGACGATGCGCCCCGGCGGGGGCTGATTTTCCTTCTGCGAAAGCTGGATCCACCAAGGTAGCCCTGCCTCACGAGTTTCGACTGGATCGATCATTTCACGAATGGCCAAGCTAATCTTGTACTGCAAGTACGCGCTGGGTCGCCTGAAGCGACACCCTCGGTCTGCCGCTATAGTCGTTACCAGCCTAGCCTCGGGCATTACCGCCAACATGGTCGTGTTCAGCGCATATCGAGCCATCGTCGACCCCGATGCCTCTTGTGGGACCGTGGATCTTGTTCGGCTTTACGAGTCAAGCAACGAGGCCCGCTTGAGAGCGTTCTCGGCGCCAACCTACCGGGCCTTGCAGGACCAGCAACGCTCTCTCTCCGCAGTCTCCACCTAGCGCTCGAAGTCATCCAGCATTTCAGATCGATTTGCTGGATCGGTCGTCATCGACACTCTGCTCGTGAGCCCGGGCCTCTTCCCAGTACTCAGGAATCAACCAATGCTGGGTCGCCCCTTCGAGCCCGGCGAGTACCTCGAGGGCGGACGCAGGGCAGCGGTCGTTTCGCAGGCACGCTGGCTGTCACGTCTTGGAGCATCGGTCGATGTGATTGGGCAGTCACTGCGGCTGGATGGCGATCCCTACGCAATCGTCGGAGTCATGTCGGGGGGGCAACTGCCCTCGAAAGTGGATGCATGGCTGCCTGACACCAGTCTTTCCGAAGACAGCCCGGTGTCCTTCGTGGAAGTCATCGGCCGGGTCCCGCCTGGTGTGTCTACTCAAGGCGTCCAAGCGGAGTTGAGCGAGGTAGTTGCGCGCGTGACCGGAAGCCCGGAACGATCCGTCTCGGTAATCTAGAGCGAGTTGCTGGCCGGAGCGGGCGGCTAATGGTGGATCCGGACAGGCAGGTCACAACGAGTCGTGGTAGAGGTAACGCCAGACTGTTTGGACGGATTGGGGGTTCGGGCGGATCTGGGCATGGGCACTATCCCCGTCCGCTACAATCCAATCTTCTTGGTCGGTGGCTCGGAGGAGGTGCGCCCGCCTCGCTCATGCGGGGCTTCGCAGGGCAATGCAATGGACACTCAGAAACTGCAATTCAAGGGGAACAGTTCGGAGTATTTCAGGGTGTGGGTCGTCAACCTGCTCCTGTCCATCGTCACGCTAGGCATCTACTCCGCGTGGGGCAAGGTCCGCCGCAAGAAATACTTTTACCGAAACACAACCCTCGATGGGCACAACTTCGACTTTCACGCGGATCCAATCAAGATATTGAAGGGACGGTTGATCATCGTACCTGTACTCGCGGCGTATGTCGCCTCGGAGTATTTCTTGCCCTTGGCCCGACCCGCGCTACTTGTGTTGATCGTCTTGGCATTGCCTTGGGTGATTGTTCGGTCGCAATTATTCAACTGCCGGAATACGTCCTATCGAAACCTTCGTTTCGACTTTGCGGGAGGCCCAAAGCAGGCCTACAAGGCTCTGGGCTCGTATGGACTCCTGACAGCAATTACTGCGGGCCTTGCGTATCCACTATTCGTCTGCAAGCGGCGTGAATTCATCATTGGCAACACGGCCTTTGGAAAGGCGCGCTTTCGTTTCAGCGGCGCAGCGGGTGAGTTTTTCACGATTTACCTGCATGCGACCGGAATCGCCGTCTTGATGACTTTCACGGCAGTCATTCTGGCTGGCGCGTTGTCTGTCCTTTTCCTGGCCTCTCGAGAGGGGTCGCAACCGGCACCGGGAGCATCTATAATTCTTCCGTTTGTTACTTCGGGAATCTTGGCCTTGGTGATCTACGTTCCCACATTCGCCTACCTTCAGTCCCGCCTGACTAGCTACACGCTCTCGAACACAAGGATTGGAGACAACCGGTTGTCCTGTGATCTGAGTGCCAGCGAGCTGACTTGGATCTACGTGACGAATCTGCTCTCGATTGTGCTTTCATTGGGATTCTTGATTCCTTGGGCCACCATTCGGTCCGCGCGCTATCGGATTGAGAGGACGAGGCTCACAATTCCGGAATCCTTGGACGGTTTCATCGGAGACTCTGTGCCTGCAAGATCTGCAACCGCAGAAGAGTTCGCTGACATGTTCGACTTCGATGTTGGGTTCTAACGTGATTCGTGGTACCTATTTTGACGGCAAGACATCGGCCCACAAGACGGTCGAAGTTCACTTCGGGCCAGAGACGATCCGAATCCTTGGGCTCGAATACACTCTCGAAATCCCGCTAGGCTCGGTGGACGTGTCCGAAGCACTTGGGGATACCCATCGAAGCATCCTGCTGGGGGACGGAGCCAGCATTGACGTCCCGCAATCTCCCGAACTCGATCGAATCGGGAGGGCTCAAACTGTGTTCTCCATCGTCGACGCCTTGGAACGGCGCTGGACATATGCTGCATTGGCCGTCACGCTCGTCATCGGCACATCTTGGGCCATTGTGACGATCAGCGTACCGATTGCCGCAAAGCACGTTTCTGCAGCCATCCCGGTGAGACTGGATGAGTCGCTCGGCACGAATGGCCTCAAGCTCTTGGACCGACTCTATTTCAAACCGACGGGTCTAGCCGAGCAGGAGCAGAGCGCGATCCTGGAGCGGTTTCGACCGATCGTTCATAATGCGCAGGGCGAGCATCGGTTTCGCCTTGAATTCCGCTCTGGTGGCCCGCTCGGTGCGAACGCGTTTGCTCTCCCGTCCGGCATCATCGTCATCACGGATCAACTCGTCGAACTTTCGGCTAATCACGAAGAACTCGCCGGCGTGCTCGCTCACGAAGTCGGTCATGTCGTAAACCGCCATTCCCTGCGACTGCTCTTGCAGTCATCGGCGACTGCCATGTTGTTGGCCACCTTCACCGGAGACATGGTGTCCCTAGCATCGCTAGCGGCCTCGATCCCGACGGTCCTTGTCCAGAACAGCTACTCCAGGGACTTCGAGCGTGAAGCGGATCGGTACGCATACGAGTACCTGGAATTCGCGAACATCCCTGCCCACCGATTCACGGATATTCTCGAGCGGCTCGAAGCCTCACACGGCGGAAGCGTAGAGGGCCCTCTGGGTTTTCTCTCAACGCACCCACCCTCTTCTGAGAGGGCCGAAGACCGATGAAACTGACTCGTTTTCCGGGAGCTTGACCTGCCTGAGATTGGGCTGGTTCATCAAATTGCTGTTCTCCATTGAATTCACCGACGGCCCCTCTTCTCAAAGGTCACCGACTGTTTCCGCAGACCGAGTCAGGGGCGCGGCACTGGACTTGGCCGACACATGTCGAATCTCGCCATATGGCGCGGTGTAGCTGGTCCTCCTGGTGGCGGCGAAAGTCGTCGAAGGACAGGTCGCCAAACGCAAGGCTCGACACGGGCAGATGCTGGGGAGGCGTCCGTAATCGGTCCATGAACTTCTCCATCTCGGTGCCCTTTAGACCCGGGCGAACGCGAAGGGGTGTGTGCGGTCAAGGGAAAAGCGCCTGTGCTCGGCACGCATATTCTGGAAGTCTTGCAGCTAGCGCTAGGGCAGCGGCGTCGAGAATAGGTCGGCCGCGCTGTCGACGATGCTCTTGCTCCGAGTGTGCGCGCAGATGAATTGGAGGCCGTTGGATAGTACTCGTTTGGGGGCTATGGTGCGCCAGGGCAAGCATTGGCGCACCATAGCCCCCTTGTGAGGCCTCGTCGTCGTTGCCGTCGCCAAGTGCCCGACAAATCAGTCTCGCGATGCCCTTTCCGCAAACGGCGGTCTAGTTTCAGGCCGCTGGGTTGGATGCGGGTTTCCGGGCAAGCCGTTCCCGGGCGGCGGCCTACGGCTGCCATCAGGCCTCCGCTCGTCACCCGGAGCTGGGCCGCTGATGGTCTCACCGAGCGAGAAGCCATCCAGTATCCCCGTGAGGCGCTCGAATGCCGCTGGCTCGCTCGCCGCTAGGTCGCGGCTCTCGCTTGGATCTTCGAGGATCCGATACAGCGTCCGCTCGGTCTGACCGTTTCCCAACGGGCGGTGGACAAGCTTCCACGGACCATCGAACACGGCGAACCATCCAGTGGCGCCAAGCACCGCTGTGCGCTCGCCGAGCGGCTCGCGATCTCGGAGCGCCGACCACACGCTCTGGCCATAGAACGGCTTCTGGTTCAGCCCTCGCACGCCCGTGGCGTCCAACAGCGTTGGAAACCAGTCATGGACTGTGATCAGGTCGTCGACCACTGCCCCGCCTTCCACCACACCAGGCCAGCGGACAGCTGCGGGAGTCCGAATCCCTCCCTCCCAGGTCTGCGTCTTTTCGCCCTTGAGCGGACTATTGTCGGCCCCGCCATCGGTTGCGAGCAGCCCGCCGTTGTCGCTGATGAAGACCACGAGCGTGTCCCGAGCGAGCCCCTCGGATTCGATGGTGCCAAGGATTCGGCCGATCGCCGTGTCCATGCAGTCGACCATCGCGGCGAACACCCGCCGGCTCTCTTTCTCGATATGCGCGTACTTCTCGATGTACTCCTGCGGGGCCTGCAAGGGAGTGTGCGGGGCATTGAACGCCACGTAGAGCAAGAACGGACGGTCGGTGTCGCGTTCGAGGATGGCCCGGACCGCTTCGTTGCCGATCAGCGAAGTGGAATACCCCTCGTCCCTCGCAGACTTGCCATTCCGCTGCCAGTCGTATGCGCCTGCAGCGGTGTGCCGGAAATAGTCGATCCCGGGACTGGTGTGGCCGTAGAACCTGTCGAAGCCGCGATTGTGCGGAAAGTACTTGACGTGCGCGTTGCCGAGGTGCCACTTGCCCGTGGCAAACGTTTGGTAGTCAGCGGCAGCGAACGACTGAGGCAGGAGATGCTCGTCTGTCGGCAGTCCGCGGCCGTGATTGGGGCTGAAGGGGCCGTGAACTCCGATCTCCAGCGGTGAACGGCCCGTCATGAGCGCGGCTCGCGTCGGGGAACACCACGGATAGGAGTAGTGGCGTTCCAAGCGCACTCCCGACTCTGCTATAGCGTCAATGTTCGGTGTCTGGATTTCGCTGCCGTGATAGCCGACGTCATTCCAGCCGAGGTCATCAGCCACAAGAAAGACGATGTTGGGAGTGGCGCTTGCGAGGACCGGAAGCGCCAACAAGAGAGCGATTCGAATAGGCATTGAGAATCGGTAGCAGGGATTTTTCCCGCCGATAGGTAGGGCTCTGACCAGCATAGGATACCCCCAAGCACTTGGACAGACAGGCATGAGCCACGGGTAGGCCAGCAACGTTCTCGGCATCTCTTGGCGGTTGCAAGGAACCGGCGTACGTACCGACTGGCGATCCGACGTTGGTCCCAGGCAACCCCTTGAGCAACACACTCTAGTTGCCTGCCACTAAGCCTAGCTTTCGCGATTCAGCTAGTCGCTCCCTTCTCTCCGGCAGACCGGCGGGCCTGAAGCGGCAGTTGCATAAACTAGTCGAAGTGGATCCTATTGCCGACAGACCTCGGAAGAGAGGACTTCGCTCCAAGCTGCACCGCATCATCTTCGGCGTGGGCACCCCCGCAGGCGCGGCCTTTGACATGGCGCTCTTGGTGGCGATCCTGCTCAGCGTCACTTGCGTACTCCTTGAGAGCGTCCCGGAGATCAACGCAGAGTACGGCATGCCTCTGCGGATCGCCGAGTGGTTCTTCACGATCATCTTCACGATCGAATACGTGCTCAGGCTATGGACCGTCGCGCACGCGCGCTCCTATGCATTGAGCTTTCTCGGCATCATCGACTTGCTCGCGATCCTGCCGACCTACTTGAGTGTGATCTTCTCCGGTTCACAAACCCTGTCCGTCGTGCGTGGAATCCGCCTCTTGCGGGTGTTTCGCGTGCTCAAGCTGATGCGCTATGTCCGAGAGGGATCGCAGCTTGCCGCCGCGCTCTACGCTAGCCGCCACAAGATCATAGTCTTTGTTTCCGGTGTGATTTGCATCGCCGTGATATTCGGCACGGTAATGTATCTGATCGAAAGCGACGAGTCGGGCTTTACGAGCATTCCGACCAGCATATATTGGGCCATCGTGACCCTGACCACGGTTGGCTACGGAGACGTGGCACCTAGCACCCCCCTAGGGCGTCTGCTGTCTGGACTTCTCATGATTCTTGGATACTCGATGATTGTGGTGCCTACAGGGATCGTATCGGCTGAGATGGCACGTGCGGATTCCCCTTCCCCTCGCGGGCGAACCTGCGGCGCCTGCCAAGCCACCAGGCATGCCCGCGATGCGAAGTATTGTCGTGTCTGCGGCGAGGAACTCTAGCTGGCTACAAGTCAGCCCTTCATCACGCTGACCTCGGCGGACGTATTCGGGCAATTTGTTGTTCCAGTGTGCAAGCTAAGCCCGGTCGCGACGATCGTATTAGTTCCCGCCCCAGCCATACTGGATTTGACAGAGCGATCCCTGCGTCGCCTTGGTCCACGGGACAGCTGGACGTGCGGTACCAACGGTTGGCATAGACTGGAGGGGCCGCGATTAGCCTCTGCATTGCAGTTCGCGGGCCCAACCGGATTTCGATTCACTCGGAGGAATCATGAGACTCACGCTTGCGCTACTTGTACTGGGAACGCCCGTACTTCTTACGGCCGCCGTACCACGCGCTGATCAGGTTGCGGCCGCCGTCCGGGCAGCCCCCGAGGATCTGCGGGCGGGCGCAACGGTGCTGGGCTACGACTCCGCTGGGGAGTTGGGCGTTCTCCGCAAGGGATCGAACCAGTTGCACTGCCTAGCCGACACACCGGGCGACGACCAGTTCTCCGTTGCTTGCTACCACAAGGATCTCGAGCCGTTCATGGCGCGCGGGCGCGAGCTCACAGCGCAAGGCTACAAGGGCAAAGAGCGCCATCAAGTGCGCTGGAAGGACGTTGACGAGGGACGCGTCAAGATGCCCCGGGAACCGCGTATGCTCTACGTACTGACGGGCAAGGGCTACGACGCCTCAAAAGACGAGGTTATCGAGCCGTACCTGCGCTGGGTGATCTACACGCCATACGCGACGCCGGAGTCCCTTGGAGTCCCCGGGGCTCCGGACAGTGGTCCCTGGCTGATGTATCCCGGAACCCCGGGCGCCCATGTCATGATCAGCCCGCCCAGGCCATAGTGGATCCGCAGGAAGGATTCCGCGGGGGGGACTGACCGACCGGCGCATCCCTCAGTTTCGGCCCGGCCGTCATTCCGAGTGTTGCGCGATGCTCCGTGGCGAAAACGCGCTGGTGCTCCGCGGGACCGACGTGTAGAGGAGTATCGCCGGGAGAAACGCACTCCAATGCGCACCGCTGTCACCGCTGGGAACGAACCGGCACGGATCGCGGTATTTCTAGGTCGTGCGGCACTCGACCGCGATTCCCGTCCAATCCAGCGTTGGTCAGCCAAGTACGTCGCAGCCGGATCTGTGGCTATCATTGGGGGCTGCCGCCAGAATGGCGGGGCACCAGCACGAAGATTCATGCACAGCCACAAGCCCATTTGCCCTTGGTCGACATTCCTTTGGGCCGCGACCCTATTGCTGGCCATCTGCGGCTCCAGCACCGGTAACGAGTTCCCGCAGTCTCCCCCACCCCACAATGACATTCGCATCGAAAATCGCGTCCCGATCCCCATGCGCGACGGCGTGGTGCTCTACGCCGACGTGTACCGGCCCGTTGGCGAAGGCAAACACCCGGTCATCGTGTCGCGGACACCCTACTCCACCGAACGCGCTCCCTCCGCCTACGCGGCCGCAGTCTACTTTTCCCGCCGAGGGTATGCCTATGTGTTTCAGGACGTGCGGGGCCGGCATGAGTCCGAGGGCCGCTGGGAGCCGTTCCGGGACGACTTCAACGATGGCTACGACACCATTGAGTGGGCCGCCGTCCAGCGGTGGTCGAACGGCAAGGTGGGCATGGAGGGTGGATCGTACCTAGGACACGTGCAGTGGCGCGCAGCCCAAGCGAAACCGCCCCACTTGGTAACGATCTTCCCGCGAGTCGCATCCACGAGCATCTACCACGACTGGATCACAGTCAACGGCGGCTGGCGGCTAGCTTTCAATTTCGGTTGGGGACCTGTCCGCCAAGAATCACGGATCATGCAAAATCCCGGTCCTCACGCCATGGCTGGTGGTCCCGACGCGATCTCATATGACGATGTCGTCTGGCATCTGCCGCTCAACGAGATGCAAGAACTGGTGGGTCGCGATGCCCAGTTCTACAGGGACTGGCTGGCCCACCCGGACTACGACGACTACTGGCGGAGCTTGAGTGTCGAGGAACACTTCGACCAGATTGGAGTGCCGGTCCACACCATGGGCGGCTTTTTCGACATCTTCGCTCAAGGCACTTTGCGCGGGTACGCGGGCGTGAGCGCCAAGGGTGCCACCGCTGCGGCGCGCACGGGCAGCAACATGGTGATCGGACCTTGGGAGCACGGCGTCGCCCGCACCGTGGGCGACATGGACTGGGGCGAGGCGGCAGTGGTCGATATCAACGCGCTGACCCTGCGCTGGTTTGACTACTGGCTTAAGGGCATCGACAACGGCTTGGCTGAGGAGCCGCCCGTGAAGGTTTTTGTGATGGGCCGCAACGCGTGGCGCTTCGAGCAGGAATACCCGCTGGAGCGGACCGAATACACGCCGCTCTACTTCGATGGCAATGGCAGCGCCAACGGCTCCCACGGGGATGGCGTTCTGTCGTGGAGCAAACCTGCCGAAACGTCGCCAGCAGACAGCTATCGCTACGATCCAGCCAACCCCGTGCCGAGCCTCGGGGGCGCGAACTGCTGCGGAGTCGCCACAACCTCGGGAGCGCGAGACCAGCGTCCGATCGAACACCGATCGGACGTGCTGGTCTACACATCAGAGATCCTCGAAGACCCGGTGGAGGTGGTCGGCCCACTGAAGCTTGTGCTGTACGCTTCCTCCACTGCGGTGGACACCGATTTCGTAGCGAAGCTGGTGGACGTGTACCCGGACGGCCGCTCGATCAACGTAGCGGAGGGCGTCCTGCGCACCCGCCACAGAGAGGGGCTGAGCAAGCAGGCCCTGATGGAGCCCGGCAAGATCTACCGGATGGAGCTCGACATGATCGGGACGGCGAACCTTTTCCAACGAGGGCATCGCATCCGAGTCCACGTTACGAGCAGCCACTTCCCGCAGTTTGCCCGCAACTTGAACAATGGCGAGCCCTACGGCACCAGCGCCGAGGCGGTGGTCGCTAGCCAAACCATCTATCACTCCAGTAGCCAGGCGTCTCACATCCTGCTTCCCGTAATCGAACAGTAGCGGAGTCCGGCCTCTCAGCCGGCCGGCTCGCCACCCGCGCGGCACTGTGTGAGCCAAGGCCGCACGTGGCTTCGTCCGGCAGCCGGTCGCATCGGCGAACTAGCGCGGACCATCGCCTCCGTGAACCAACCTGCCGCCAAGATACGTCCGCTCGACCCGGATCTGCTTCACTTCGTCGACAGGGCACTCAAGAATGTCGCGGTCGAGCACGATCAGGTCCGCTAGCTTGCCAGCCTCTAGCGATCCCTTCTCGTCTTCCGTGAAAGTGATGAACGCATTGTTGGCGGTGTAAAGCCGAATGGCGTCTTGACGGGTAATCCTCTGCTCCGGCTGGAGCGTGGCGTCGGTCCAGCGCGGCTGTCTCGCGAGTGCGATCCACATTCCGAAGAATGGGTTGTAGGGATTGATCGACCGCATGTCGCCGATCTTCTGCATGTGATCCGATCCCCCGCCCACGATAACCCCAGCGTCGCGGAGGCTCTTGTAGGGCTGGAAGTAGCGCAGGCGGGCCTCGCCGAACTGCTTCAGAAGGGTGGCGCCGTCGCGCTCGAGCCACGCGGGCTGCAAGTCCGCGACGATGCCAATCTCTGCCATCCGTTCGACAGCCTCCGGGCTCATGAAGTTCGAGTGCGTGATGCACGGGCGCATGTCCCGCACGCGGAACTCATCGTTGATCTCCTCATAGGCGTCGATCAGCGCATGCACCGCGCCGTCGCCGACGGAGTGCGCGGTGGGCTGCAGACCGTGCCGCAGCGCCAGCCGCAGGATTGCGTAGGTCTTGCCAGGAGGAACGAACCGCAGCCCGCGGTAGTCCGGGTCGGTGATCGAATACACCTCGCTCACGCCCCACGGCTCTCGCATGTAGGCACTGCCAGTCAACATGCCGCCATCCAAGAAGAACTTGATGCCGCGGAGCCAGAGCATGGGGCCGTAGCGGTGTCTCGGGTGACGCGCCAGTTTGGCGATCGAGGCCTCGATATCCTCGAGCGAGTCCTGGGCATTGATCGCAAAGCTCGCAAACACTCTGGCAGTCAGGTCGCCCCGGGCAAGCAGTTCTTCGTAGAGTTCGACTGCCTCGGGACTGGCGTTGCGATCAGCGATGCTGGTCAAGCCAACTTGGTTGTAGGCAGCCAGCAACTCTCTGAGCCGTCGGAGTTGGTCCTCGCGAGTAGGCGCTCGCTGGCTCTCTTCGAACTTGATCAGGTGGGCCCCGCTGCGAATGATCCCTGTCGGCTCCCCGTTGGCCTCGCGTTCGATGCGACCTAACTCGCCTTGGGGTATGCGGAAGTCTTGGTCAATGCCGCTCAGTTCTAGCGCGAGCGAGTTCAACGAAGCGTCCGGCCCGGTGCGGAAATAGGCTGCGTGCTTGGGGGCGGCTTCATCCAGTTCGGCCCGCGTCGGATAGCGCTGTTCGCGCAGGCGGGTGATAAAGACCTGTTGGAGGCGAATCCAACTCCCTTCGGGAACGACCCTCGCCCGCTGGCGGAAGTATTTCAAGACATCCGCGATCGTCTCCATTTCTGGGACGGCGTGGTCGAACTCGTATAGCGCCGCGCCAAGCGGGTGGGTATGTGTGTCGATTAGGCCCGGCAGGACGGTCTTGCCCTCCAAGTCGACTAACCTGGTTTCCAACGCAGCCAGGGATCGCACCTCAGCATTAGTGCCGACCGCTGTGATCCGGTCGCCGCTGATCGCCAGCGCCTCCGAGATGGAAAACTCCCGGTCTACCGTTACAACCTTGCCGTTGTACAGGATCAGGTCCGGATCTGCCCGCGCGGCCTGAGGCGCCAAGCCGAACAGCAACAGGCATAGAGGTGCGAAGGCGAGTCGAGCGCCGCTCGGCCTGGATTGAATCTCGGTCACAAAGCTTCGCTCCCTTCGCAGCTACGGGCGCGATCTGTGCGCCGCATCGCCAATATCTTCGCATAGGCGAAAGATTCCGCCCTGGGAGGGCGGGCGATCAATGAGCGCCTTTCGGTAACATCCTCACCGGCGAGGACTTGTGCGATTCCTGTACCCCAAGAGAGGCGGCTCAGTCGTCGGAGTTGATCAATTCATGTCGGCCAAGCGCAGCCTCGCCGGCCTCTCCGCTGCAGATGCACCACGAGTCCACGAATCGTCGACTCCGCACTGCTGTCACCAACCGCACGATTGATAGCACTGGCCGCTATCGATCAACAAATCAGCTATTATGATCGATAGTTATCGCCCCGTTCGCTCATGACATGGAATTGGCAACGACCGGACTGGCCACGATTTTCCTGGGATCAGGATCGCATCAAGACAGCCGAGGAGGTGTTTCTCATCGGAAGGGGCCTGTTCGAGGGCATGGTTCGGCACTTGGACGAAGCTGACCGTGAAGAACTCTCGATCGAAGCGATTAGCTCCGAAGCTCTAACCACATCCGAGATCGAGGGAGAAATCTTGGACCGGGCCAGTGTTCGCTCCTCGATCAGGAAGCATCTCGGCCTAGCAACCGACGAGCGGCGAGCGACTCAGGCGGAGCGAGGAATCGCCGAAATGATGGTGGATCTGAATCGCTCGTTCGCACAGACTCTCTCGCGCGAGATGCTCTTCCGCTGGCACAGGGTTCTGCTTCGTGGAAGACGGGATCTAGGTGACGTTGGTCACTATCGGACAAGTAGTGAGGCTATGCAAATCGTTTCTGGCCCCATGCATTCGCCCAGAGTGCACTACGAAGGGCCTCCGGCTGCGGAGGTGCCCGGGCAGATGGAGCGGTTCATTGCTTGGTTCAACCGGACCGCTCCCGAAGGCCCTGATCCACTTCCTGGCTTGACACGGGCTGCGATCGCGCACCTGTACTTCGAGTCAATTCATCCCTTCGAAGATGGTAACGGCCGAATCGGCCGCGCGATCTGCGAGAAAGCCCTATCACAATGCCAAGCACAACCCTCATTCACTGCCTTGGCCGCGACCATGCTGCTACGGCGCAAGGAATACTACACAGCCCTGGAAGCAGCCAGTAAGGACAACGAGATAACTTCTTGGATCGCGTGGTTTGCCAGCATCACGATCGAAGCCCAGCGTCGGACTCTAGCCCGTGTTGAATTCATGGTCGACAAGACCAAGCTACTCGATGGTCTGCGCGGTCGGCTCAACGACCGACAGGAGAAAGCCCTGTTACGGATGCTGCGCGAAGGGCCCGAAGGGTTCACCGGTGGATTGAGCGCCGGAAACTACATGACGATCACAAGGGCCGCGCCCGCAACCGCGACGAGAGACCTCGCCGACATGGTGACCAAAGGTGCGCTGAGGCGAACCGGTGAGCGTCGTCATGCGCGCTATCACCTCGCGATCCCACCGAGGCCCGTACAAGCCGTGACCATTGATGAGAATGGACGACTGCAAGGGGTATAGCTCCTGCCCGAATGGTGGCGGCTCCGGCCAACGGAACCCTCCCCCAAGAACCAGCCGCGAGTTGAGGGCTCTGAGAGGAACTCATCGGGACCGCCCGAGCCGCATCGACCTGCTGAAGACAGATCCCGCAGCGCGGAATCGGTGGCGTGTTGTGAGTCTGGGGGCTTTGCAAAGTTGTTGGCACTGTGTGCGCGAATCCTCTTCTGCGGCCACCAAGCTGCGGCATGGGCGGTGCGCCCTATCCTCAGCGTCTCGACACCACCTGACGGGACGTTTGGCGGATGGGCCGTGAGCATCACTGGCACGTCGCGCTCGAACATGGCATCCTTGACATGCTCTGCAACTTGATTCAGATGCGAGCCGGTTGATACGGAGCACCTTAGATTGGATAGTCGCGGAAATGCCAGCCATCGAACAACGACAGCGGCCGAGAGGCTCTGGGCCCACGAACCCCAAATCGCTAACACTGCTATTCGCATTGAAGAGGTCCGTGACAGTATTGCCTGCTTCAGCGGTTTTCCTATCGGTTGCTCTCGCCGATTCCAGCACCGCCGAAGCCGAACTCGATATTCCCGCGATACACGTCAACCAACCCCGGAGCGCACCGCCGTGGGCGCTGATGCAGCGCCACCTGATCGAGACCATGGATCGCGCTGGCGTAGAGTTCTACAACACGTATGTCAAGCCGGACGGAACGCTGCGCTGGAAAGAGCGCTACGAAGGAGGAATGAACTCCTCAGACGATGCCTACGAAGGATTTCGGGGCTTTTCACTGCATCACGTGCTCGGCGGCGCAAAGCGACTCGACACGCTGCACCGCCACGTCTGGGAGGGCATCACCCGCCAGTTTGCCCGCTACGGCCAGATCTACCGCGAATTCGACAGTAACTGGGACTGGATGCACCATGGCGAAGGCTATGTGTCGTTCTACCCGTTGGGTATGGCAGATCCGTACGACCAGCGCTTCCGCGAGCGGTCGGTTCGGTTTGCGGCAATGTACACCGGCGAAGACCCTGAAGCCCCCAACTACAACCCGGACCTAAACTTGATGCGGGCTTCAATGACCGGCAGCCGCGGGCCCAAGATGGAGTGGACAAAGCGCGACTGGATTCCGACGAACGCAAACTTGGTCTACTACCATCTGCCTTTTGACGACATTCCCGGCGTGCCGTCTGCCACTGGGTGGATCAACGACAGTCCGGCAGACGATCAGATCGGTCGGATCGTGAAGACAATGAGCGACCGGATGGCCCGCGGTGACATACCGATCAATCTCACCGCAGCACCGCTGATCGCTAACGCATTCCTCTACACAACCGAGGACAAGTACCGCCATTGGGTCACCAATTACCTGGCCAAGTGGATGCAGCTCACCGAGCAGAACGACGGCATCACGCCGGACAACGTCGGCATCAGCGGTAAGATCGGCGAACATACCGACGGCCTCTGGTGGGGGGGCTATTACGGCTGGAAGTGGCCCAGGGGTGGCACCGATATCGTCTTGGCATCCCTGACTGCGGCCAAAGTGGCAGTTCTACTCACGGGTGAGAGCCGCTGGCTAGGTCTTCCCCGCAGCCAGATGGGAGTGCTGCGCGAGCACACCGAGATCCGGGAAGGCGTATCCATGGTGCCGATCCGCTATGACGACAGGAATCAGTGGCACCACTTCGTGCCTGAGCCGGCGCAGCCATACGTGCACCTTTGGCACACGTCCCAGAGACCCGAGGATTGGCAGAACATCGAACGCCTAGCCAGCCTCGAACTCGAAGCTGGCAAGCTCAGCGATCCGGACCTAGGCTGGGCCTACTTCGTGCAAGGGCGCAATCCAGACTTCCCTCTCCGGGCGCTGACAGCAGACCTGAAATTCGTTCAGCGGAAGCTGAAGCGCGTTCTCAACGAGCGTGGCGACCCGGAGACTTGGTTCGACGCACACTGGCTCAGTCTCGAGCCGATGCCGACCGACAATCTCGTCCGCTTAACAATCGGCGGGCTGCCGGTCCACAAGCGCGGCGAGATGCTGCATTCCTATGTGCGCTACTTCGACCTCGACGCTCATAAACCGGGGCTGCCCCAAGGCGTTGCCGCCTTGGTGACGGCGGTCGGGCCCGACAAGGTGGAGATCGAGATCGTCAACA
>LXNJ01001233.1_pt1 | contig 15567 bp, 12 predicted proteins | sample 809081 | NCBI WGS metagenome assembly LXNJ01 (sample SAMN04870510, study PRJNA318959) | sponge metagenome | biome: sponge; feature: marine sponge reef; material: water | host: Petrosia ficiformis | place: Greece: Milos, Mediterranean Sea | collected 2013-05-29 | depth 5-7 m
TTTGCTCTTTTTCACCAATACACACAAAACAATATCGGTCAGAACCTTATTGATGGACATGTTCCATAAACTTATGGGTAATAGTAAGCCCTACAATAAAGGTGGGCATTTGGAAGAAAATCGGGCGGACAAAGTCCTCCCACAAGATGATCTATCACTAAATTGACCTATGGATTAGTTATATTTTCAACCCTCAAGGATATTTCATGGCGAATTTTGCTGAAACGAAAGCACTTACCTTTGACCTATTCGGGACAATTTTAGATTTAGGCGGTAGTCTTACACCTTTCATCCGTGAATCTTTAGATGCCCACGATGCTTCCGATATATTTGCGGGTGATTTTTGGGAACAGTGGCGCTACAGGCAACGGATTGAGCAGTATCAGGACACAATCATGATGCTTGGGCATAGCGGCTACCTGGAAACGGTGCGCCGTGCATTGCACTACACGCTCAGACGAAACGGCATAAATGCTTCAAGTGCTACAGTTGAAGCATTTATGCAAGGGTGGCATCACTTGTCTCCCTTTCCAGAAGTTTTACCTGCGCTTGAACGACTACAATCTCGGTATCAATTAGTGGTATTGTCCAACGGGGATCCAGAGTTTTTAGAATACCTTGTTACAGAAAGGGTTGCATGGGATTTTGACGATGTTATCTCTGTTACATCTGTGGGGGCATTTAAACCGCATCCAGCGGTCTATCGTGGTGCTGCAGGTAAGTTGGGTCTTGAAGTTAGTGAGTGCCTAATGGTATCCGCGAACTCATTTGACATTATGGGTGCGCGGGCGTGTGGATATCGGGGTGCGTTTGTCAATCGTTACAACTTACCTTATGAGGATACGCAATTTCAACCTGATGTGACAGTGAACAATTTTACAGAGTTGGTAGACGCTTTGTTATAGTCACATTTATTTCTACTATTTAGTGCTATCTGAAGTGGTGATGTTCCATAGAAGTATCGTTCCATCGCTACTCCCACTAACGAGCGTCCTACCATCCGTATTGAATGTGATACTATTGACATCTCCTGTATGTTCCTTGAATGTCCGAATGTGTTTTCCTGTAGCGACATCCCACAGGCGGATAGTATTGTCCGCACTACCACTTGCGATTGTTTTTCCATCCGGACTAAACGCTACGCTTTTGACATCACCCGTATGTCCTTTGAGTGCCTGCTTTTGTTCACCTGTGCCTATATCCCATAAACGGATAGCGTAATCTGCCCAACCTTCACCACTTGCAAATGTTTTACCGTCAGGACTGAACGCAATACAAGTAACATTTCTTGTATGACCTGTCAGCAGTGCTATTTCTTTATAGGTTGCCGTATCATAAAGCCAAATACTGATTGAACTTGCGACCGCGAAGTGTTTGCCATCTGGGGAATATTGTATCTGACTGATATAGCCTTTACCTAACCTTGCTGTGGCACCTTCAGGTAAACTGAATTGCGGAGAATCTTGTGCAAAAACGTTCGGAAGATATAATATTGAGAGGATATACAATATTGAGAAAATGATAAATGATCGGTTTTTCATGCGGATTTCTTATTTTTACTGTGATTGATTGTAATACGCAGCATGTATCGATTAATGTGTGCATCTTCTGTTTTATAGTATTTCACAAAGATGATGAAATGTCAACATTCACTTAAACAAAACAGGGTTATTTATAGTGAACTTATTTACATAATTTACTATAAAATGTGAAAATATAGCCGAAAAATAGAAAACTGAATAACCCTGAAACAGAAAAGAGGGCAGACCGTATGCCTACCCTCAATAAATCTAAATATTATTTCTTTATCAACATCTTTTGTGTGGCTGTGAATTTTCCTGCTGTTAGCGTGTAGAAATAGACACCACTTGCAACTGACTCACCGATCTCGTTTTTGCCGTCCCAGTACGCTGCGCTACCTTTGTGTTGGTAAAGTCCTGCCGATTGATGTCCTAAAACTAATGTTCGAATCAGTTTAGCATCTGAAGAATGTATCTGGATTAATACATTGGCGGACTCTGCCAACTGATACGGTATCCAAGTTTCCGGGTTGAAGGGATTTGGATAGTTTGGAAGAAGGGCAGTTTCTTGCGGAGTCAGTGCTGCCAGTAGTTGTTCCAAAACCAAGATGCCGCGTTGGAAAGCAGGATCGGAATGTGCAAGTTGTTTAGCATCCCGCAACCACTGTTGCACCTCTGTTTTTGTCGGAGCGTTTTCAAGGTCGTAACTCCAGATTGCCGGCGCAGCACTTGAAGAACTTGTCATAGCAGCTGCTACCAACGTAAGGTCTACGATATTGACAATTCCATCACCGTTCACGTCCGCAAGGTTTTCACCCACCTGTGTAAAATTAGATGCGACTAAAGTCAAATCTTGTATATTTACAACGCCGTCTCCATTCAGATCCTCTTGCTGGCGTACAGGTTCCGCTACCTGTCCGGTCCTAACGCGCGCATAATAAACGTTACCAGTGCTATCAGTCAATCGCACATTAGACACAGTTAGTTTAGATGCCTTAGGCGCAAGAACTTCAAAGGTGATGTTTGCCAACGTTCCCATCCCAAATCCTTCTCCAGCAAGAGATGTTGCAGCGAGCGTAACAGTGTTTTCCGTAATAATTGGCTGCACGGAAAATGCCCCCATTGGTAAAAAATTAGCATTTGCACTTTCGACATAACGGAGCGCTGAGGCATCATACCTAATAGTTGCCTGATATCCGGCTACGCTACCAGCGTCTTCAATATTAAGTGAGAACGTAAGCTGCCCATCTATAGAAGGAGACTGCAGAGAAGGTGGAGATAGACTTACAGTCGCATAAGTGTTGGTTGGGGGTGTAAAATTCCATAGGAGCGTTGTGCCATCTGAGCTGCTACTGGCAAGCGTCCTTGCATCCGGACTGAACGCTATGTCAAGGATGCCGCCTGTATGCCCAGAAAACGTTTGTATATGCTGACCAGATACCGTATCCCATAAACGGATAGTACGATCGCCGCCAGCACTGGCAAGTGTTTCACCATCGTTACTAAAAGCGACGCTCCAGACTAAATCCGTATGTTCAGTAAAATTCTGGAGTTCTACGCCAAAGACAATATCCCATATTCGGACAGTATTATCGTCACTACCGCTGGCAAGCATGTCGCCATTTGGACTAAAAGCGACGCTCCTCACGAAATCCGTATGCCCAATAAGTGTTTGCTGGGGTTCACCGGAAGCGGTATCCCATAATATGATAGTGTCATCTGCGCTACCACTTGCAATCGTCTCTCCATCTTCACTGAAAGCAACGCTTAGTACCGCATTTGTGTGTTCATCGAATGTTCTCAGTTCTTCTGCAAGAGCAGTATCCCATAATTTGATAGTACCGTCTTCACTACCGCTCACAATCTTGGACCCGTCAGGACTGAAGGCAATGCTCCAAACCCAATCTTCGTGTCCAATAAGCGTGTCAATGTGTTCACCGGTAAAGGCATTCCATAACCGGATAGTCCCATCGTCACTACCACTTGCCAGTGTGTTTCCATCAGGACTGAAGGCAATGCTCCATATCCAATCCTCATGTCCTATTAACATCTGTTGGTGTTGCCCTGTGGTAGCATCCCATAGATTAATCGTATTATCTGCACCACCTGTTGCTACTACGTTTCCATTAATGTTGAAGCCAACACTTAAAATATAATTTGTATATCCAGTAAGTACCTGTCGCTGTCCTCCAAAGACAGGATCCCACAACCGAACAGTCCCATCGGCACTGCCACTTGCAAGCGTTCCTCCACTTGAATTGAACGCTACACTTAAAACAACATTTGTATGTCCAGGGAGTTCCTGCTGAGGTTGCCCAGTAACAGCATCCCACAAAAGGATAGTCCCATCGGCACTGCCACTTGCAATCGTATTTCCATTTGGACTATATGCCACACTATAGACGGTACCCAGATGTCCGGGTAGAGTCTGCTTTGATACACCGAAGGCAGTATACCAAAGTCTTACAGTACCATCTCGACTGCCACTTGCGAGTGTTCCTTCATTTGGACTGAACGCTACACTGTAAACAGAATCTTCATGCCCGGTCAGGATGTGTTGTTGTTCACCAGTTGCAACATCCCACAGTTGGACAGACCCGTCTAAACTGCCACTTGCGAGCGTTTCTCCACTCGTACTAAAAGCAACGCTCGTAACAGCATCAAAATGTCCGGGAAGTGTCTGCAGATTTTCACGAGTAATATAATTCCAAAGTTGGATTGTGCTGCCACCATGGCCACTGGCAAGTGTTTGACCATCTGAACTAAATGCCAAACTCAAGACTACGTCTGTGGGGCCTGTAAGATCCTCTTGATGTTCGCCAGTTGTTGCATTCCAGAGTTTAATTGTTCCATCATCATGGCCACTGGCAAGTGTCTGACCATCCGAACTAAATGCAGCACAGTAAACAGTCTGTGTATCTTCAGTGAGCAATCTTATTTCTTCATAGGTTTGTGCATTATAGAGCCAAATACCGATGGAACTGACTACCGCCAAACGTGTGCCATCTCGCGAATATGTAAGCTCAGCTATCCTTCCCTTTCCGAGACGCGCTTTCGCGTTGTCGGGTAAACTAAATTGTGAGGCGGTTTGAGCAAAGGTTTCGGTAAGAAAAAATGACAAAACAAGAAGTTGGGTAAAAAAAATAAAAAATAACGTCTTTTTCATTGTAGTATTCTCCTTTTGAAGGTAATTGGCTGCTATATGTTGCATGCAAACAATTTGATTGATGTCTTTTTCTAAAGTATACCACAAAGACGGTGAGAATGCAATTTTACGTGGGAATGGGTGTAGGTTAGAATATTGGTAGGCATCAAATTACTACAGTCTATCTCATAAATTGTTAAATACGGTTCCTTACACAGGATCTACATTCATCGTAGGGGCGGGTCCCCGGTGAATGCCAAAAGGCATTCGGACCGTTGATTTGGTGCCCGCCCATTGTTTACACTTATGAGAGAGATGGCGAGGCACAGAGACCTCGCCCTACAAATGATTTATGAGATACGCTCTAATGCTTTGGCTGCTTGATTTTGGTTTTTGTCAGTGTGATAAGAGTTTATGACCAGACAAACACTTCGTTATCATCTGGGGAATATCCGATGAATACAGCCAAAACAATTCTTGCACGTGTGCCCTGAACAGCTGGTACTTCGTGGATGCAACGGGTGTTGAAAAAGTATAGGTCCCCTTGTTCCAAATTGACCTGACAGTTTTCTATTCTGTTCTCGGCTGCGTAGCTATCAAACGTTTCTGCTGCAATATGTGGTTGAACGTCTTCAGACCAAAGGCATCGGTGTAGGATAGCTTGTGTTCCTTTTCCGGTTGCATCCGCATTTTGCACACACAACACACCTGCAAACTGATGTTCAAAGCGATAAACAGCGTAATCGGCCCGTTGTTCACGATATTTGACACTGTCAATGTGCGGTTTATAACTATGTGTTTCGTAGTGAACGCGGAAGATAGCTGGACCATAAAGTGACCCGTCAGGTTCACGCGCGACTTTAACCTCTTTTCCGGGAGAAAGCGCAGCAAGAGTGTCATAAATCAAGTCAACAGGGTTTTTGAAGCCATCAAATAAGAATTGAAATAGATGATGCGTTGCTTCAGCATGTGCTAAAAAACGGGTTTTTTCGCTACCACGATTACCAAGACTCGTGCCGATGTCGATACGGGTACGTTTGTCGGCAGAGTTGATGTCCGCTTCGTCTCGCATCAGTCCCATGTTGGTGAATCTATTGATGAGTCCATGACATTGTGCGGGGGAATAGGCATTACGTAAAATAATGGCAGGTATTTCCGCTTGTGATAGCGAATAGATCGGGTCCTTATATTTTTCGCAAACCGCTTTGAGATTAGGCTCTGCTGGAAGCCAATTTGTGTTATTTTGCATAAGATACTCACTTTGTAAATCCGCGTGATTCACTTCATTTGCGGTGATCAGCGATATAGACAATTTTATGCAGCGATTTAGAATTTCGGATTGAAAAGGTAATCATCCATTTTCTCATTTACGAATTCTGCATTATGGTCAAGTTCGCTATTTTCAAAAGCGGCTTCACATCCGGTTTGGTACTTCAGTCGTCTGCCAGAACGGAGCCAACGGATACGGTGGATCATCGCTATCATGTGGCGTGGTTCATCGGATAGGTTTGGGACGCCGCGGTGCCAGAGCCGCATGTCTCGAATCAACACGCTTCCCTTTTTCGCATTCCCACGGATAGGCGGCGCGATTTCACGTCGTTCTGCCTCATGTTCTTCGTCTATGTGTCGATCACTGACATCCAGATGCGATCCGGGCCAGAGTTCTACACTGCCGTTCTCTTCTGTTGTATCCTGAGGTGAGATATTCACAACCACTTCAGCTGCTGGGTGTGCAACTTGCTGATTTAACCAGAGATGATCACCGTCTCTGTGGAGCGGTTGCGTGCCGCTACCAGGACAGTTGGTGTTGCCGTTATAGAAATTATTGTAGACCCCAGCACCGAGCAGTTCCTGTGTTATCTGCACGACGTAAGGATTGGCAACGATGTCGCTAAAAATATATGGCGCAAACGGTGGCGGTCCCTGCTGAAGATGTCCCTTGAGCATTCCTGCACCACCCCATTTTCCTGCCTTAATCAACTTTTGCGAATCAGCATCCATCCGTTCGCGAAGAATATCCAAATGTTTATGGTTAACAATGTTTTCTATGACGACACATCCATCAACACGGATAGCTTCAATCGCTTTTTTGAGGTGCGTTTCTGAGAACTTGCCTGCGGTTAATTCTTTAGGTTGAGCTTTTACCACTACCATTGAAAAATTCCTTGTAGAGTGCTTGAACTGCAGTGTCCATATCCGTTGACTTTACACCGAACATCATGCTGACTTCATTTGAACCTTGGTTGATCATCTCTATATTGACTTTTGCGCCTGCTAAAGCGCCTGTTGCTCGTGAAGCAATGCCAACAGTATGCCGCATACCTTCACCGACAACCATGATGAGAGATAACTCGCGTTCTACAAAAACATCTTCTGGCGCAAGCGTTTGCCGAATCTTTTCCACAACCCTTTTCTCTTTGTCCGCAGGTAAGTTTTCTTCGCGAAGGATGACAGACATGTTGTCTATGCCAGAGGGGATATGTTCAAAAGAGATGTTTTCGCCTTCCAAAATCTGTAGCAGCCGTCTGCCGAATCCAACCTGCCGATTCATTAGATATTTGCTAAGGTAGACACAACAAACATTGCTCATCGCAGCAATCCCAACAACAGGCATTTCCGTTGAAGTACGATGTGGAACAATCAGGGTGCCGGATGCTTTTGGGTTATTGGTATTTCGGATGTGGACTGGTACCATTGCACGATATACGGGTTCAAGTGCCTCATCGTGAAATACTGAGAAGCCGGCGTAAGAGAGTTCGCGCATCTCACGGTAGGTTAGTTCCGAAATTGGGACAGGATTTAATACTATTGACGGATTTGCAGCGAATACGGAGTCAACATCTGTGAAATTTTCGTAAACTTCTGCTCGAACCGCACTGGCAAGAATGGCACCTGTAATATCTGAACCGCCGCGAGAGAAGGTAACAATGTGATCTTCTTTGGAATAACCGAAAAATCCTGGAAAAATTGTAATGCCGGGACGTTCGCTTAGACTTCGCAAGCGACTGTATGCTTCGGGTAAAACCTGGGCATTGCCAGGTTCATCTGAGAGTAGTAAACCTGCATCTTTCGGATTCACATAGTGTGCTTCTACGCCTCGCGCCTGCAGCACCTGTGCAATTAGACGAGCGCAATTGTCTTCTCCACCTGCTTTCATCGTATCCATATAGAGGTCAGCATCATCTGTGCTGTTTTCAAGACGTTGTGTTAAGTCGCGTGCAATAGGGTCAACGACCTCATCAGGGAGTTCCAATTCAGAAGCAATATTCCGATAACGTTCAATAGTCTCAGCACATTCCGAAGCACCGATTTTTCCCATCAGCCGCTCCGATGCTGCTGCAATCAGCAGGTCGGTTACTTTTATATCTTCACTGTGACGTTTTCCGGGTGCTGATACGACAATTAACCTTCGTGCTGGGTCAGCTGTGATGATGTCACATACTTGGCGAACCTGCTCTGCTGTCGCGAGGGAACTCCCCCCAAACTTTGATACTTTTAACAATCCATATCCTCCAATCCAATATTGTATGTTCAGGACAATTATATCACAGTTCTAATTTAAATGAAATAGATTCCAAATCAAGGTAGGGTTATTCAGTTTTCGAAATTTTTTTTACAAGTGTTTATTTTTTATGAAAAGCAGATATAGCGTGTTTTTTTACAACATATCTGCTATAGTTCACCTTAAAACGACCTATTTTGAGGTGAATAATGACAAGAAGAAAATCTTGCCACTTAATAGAAACTCGCAGTTAACCTTATAAAATGAAAATTTATAAAACTGAATAACCCTGATACCAAAACAACTTGACACTTTCCTGCTTTGCATGGTATTTTTTAACATTCTAAACCTATTTTTTAGGCGAGGTGAAATCTTGAGTATTGTTGTCCACGTCACGCACGAAGCCATCCAAAAAATGGGAGGCATCGGTGCTGTTTTAGAAGGGTTGCTGACAACCCGCAGCTACAACGAAGCGATTGAGCGAACCTTTCTTGTCGGTCCTCTTTTTTCCGGTGCCGATTTGGAAGCATTGGATTCGGTGTTGTATCACGCTGCCGAAGGGACAAAAACAACACCCCACGCAGCGGCACTCAGCGAGATTGAAAAGACCTATCATGTTGAACTTATCTACGGACAACGGCGATTTGAAAATAAAGATCAGAACGTTACCACATTGACAGATGTAATCTTAGTCAATGTCTCGAACAGCAATGAAGACATGACAGGACAGTTTAAGTGGCAACTTTACGAGCATTTTGGTATTGAATCAACTCGTTATGAGAGTGAATGGGAGTTTGAGGAGTATGTGCGCCTTGCCGAACCTGCTTATGAAGCACTGCAAGTACTGATCGGTGAAGCAACAGAAACGCCTGTATATATTATCTCGCATGAGTTTATGGGGATGCCGCTTGCGCTCAAAACTCAGATTGAACGTAAAAATGGTAACGGCGCGGCAAATATACGCACTGTCTTTTATGCTCATGAAGTGGCAACGATACGTCCTATTGTTGAAGGACATCCCGGACACGATGTCCGTTTTTACAACGCGTTAGATCAGGCAAAATCACAAGGCATGCTAATCAGTGATGTATTCGGTGATCCGTTCTGGTATTTTAAGCATGCGTTGATTGACAAAGCACATCTCTGCGATACGATCTTTGCTGTTGGGGACCTTGTTGTAGATGAACTCCGCTTTTTGGCACAACCTTTTGAAGCGTTTCCGATTAACCTCGTCTATAACGGAATTCCTGCGTTTGAGATGAGCTTAGAGGATAAGTTAGCATCGAAAGCACGGCTCCAAAAATATGCAAGAACGCTGCTTGACTATCGTCCTGATTATGTGTTTACGCATGTTACACGACTGGTTAAAAGTAAAGGATTATGGCGCGATTTGCAGGTACTAACACATCTGGATTCGCTGCTTGCTTCTAATGACAAGACTGCTGTGCTGTTTATCCTCTCTACAGAAATTGCCACAGGACGACCCCACGAAAACATTCATGAAATGGAACGCGAATACGGCTGGCCTGTGTTTCACAAAATTGGTTATCCAGATTTGGTCGGAGCAGAAATTGAGTTGAACAACGGTGTTTCTGCCTTCAATCTGCAGTCTAAAGCAATAAAAGTCGTGTTTGTGAATCAGTTCGGGTGGAGTCAGACCTCTTGCGGCAGTCGAATGCCGATAGAGATGGAATTTATGGATATCCGTAAAGGAAGTGATGCGGAATTTGGGCAGTCAATTTATGAACCTTTTGGGATTGCACAGGTGGAGCCGCTCAGTTTCGGTGCGATTTGTGTTGTTAGCAATGTGTGCGGATGTTGCGGTTTCATTCAACGTGCAACTGACAATCGCGAAGTTCCGAATGTTGTAATTGCTGACTATACGCACCTTAATGCCGCACCGAAATCGTTAGGAGATGTGCTGAACATCGGTTTAGCAGAACGAACGCAGATTGAAGTGGAAAATAGCCGGGACATCGCTGCAAAACTGCTTGGTCGTCTACCGCGGAAACCGCGTGATGTTGAGGATATGATTAAAGAAGGATATGAAATTGCCTCTCGTATGAGTTGGGAGGTTGTTGTTAAAGATTATTTTTTGCCTGGATTGAAACAGGCATTGTAATATTTTGTACAGTTTGTCTATAAAGGATTTGATTATTATGCAAGAAGTACGTAATTCTAATGATCCAATACCGTTGTCTCCAGGAGAGAAGTTGATGACTCCAGAACAGAAGTTTTTCTTTGACTTACGGGGTTGGCTTCTGCTACCATCGGTATTGTCAGAGTCGGAAATCGAAGAGATGAAAGCGGAAGTGTATGCAGGTGCAAGGCAGAGTTATCAAGGTGCTTTACAGAATTTACTTGACCATCCGGCAATTGTAGGTATTCTAAGCGAAATCCTTGCTGATGAACGATTTATCTTTGACGATTGCTACGGCTTTCGGTGTGAGAATTCGATTACGACGGTCAGAAAACCCGGCTGGAGCACTTCTTCTAATAGTGGTACTGCGGTGCCGCATGTCGTACGACCTCCACAACAAGCAAATGCAATGCGGTATCAGGTGGCAGGTGGAAAGATATTCGCAGGACTCACACGTGTGATTTGGGAACTTGAGGAGGTGAAAGCTGGACAGGGAGGGACTACTTTTCTGAGTGGGTCTCATAAGGCACATTTCAACTACGGTGGACCGGACCCAAACCGCCCGAATATTAGTGAATCTCCTTGGGAAAATAAAATAAAGGATATGATGGAGGATTATAGTTGTCCCCCTGGGTCAGTACTTATTTTCACTGAAAGCCTTATCCATGCTACCAACAACTGGACGAACCCTGACAATCCGCGTTGTGCTGTGTTTAATTGTTACAACTCAATATGGGCGCAATGGTTTCGGTTGAATCTAAGTCATGAAATTATTGAAACGATGCCGCCGAAACGGCAATCTTTATTCCGTGGAACTTGGGCAATAGGTGGGGGTCCTGGCGGAAACCGTCAGTATTCGTTGGATAATACTACCAAATAATTTTAAAACTATAAGGAGATATTAATGTCAAAAGAAACGTTAAACGGTGAACCAAAACCAATGACTCCAGAACAGAAGTTTTTCTTTGATCTTCGCGGTTGGATTTTATTACCATCAATATTATCGGACTCAGAAATCGAAGAGATGAAAGCGGAAGTATATGCGGGCGCAAGGCAAAGTTATCAGGGTTCACTGCAGAACCTCCTTGATCATCCTGCAATTGTAGGTGTTCTAAATGAAATTCTGTCCGAAGATCCGTTTGTACACGATGATTGCTACGGATTTCGATGTGAAGGGTCTTTTACCACAGTCCGTGAATCTGGTTGGAGTGTAACATCACGTGGTGACAACGGCTTACCACACGTTGTGCGACCACCGCAACAAGCAAATGCGATGCGGTATCAGGTTGCTGGTGAAAAGATATTCGCTGGACTTACTCGTGTCGTATGGGAACTTGAGGAGGTAAAGGCCGGACAAGGCGGCACCTCTTTTCTGAGTGGATCGCATAAAGCGCATTTCAACTATGGAGGCCCCGACCCTTATCGTCCGAATATCGGCGAGTCGCCTTGGGAGAATAGCATGCGGGATATGATGGACGACTATAGCTGCCTACCGGGTTCTGTCGTCATTTTCACTGAAAGTCTTGTGCATGCGGCAAACGACTGGACGAATCCGTCAAATCCGCGCTGTGCTGTCTTTAATTGTTACAACTCTATCTGGGCACAGTGGCATCGGTTGAATCTGAGCCATGAAATCATTGAAACGATGCCGCCGAGACGACAATCATTATTCCGCGGGACGTGGGCGATTGGTGGCGGTCCTGGTGGAAATCGGGCGTATTCGTTAGAGAATAACACTACGTGATAATAGAAACTGTAGGCACGGTCACAAACCGCGCCTACAGTGAAATATCCGCAAAAATGCCAGAGTGTCTGGCTCTGGCAACCCAACATAGACATACCTTAATGGTAGAGGTCACGGTTGGCTGTCCCTAGCTTTTCTGAAGGAAAAGCACCGTCCTTACGGCACGTATTCGGGCAAAGAAATAATTAAAAGTGTGCGTTACCTGCTGCTATACCTTCAATCTGCGACTTTATCTTCGGATGATTCAAGGGATATAGGCTTCTCTGCAGGCGGTTCTGGATCAACAAACTTATACTTACCTGTTTTCCGCAATCTTTTCCCTACCTCTTGGTAATGAGCGAGTAATCGATAAAGATCATGCCCACATTCTTCTGAAATTTTCATACGCATTTCACGAACTTCCTTAACGACTTCATTCATTTCTGGGCGTAAAAGATCCTCGCGCGTTACCATTTTATGCAGTACCTCCTAAAATATTATACTATGCAAAGATCCAATTGTCAAAACAAGATATTCATGAATTTGACACCATTTGAGGAGCTAACACCTGCGCGCTTCGGGCAGGAACATAAAGTTGAATTGACTGTTCCTGACCTTCTATAGCAATATCTTGCCACGGATAATGGACACCCTCCACTGCCCCGTAGCCTCCAAAATTTACATCATCAGTGTTAAGGATGAGACGGTAATCCGCCTTCTCTGGCACGGGGATACGCCAATCCGTTGTAGATGCTGTCGGATGGAAGTTAAAGGCAAACACAAGTCCTCCGCGCGTGTATACAATTTGTTTTGCGTCCTCGTGAATCAATAGAAGTTGAATGTTTTCATCAGTGAGAATATGATACGTTGTATCAAGATGTTGCATGGATCGGTCAAAATCGTTTAGATGCCGATAATAGAGCGTCCCATCATCTACGAGGTGCCACTGCCTGCGCGCATACCAATAAGAATTGTTGTTTCCTGCCCGGGGAAAATCAATCCACTCAGGATGTCCAAACTCATTGCCCATAAAGTTGAGATACCCTTCACCACCTAAACTAAACGTGAGCAGGCGAATCAACTTGTGTAAAGCAACACCGCGAGCAATCCTTAAGCTTGGCGTGAAAACACTCATTTTTGTGTAGAGTTCGGCATCCATCAGTTGCATCGCAAGTGTTTTGTCACCGACAATGCTTTGGTCGTGGCTTTCGACGTAAGCAATGTGTTTTTCACCTGCGCGGCGGTTGCGCAACATGCCGTAAATTTCTCCGATGCGCCAATTCTCGTCCTTTTTCTCTTTCAACAACCGAATCCAATAGTCTGGAATGCCCATGGCAAGGCGATAATCAAAACCAAATCCGCCTTCTTCAATAGGACGTGCAAGACCGGGCATTCCGCTCATATCCTCAGCAATAGAAATCGCGTTTGGGTTGACAGCATGGATAACTTCATTTGCTAACATCAGGTAAGCGATGGAATCTAACTCCACTTTAGGGCTAAAGTAATCATCGTAACCTGTGAACTCCTGACCAAGACCATGGTCACTGTAGAGCATACTCGTAACACCATCAAATCTAAAGCCGTCAAAACGATAAGTTTCCAGCCAAAATCGGATATTGCTCAGTAAAAACCGCTGCACCTCGTATTTGCTGTAATCGAAACAACGAGAGTCCCAGGCGATGTGTTCGCCTTTTTCACCTGCATGAAAATAGTGATACTCCGTGCCATCAAAGCGGTTCAACCCTTCATTGATGTTTTTCACAGCATGGCTATGCACCAAATCCATAATCACCAGCAATCCCATTTCGTGTGCAGTGTCTATGAGTTCCTTAAGTTCTTCAGGTGTTCCAAAACGACTTGATACTGCGAAAAAGTTGCTTACATGATACCCGAAACTTGCATAATAGGGATGCTCCATTATTGCCATCAGTTGCACTGCGTTGTAACCTAAATTGGCAATTCGGAGCAACACGTTTTGCGTAAACTCTGCAAACGTTCCGACTTTTTCTCCTTCTTGCGCCATGCCGACATGTGCTTCGTAGATGCGCAACCCCTGTTTGTGTGCGTTAAAATTTGGTGCTTGATTCTTCCATTGATACGAATCCGACGGCGACCAATATTGTCCTGTGAATTCAGTTTCGCTTTCCTGAATGACGCGCTGAATATAGGCGGGAATTCTATCAAGTGCCCCCAGTTCTGATTTGACATGCACTTTTACTCGGCTACCGTGCGTGAACCGATCTGCATAATCTTTATCCGACAAAAAAAGATGCCATATTCCCCATTCATCAATAGACATTGGGTTGGCATCACGATTCCAGTCGTTAAAATCGCCTATAAGGGAGAGGGACTGTGCGCCCGGTGCCCACTCGCGGTACCAAACACCGCTTTCACCTGCATTTTCGCCTCGGTTGAAACCGAAATAACGATGCCCTTGGCTAATCTTGCCTAATATACTACCAGTTTTTTCAATCTGGGCTTTGAAACGTTGATAGTGCGCGAACCTTTCGCGTAATTGAGGGGCATAAGGCTTTAACAAAGGATCGCGTTTGATGAGGCGTGTGCCATCAGCTTTGTGTTTCTCCATAATGTATCAGTTTAACACAAGATGGTTGGCGATTCAAGTATGATGTCTGCTAAGCACGCCTATAGGCAGATGTTCACCTATTTTTTTTCTAATATAATTCGGTTTGTTTAACATAAAATACACGTTAATATCAAATATTGAGTTATTTTGAAAATTAATTTGACTAATTTAGTCAGGTCTAGTATATTTATAATCATGTGTGCGGTAGAAACAATTTTTGGGAATTGGTACGATGAATCAACGCCAAGTGCCATAAGACACTTGGCGGGAAACCGAACTTATCGTGGTCGTAAGAGTAGAATTCAAAGCATAGAGAGCTTCATATCTCTTACACCGAACTGACGTTGTATCAGTTTTCAACACCTGATTCATTCCATTGTGCGTGGCGCTAAAGGGTACGGATATCAATCCCTAACGATTCAGCTGCTTCACGTAAGGATGTAAACTTCTCAATACGCATCTGCGCAACAGCGCGTAGAATTTGATTTTGATTCATTTTTCCTATGTTAAGTGCTTCCGCTTCTTCTGCAGTTTTTGCATTGACGGAATTTCTCACGCTATACCACGGTTGCGGTGTTTGCGTGGAGAGTTCATGCATAATTATATGCTGCGTCTCTGGATGGAGTGCTTCCCATATCGCGTGCTGCGTATCAGAGGCAAGTGTTCCCCATATAGAGATTAGAGTCTGTAAGAACTCAGGATATATATTTGGAAAATCTTTTGGTTCAAGAGTATCAGTAGTGGCGAGCGCAATAGCAGTTTGAATAGTACTTCTGAGCTGCCGAATATTGCCGGGCCACGCAGCTTGTTCAAGGCGAGTGAGTGCCTCTGGACTAATGCCTTTAACGCTCCCCCGTCAAATCCCCATGCTTTAGCTTGTGGGATGTCCACGGCTAACAATGTGATGGACAGCACGAAATGTCCAGCGAAAGCGGAATAAAACCCATCGC